>QQTW01004484.1_pt1 | contig 10487 bp, 5 predicted proteins | sample 1904831 | NCBI WGS metagenome assembly QQTW01 (sample SAMN09435610, study PRJNA476489) | Subsurface metagenome, whole genome shotgun sequencing project.
GTCTGGATCAACTAACTCGCGCAGCAGGCGCGTCGCGTGGAAGGTGCCTTGGCTATGCCCAGCCACAATGAACGGACGGCCTTGATTGTAGTGCGCTAGGTAATACTGAAAAGCGGCCTTAACGTCGCCGTAAGCTAATTCTAATGCGCCTTTGCCATTGGGCGAGTTCTGTTCGTCGAAGAAAGAAAACAACGTGGCCTGCCGGTAACGCGGGGCGTAGATGCGTCCCGCATTGTTGAAGACGCTCGCCTGCTTGCGCATGGTCATGACGTCGGTGAAGTGGTTGACTTTTGGATCAGTAATGTCGGCGTTCCAGCCGGCCCGGCCCAAGTAGGTGGTAGGGTGCACGAAGAACACATCGACGGAAGCAGTGGCTTGCTGGTCGTGCAGGCCGGAATTGGCGGGCACGGCGTCGGCGGCATCGGCGCGCGTAGGTAGGGCGGCCCAATTGGCGGGTTGAGCGTAGTCGGGCGAAGTAGATTGGGGGTAGCGGGTAAATTCGCGGCTTGGTTTGATAACGTTGAGACAGGAGCACAGCAGCACCGGCAGCACTAGCATCAGCCGACGGCAATGGCAATAAATAGCAGATATCATAGAAAGTAGCCAGTGCCGCTAAGAGCACCGTCGAAGTATGGGCGTGCGTTTCTTGTGCAGCACAGCAAAAATACAGCAGAAGGCGCAGGTAATCAGCTAATACAAAGGTGAAAGAGTGAACCGACGAGATTTTAACTTGAATTCTCTTACTTGCATAATCCCGTCGCCACTAATTTTTGCGGTATCTCACTGGTAAGCTTTTATGATTATACGTAATCGGGAAGCTAAGACGTTTGATGCCATTAACGCCTAACTAGGTCACGGACGCCGTTTTTTTTACAGCAGGCAAACACTTCGACTTGTACTTTTCGTCTACATTTAGTATCAATTAATAGGCAAGGCGGATATTTTTAATGCACACGCCACGAAGCACATACGTTGTAGCACCCTTTCAACCTAAACCGAGTGGCACGATATTGCCTTGCCATTTTCCGCTTTGCTAGTTCTTGCCTCATCTACCAACCAACTCTCTTGCCGGAATGCATTGTCAGCTAAAGCACCGAATAAACGTATTAGCTAATCAGTGCCTTTCCTGTATCCTACTTTGCTTTTCTTCCTTCATGGCCTCGACCAGTAAACGCCACCTATCTTTTTGGGCCTGTGGCTTAACCTTGCTGCTAAGTGCCTGCGACGTACCGGGCGAGAAACGAGCCGCAGGCAAGGCCGCCGCTACAACTGCTACTACTCCCAAAACCGAGGAAGCAAGCACCAAAACCACCGGTTTGCGTCAACTAAACGTGTTTGTGGATATATCGGGCGGCATGCAAGGGTTTGTGAGGGCCAACCGGCCGGGCGACCCAGGCAGCGAATTTCAACGCACCATTACGGCCTTGCTTTCCGACGTGCAGGGCCGCACCACGCAGGGCACCACGGCGGGCTACTACTTCGTGAAAGAGAATCCGGTGGTTCAACCCACCTCCTACGACGAGCTTAGCCAGACCATCAGCCGGGGCATCGAAAACCCCGCGGCAGGCACCGAAATGCCCGATATGCTGCGCGAGGTGCTAAAACTCCAGGCGCAGAAGCCCGGCACGGTCAGCATTATCGTTTCCGACTTTATTTATGGCCCTAAAGACCCTACGCAAACCTGGCGCGTGCGCACCGATGTGAAAGACGCCCTGACGACAGCCAATCCGGCGGAGTTGGCCGTGTCGGTATTTGCGAATACGTCGGAGTTTCGGGGCAATTTCTATCCCGGCAACCGCACCAAGCGGCAGACACTGGCCGGCACGAAGCTACCGTATTACGTGTGGGTACTAGGGCCTGCGCCGTTGGTGGCGCAAGTAAACCAGCAACTGATGGGGCGGCTGGCCCAGCAGCCCCAGGTGCATTTCAATGCCAAATACGAAGCGCCCAAGTATGGTGTCGTGACGGGCTACCAGGGTAAGGGCGAATGGTACGCAGAGCCCGGACCGCAGGGTGGCAAGGCCACGGGCGTGTCGTTTACTTCGTTGTCAGCGAAGGAGCCCGCGCAGTTTGTGGTGGGATTTGATTTGAAACACCTCCCCCTGGCAGCGCAAAAGAGCTTTTCTGTGTCGCAATTGCGGTTGGAGCCAAGCAACACCGATGCCAAGCTGGTAAAAACGTGGGCGGCTGCTGGTGGTCCGCCGGTACCTGCCGCGGGCCGGGCATATACGCATTTCTCCCAAATCAGCGTTTCGAAGCTTCCCTCAACTGCCTCGCGTCAGAAGCCGCAAACCCTTCGGCTGGCACTGCCACCCACAGCGCCTACTTGGGCCGCCACTTACTCCACCTCCAACGACAGCAACATTGCCGGCCAAGGACCCAAAACCTTTCTGTTGACTGAAGTGCTAGCGGGCGTTGCCGAAAGCTTCGGCGGCCAACCAGCTACCGGCCCTGTGCTCTTCGACGTGCCGGTAGCCTTACGTCGCGACTAATAACCTGCCTTCTCTCCTATTCTCGTTTACCGCCCCTCCTTTCTCCTCCAACTCTATGCTCCAATCGTTTTTTACTGCGCTTTACCAAGCTTTATTGGGCAATCCGGACCCGTCCAGCCTTATTCCGGTGTACCGCCAGAGTATATTTCCGGGGGTCGGTTTAACTACCTTCTTCGTGGCTTTGGCTATGGCGCTTCTATTTTATGTGGTGCTAAACCGCGTGGTTACTACGTCTTTCTTCAAAACGCAGCATTGGGCCATTATGCTCTTGCTGACGGCAGTATTAGGCGCCATCGTTGCTTGGCAACAAGCCGCCGCCGCTGTGGAAGCGCAACTAGCAGAAACGGGCGAAGAACTAGCCGTAGCACAGGTTTCCACCCTGAAGCGTTACCTGTGGGGCTTCACGGCCACGAATACGTTGGTGGCAGTTCTGTTTTTCATTTTGTGCTCTTTCGCGGTGAAAAGCCTTTCCGTAAGCGCCCGCACCACACCGGTACGCTGGCCTAACTAAGGGTGACGGCCTTTCTTTTCTGAACCATTGACGGCACAAAACGGCATCTAAAGCCGCTTTTAGCCACATTCTTTTACATATGGCAACGCTTTATATTTTTGGCATCGGGGGCACGGGCTCTCGGGTTATTCGTTCGCTCACGATGCTGCTGGCGGCGGGGGTAGAACTCCAGAACTGTAGTCGGGTAGTCCCCATTATCATCGACCCGGATGCGCTAAACGGCGATAAGCAGCGTACCATTGAACTGCTAAAAACCTATCAGCGGTTGCGCCAGCAACTGCGGCCCGCACCGGAATCCGGACAGTTTTTCCACACCGAAATTGCTACGCTGGCTTCCATGGCGGCTAGTTCGGGCCAGGAGCGCGACCCGCGGGTAAAGGAAACTTTCGAGTACAACTTCAGCGGTATGGACGAGCCGTTGCGCGACTATCTGCACTACAACTCGCTGCCAGTCGAAACCAAGCACTTGGTTGATTTGCTGTTCGACCCCAAGAGTTTGAACGAGCCGCTGACGGTCGGTTTCAAAGGCAGCCCCAACGTGGGCAGCGTGGTGTTGAACCAATTGATGAACTCGCCGGAAATCGAGTTTTTCGCCAACGGCTTCGGGCCAGACGACCGAGTATTCTTCATCTCCTCCATCTTTGGTGGCACAGGAGCGGCGGGCTTCCCACTGCTGCTCAAGAATTTGCGCAATCCCAAGGGCAATCTGGCCAAAAAGCACCTGCTGAACACGGCTCCTATGGGTGCGCTAACGGTACTGCCTTATTTCGACCTGAAAAGCGACGAAACCAGTTCCATCGACTCCAACACCTTCATCACGAAGACCAAGGCAGCGCTGGCCTACTACCAGCGCAACTTGCCTGACCTAAACTCGCTCTACTACGTGGGCGACCAAGCCCAGAAGCAGCAGGAAAACCGCGAAGGCGGCAACCAGCAGCGCAACGACGCGCACTTTGTAGAATTGGTAGGTGCACTGTCGGTGCTGGACTTCATGCGCCAGCCGGCCGCCGTGCTCCAAAACGACACTCACTTCTACGAGTATGGTCTGGAGCGCGACGACAAGGAAGTACGCTTCGAGAGCTTCGATCCCAACCAGACGCGGCCGTTGCTCGGCCCGGCCCTCACTCGATTTAAATTCTTCGCTACGTGGCTGGAGCACCACTTCCCGGAAACCGACGACGCGGTGTATGCCAAGAACATTAACCTGAAGAGTGCCTGGCAAACTGCTCCCTTCTTCCGCGACCTACGCCGTTTCCTTTTCGACTACAACTCGCCTGAAGGTCAGCCCATCAGCTTCAAATCCTGGTTGCGCGAGCTGCGCGACAATGCCCGCAACTTTGCTCCTTTCCGCCTCGATGAGGCGGATTTCGACAAGATTGTGCAGGGCCAGGAAGTGAAGAAAGGCTTCTTCAATTCCGACACCATCAGCCGGAGCTACGTGCGCGAGCGGCTCGACAAGCAGTTGCGCAAAGTGACCGAAGCCGAAGCACCCGGCGAGTTCGTGCGGGCTTTCAGCGAGGTGATGGAGGATGTGGTAGAAGCTAAAGTACCAGGGTTTTAATCAGAAGCTAGTTCAGACCGATTTTAGCTCGTCATACTGAGCTTGCCGAAGCATCTTGTGTGCTGAGGTTGCAACAGTAACTCAACGGGGCAAGCGAGATGCTTCGGCAAGCTCAGCATGACGAACGACTCTATTGAACAGCCTTACAATCAGACGAAACGCACTACATGAGTAATATCTTACAGCTGCTGGAGCGCGGCAATGCTAACCTGCGCGGCTGGCAGGAATCCAACCAATTGACGGCCCTGGAAGCCGAGCGAATGCTCGATCCGGCTGGTGGTAACTCCCGCCGCACGGCCACGGCTATTCCCACGCCTTTTGGCCGGCTGCATTTGTTGGAAACCGCTTTCAAATTCGTGAAGCAGCAGCCACAAGGCCATTCACTATACCACCGGCAGGTGTCGCAGTGTTGGGACTTGCTGGAGCTGCTGTTCTATAGCAAGCCCACCGACGAATACCAGCTACGCTTCGTGGCGTGGCACAAGCAAGAGCAGTTGCAGCAGTTGCAAGGCAGTTCCGATTCCCGCGTAAAGCTGCTCGGCGACACGCTGGCGCTGTACCTGGCCGACGAGCATTTCCGCGAGGTAGATGCGCTATACCTGATTTTCGCGGATCGGCAGGATGCCAGTGGGCGCCGCACCACGCAGTTACTTGGTGGTACTTCGCCCTTCACGCTGGTGTTCGTGCACCCCGAAGTACGGCCGCTGAACACGCAGCGCAAAGGCGGCAGCGGCTTCTATTTCGATAACGAAGTAGTGCCCTTGACAGCTCGCAAGGCTGATTTCCAGACTTACATCTTCGGTCTGTTCGAGGTAGAAAAGTCCCTGCGCAGCAAAGATTTCGCCGCCAGCGTGTACGACTTCCTGACGGCGCTGGACCGGAGCCGCATGAACGAGTTGGCGGAGCTAAACCAAACAGCTGCTTCCTTCAACCAGCCCTACGAGCCGCTGCGCGATGCGCAAGGCAACGCCGTGCAGATTCGGGGTGTGGAGTTGCGCCACTTGGCCGAAGCGCAGCAACCCATCAGCAGCGACTGGTTTGTGGCCGCTACGGTGCCACAACTCGGCAAAACACCGTTGGCGTTGCTGCCCGGCCTGGATTTGCGGCGCGGCAACTACTTCGGCGGCACACCCGGCACCGACTCTACGGTTATCAAGTGGAGCTACGATGAGGAGTTGGACAAACGCCGGCTGGAAGGCTTGGGCGTGCAGTACCCCTTCCTGACGGTGAATGACTTGCTGGAAGACATGCTGGTGGAGGTTCCGTTTGCGGTGAACACCGAGCGGTTCCACTTCGGCACGGTGCTGCCAGAGCCGGGCACGCGCCTGGAAGACCGGCCGTTCCGGTTCTTGTTGCCGCTGAAGCGCCGTTATTTCGACTACTTCCGTCCCGAAGACCTGGACCGCTACCTGCGCCTCACCGTTTTCGACAACCACGTGCTGGTGCAGCTCGCCATACCCGTCACGAGCGGGCGCGAGGTGATGTACGAGCGGCGCTACTACTACCGCCCCGGTCCCGGCTCCAGCGCCGACCAGACGGTGGCCGCCGTACCGAGCGACAATGCCAAGACGCCCTACAACGGCGGTCGGGTGAGTGCCCGCGTGAACGTGGGCGTGTTCCCGTTTTATAAATTCCCGAACATCGCGCAAGGTGGCGGCAGCAGCCATTACTACGTGCAGTTAGCCGACCAAAACGAAGGCGCCGACTTAGCACGCTTGCGCTTCTACGCAGGTCAGCAAGCGTTAGCTCCGGCGGGTGCGGGCAACCTGCGCGGCGTGCGTACGCACCAGCGCATGGGCCGCAGCTCCCGCGGGCCAGCCAGCACCTACTACGAGGTGGTGGGTACGCATTTCGATTTCATGGAAGTGGAAACGCCAGCGGCTGACTTTGCGCGGCTTGGTCGGGCGGTGAGCGGCTTGCTGGTGCCGCGCTGGCAGACAGCTGTAGGCGGTTCGCAGCGGTTCACGTTTGCCGTGGACTTTGGCACCACCAACACGCACGTGGCCTTCGCCACGGCCGAGCGGGGCGAGCCGCAGCCATTCAGCATCACCAAGGAGAAGGAGTTGCAAGTTGTTACGCTCAACAAGCCGCTCGCCACTGCCGATTACCTGCTGCCGGTTCGCTACGGCGTGGGCAGCTTGGGCACCATGCCGCTAGCTGATACCGTGCGCAACCGCGAGTTCGTACCTGCCTTTATTGGTACCGATGGTGCTGATGTAGCCTTCCCAATTCGGACGGCTACATGCGAGTCGCCGGCTTTTGTGGGCGAAGGCGACCCGATGCTGTTTGGCAGCATCAACATCGGCTTCCATCTGAGCCGCGACGGTTCCTTGTACAACCACCCGGAGGATGGGCGTTATCAGACCAACCTAAAGTGGGATACAGAGGGCGCGCACCGTGCCGCCGGGGTGCAGCGCATTCGGGCATACGTGCGGGAGTTGCTGCTGCTCATCAAGCACAAAGTAGCCCTCAACGAAGGCGACGTGAGCCAGACCCAAGTGGTATGGTCGCGGCCGCTGAGCATGAAGAAGAGCGGGATTCGGGATTTCGAGGAAATCTGGCAGGAAGAGTTTTCGCGCATCTTCGGGCAGGAAGCTGGCACTCGTTTGGCCCACATCAGCGAATCGTGGGCGCCGTACTTGTACCTGACCGACCCGCGTACCGACGGCGGCATTGTGCCGACCGGCGACGAGAACGTGGTGAACATTGACATTGGCGGTGGCACTACCGACGTGCTGTTGCTGCGTGGTCGTCATCCGGAAGCTACCCTTTCGTTCCGCTTTGCCGGCGACGTGCTGTGGGGCGACGGTGCTGGCGGTGGGTCGCGGCAGCAAAACGGCTTGCTGTATTACTATGTGAGCCGCACGGCTAACAAACCCATCAGCCAGGAAGCGTGGGCGGCCCGCGAGGTAGTGAAGGCGGCGCTGGAAAGCAAAGCCGGCTCGGCCGACGTCGTAAGCTTGCTCTTTGGGTTCGATAAGCAGCTGGAATTCTCGAAAGAGCTGCGCGGAGCCAAGCACCTGCGGGTAGTGCTGTTCCTGCACTTCGCGGCGGTGGTGTACCACGTAGGCCAGGTGTGCAAGGCACGCGGGCTGGACGTACCGCGCCATTTGTGCTTCAGTGGCAAAGGCAGCACCTACTTGCGCATGCTGGATTTGAACTCCAACCTGTCGGCGCTGACGGAGCTGGCGAAGCTGGTGCTGCAATTTGCTTCTGGCCAAACCGCGCCGCGCGACTTCCGCCTTACGTTGGTAGGCCAGCCGAAAGAGGCTACCGCCAACGGCGCTGTGCTCTGGAAGATGAAGGACGGCAACCACCTCAACGACCCTAAAGAGTTCGTGCTGCCTGGCACGGTACCCGCCGACGTGGAACCCTTTGCCGCTCCAGCCCCAACCTCCACGCTGACATTAGGCGAAGCCACTGGCCTCCGCGAAGACGTGCTGGCCAACGCCCGCCGTCTGGTCCGTTTCCTCACCCACGACTCGCAGGAAGTGCGCGACTTGCTCGACGATTTGAACGTGGAAATGAACTCGGATTTCGTGTACAGTTTCCTGGATGGCCAGCTCAAAGACAGCTTAAACGCCGGACTGAATTCCTTGCTCAACAACGGCGCGAAGCCGGACGACCGACTGCCCGAAACGCTGTTTTTCTTCCCCTTCCGCGACGCCCTGTTCCAGTTGGGCCGCGAGTTATTTAAACGGCACTATGCAGCGCAACCGCAATAAAATTCTGGCCGCAAATCGGTGGCTATTCGCGGTAGCTGTGGCCACTTCGTTGCTAAGTAGCTCACCAGCAGTAGGGCAAACCAGCGGCAGTGGGGCGGGAACTACTTCGGTGGTTCCCGCCAATGCCCGCGCCCAAATGTGGGCTGCCACCGCTCGGTTTGTTTATCAAGATGATCCGGCGTTAAAGCCGATTCAGGCGGAGTTGCTGCAAACTATCCAGGACGGTAGCGTGGCGGCTTTCAGCCGAGGCGTGGATGATGCGGTGCGGCTGGAAAAGCAGAAGCTCCCGAAGCTCGGTCACGTCTTGAAGTTTCAAGGCGTATTTAAGACTATCCAAGAGCAGCAAGCTAATCCCAACGACTTTGGTGGCTTGGCTCAAGCTATTGTGGCGGAGCTACAAAAGAACCCGGACCGTATGGCGGACCTGGAGCGCAAGAGCAGCCTTGCCGCTCTGTCGTCGCAGCTGAATCGGCTGGCTACGGGCACTGCTACTACGGCAGCCGAAGCGGCTGACACTGCCCCTACTATTGCCGACGTCACGGACGTAGCGGCCACGCCGGTTCAGGATTCCGGGGCTGATGCCTACGAGGTGCCCGAGGGACAGCAACAGCCCGAAGCGCAAACTGATATTCCAAATCCAACCCCTGCTCCTGTTATGCCTGCTGCCACTACTCCCCCACTTCTTTGGGCTGCTTTGTTGATGTCGGGCCTGAGTTTGCTAGGTGTACTCTACCTGTTGCTTAAGGTCAACAAGCTCGGGGCGGCGGCCCGGCAACGGTCTTCGTCGTCGGGCGCTGGTTTGCGGGAGAGCCAACGCCAGGAAGTGTACGGCATTGTGCGTGATGAATTGAAGCGTCAACCGTCAGCGCCGACGGCAACTTCACTTCCCAAGCTAAAGCAGGCCCCCAAGCCACCTACCCGGCAAGTACAACCCCAAGTTTCGGCGCCAACTCCCGTAGCGCCCCCGCAGCCCGTAACCTATGCGGCGCCGGAACCCGAGCAAAACGATGATCTATTCACTGTTAATGCTCCGGCCGCCCCAGTTCCGGTGGAACCTGCGGCCCCGCGAATGCACGTCATTTATGCCAATCAGCAGCCCATCAATGGGGCTTTCCTGCGCGACAACTTGGCTGATGCCCCCGCTTCGTACACCATTTTCGAAATTATGGTGGATGAGCGCACGCCCGACCAAGGCACCTTTGTAGTGACGCGCAACGAGAGCGGCCACGGCGGCTACATCGGCAGTCACATGAGCATCCTGGAGCCGGCCTGTACCTACAACTATCCTACCGGGCCGGTTTCGCGCATCATCACCGAAACGCCCGGCACCGTGCAGCGCACCCCGTCCGGCGACTGGCGCATCAACCAGAAAGCACGGATTTATTTCGCTTAGGTAGGTGTAACTTTGTTAAGGAACGTCATGCTGCGTGTCGTGGCATGACGTTTTTGTTTTGATCTAGTGCAATGGACTCTACTTATAGCAGCTCATTTGCTACGCAGCCATCTAAACTATGCCAGTCATGCTGAGCGGAGGCGCAGCCGTAGTCGAAGCATCTCGCGTGCTGACGTTGTGGTGCTAATTGGATTTACCACACGAGCGAGATGCTTCGGCTTCGTTGCCCTGCGCTCAGCACGCCAGTTACTTTGGCAACGGCGGGATGATCAAGCATAACGTTCTTACCACTCACACTTCTCTTCTAAATCGTACGTACCAATGGTAATCGCCCTGCAAAAACGACTGAATAGCGGCTTCATCGAACTTGCCCCCGCTCAGCAGCAAACTTCCTAACCCAAGAATGGCCCCTAAAAAGGTGCCCATCAAGCCGATGTAGAGGGGAGTAGAAGTGCCTTGCTGCACTTCGTTGTCCAGCGCTTCGGCCCGGCGCTCGGCAATGTTCTGCAGAATGTCGAAGCTGGCGGTGCCTTTGTTTTTGAGCAGATACGAGTTGGTGTCTACCAGTATATCCTTGAAGTCGGGGGAGGCGGCGGGGGCTTCCAGCGTGTCTACTTGCTGGCCGGTGGTGGCATCTTCCACCCGGCGCAGGCGCAGTTGGTCGGACGTCGGAAACAGGGTAGCTAGCCGCTCGATATCCAGCCGGCTACGGCGGAAAGCCATTATCTGCACCGTCAGAATGCCTATGACTACTAGCAGTTCCAGCAGGGCAATTACCATTGGTACGTACGATTTAGAAGAGAAG
>QQTW01004485.1_pt1 | contig 10484 bp, 6 predicted proteins | sample 1904831 | NCBI WGS metagenome assembly QQTW01 (sample SAMN09435610, study PRJNA476489) | Subsurface metagenome, whole genome shotgun sequencing project.
GTTTCACCCTGCCGGGCAAAAATATCCGTAATGGATTGTCCCGCGTGGTTTACAATTAATTCGTCGAGGTCCGCAAACGGGTAGCCCAGCCGCTTGGCCAGTTGTCTCCCCAAAGTACTCTTGCCCGAACCAGGCATTCCGATCAGATAAATCCGCATGGGGCAAAATAAAAAGACTTTCGGTAAACTCATTTACCAAAAGTCCTGAAGTAGTAATTTCAATGTTTCTGAAGAAGAGTAAAAACTCTTTTAACTGGCAACAGGAAACCCAAAACCAGAAACCATCAATTCAACCGGATACGCGGATCGAGCAGGGCGTAAAGGGCATCCACAACGATGTTAATAACAATAAAGATCAGGGCCACGAATAAAGTAGTGCCCATCACCACCGGGAAATCCAGCGTTTCTACGGCGTGAATCGTTTCCCAGCCTAAGCCTTTCCAGTTGAAGATATATTCGATGAAGAAGGCCCCGGCCATCAGCGAAGCCAGCCAGCCCGACACGGCCGTAATCACCGGATTTAAGGCATTTTTCAGGGCGTGCTTCAGAATGACTTTCCAGAAGTGTAATCCTTTGGCCTTGGCCGTCCGGATATAGTCCTGCGACAGTACATCGAGCATAGAACTGCGGGTAAGCTGGGTGATAATGGCCAGCGGACGGATACCCAGGGTAATGGCGGGCAGAATCAGGTTGTGCAACATTAACTGGCGGCCATAAATCGGGTCGGTAACCCAAAGAGACCCCGTCATGTTCAGTCCGGTGTAGTCCGAAAGGTAGTACCCGAAAACAATCGAGATTAGGATAGCCGCTACAAACGACGGCGCCGAAATGCCAATAACCGACAACGCGATCAGGCTATGGTCCCAGAACGTATTCTGTTTGAGGGCCGTAATCATGCCGAAAGCAATTCCGCATACGGTAGCAAACAGCATGGCCGCCAGCGCTAATACCAATGTTCCAGGCAGGTTTTCGAAGATAATTTCATCGACTCGCTTGTTAGTCTGGAAGGAACGGCGGAGATAGGGCGCTTTCAGGGTAAAGGCCTGGTCACCGACCGAGAAGAGCTTCGTATAGCTATACTTTTGCTCGTTTTCGAGGGTGTCTTCGTACATAGAGACGGGTGACAAATCCCGGATATAATGACATAACTGTACCGGCAGGGATTCATTCAGGCCGAAATCTTTCGCAATTGCATTGCGGGTAAGGGCATCGGTACGCTGGCCGGCCATCATGGCCACTGGGTCACCGGGCAGGGCCTGAAACAGAAAAAACACCACAATAACCACACCTGACAGCACTAATAACCCGTACAGCAGGCGACGAAGTAGAAATTTTACCATAAAAATGTAGGAGCAGAAAATGTCCGGAACAAAAGCCACGCAATTCAATGATACCGCTAGTGGTACCTGATTGGGTACTGCGGCAACTTCACTGAAATTGGCCCGAAAAATAAGAATTGATGGCTGAGGAACCGGGAGGAACTTGCTCCTAATCTTACAGAAGGTATTTCTGCACGGTTTCGGCATCGGGAATCGCTGCCGCCGGCCATTTTTCCAGCACCACTCCATCCTTCAGCAACAGGATTCCCGGCGTAGTCCGGATCATGGTTTTGAGTACGGTGGCATCGGTTAAATAATACGGCACGGCCAACTGGTGCTGGTGGCGGAATCCTTCAAAGCTGGCTTCGTCGGCGGCCGTAAGCACCAGCGGCTGCACGTTTGTGCCCGTCAGGCCTCTTACCAGTTCGTTGATCCGGTGCATGCTGCGGTCACTGGGTTTACGGACGTCGCCAATGATAATGAGCAATTTATGGCCCCGGAACACTTCCGGCGTCAGGTCTTGTCCGTCCAGGGCACTGACGGAAAAATCGGTGATCTTGGGACGGGCTCCCCGCTGGATCAGTACGGGTTCGGAGGTAGCGGTAATCTGCCAGGTGGTGTCCTTCCAGATATTCGTACGGAGGTATTCTTTGTCAGAAAGCTCTTTGGATTCTCCCGTTGTAGCGTGTTGAAGGGTGTACCGGGTTTCGTACACATCGGGTTTGGCGCCCGGAGGCAGCTGCATATTCGCGGGAATGCTGGCACCTACTTGATAGGGCAGAAAATCAATAATGGGCAGGTAGTAGATGGCGTAGTAAGCCACGGCAAAAGATACAATAATGGAAGTAAACACTACTTTGCCCCATCGGTGGCTATCGGCGTTGCCCAGGTATTTTCGGTTAACCAACAGCCAGCCAATCATCATCAGTAATATTACATCTTTGGAAAACGACTGCCAGGGCGTGAGTTTAATGGCATCGCCGAAACAGCCGCAATCCGTCACTTTGTTGAAATAAGCGGAATAAAACGTCAGGAAGGTAAAAAACACAATTAGCCCCAGCAGCACCCATAAAGTAATACGCAAGCGGTATTTCGCCAGCAAGGCCACCCCTAATACTACTTCGGATACGCAAAACAACACGGCCAGCACCAGACTGACGGATATCAGTAAGTGAAAAAATCCGGCTAAGGCGGGTACATCCCCCGAAAATACCTCAAAGTACTCCGTAAGTTTGATCTGGGTGCCGACCGGGTCATTCAGCTTAATGAGTCCCGAAAAAATAAACAGTACTCCTACCAGCCAGCGGACTACTTCTGTAACGATCCGGATGGCGGCAGAGGTTGATTGCGTCTGTGTGAGTGTATTCATTGGTAAAAACTGTCAAGGAAAATCGTATGTCTTCAGAAATTGGTAAAAGGGCGTATGCCATGTATTTGCAAAAAGGGCGTATGCAATACGCCCCTACAACATCGCCAATCGGAAATTGCAAATCGCACATTCTGTCATTCAACCCTTCCGTCCTCCAACATTCCTCGTTACTTCTTCATTCTATCTCCTGTCTTCTCGCTCCTCGCTTCTTTCTTCCTCCCCCATCTTAATCAGGCAGAAGACCGAGTAGTTGATCATGTCACGGTAGTTGGCATCCACGCCCTCCGAAATCAGCGTTTTGCCCTGGTTATCTTCAATTTGTTTGGTACGCAGCAGTTTCATCAGAATAATATCGGTCATGGATGAAACCCGCATCGCCCGCCAGGCTTCGCCGTAGTCATGGTTTTTGTTCATCAGCAACTGCAACGTTTGTTCGGCCTGTGCCTCATACCGCGGTTCCAGTTCTTCATAAGGAATGTCCATCCGGAAGTCGTCCCGCAGGTCAATCTGGATCAGGGCCATCAGGCAATAGTTAATGATGCCGATAAACTCAGGCGCAATCCCCTCGGCTACTTTCTGCGTACCCTTTTCCTGCAAGGTGCGAATCCGCTGGGCCTTGATAAAAATCTGATCCGTAATGGAAGGCAGCCGCAGGATACGCCAGGCCGTTCCGTAATCCCGGGTTTTTTGGGCGAAAATTTCTTTGCAGGTACGAATTACTTCGCGGTATTGGGCAACAGTTTGGCTCATGTATGCGGGCAGAATGGAGGAAATCGGGTATTTTTAGGCAGCAAGCCTAGTTGGTCAAAGCTAAGCGTTTTTGCCCAATTCATTTTACTCAGGCCACCACTTACCCAATGCTGACCGCCAATCTCTTCTCCTCCCGGCTCACGCTAAATCTCCGGGGCAGACTAATCGATTTGAGTACGCCTGCCGTTATGGGCATTCTTAATGTCACTCCGGATTCTTTCTACGCTGGAAGCAGGGTTCAGCAGCATGAGTCCATTTTACAAAAAGCCGGTGAAATGCTGGCGCAAGGAGCCACGTTCCTGGATGTGGGCGGCTACTCTTCAAGGCCGGGCGCTGCTGATATTACCGAAGCCGAGGAAATAACTCGGGTGGTTCCCGCTATAGAAGCCATCCTGAAAGAATTTCCGGAAGCTAACCTCTCGGTAGATACCTTCCGGGCCACGGTGGCCCAAGCAGCCGTGGAAGCCGGTGCGGGCATGATCAACGATATTTCCGGCGGATCACTGGACGCAGCCATGTTTGCTACTGCCGGAAAATTGCGGGTACCCTACGTACTAATGCACCTGAAAGGTACGCCCCAAACCATGACGCAACTGAACCAGTACACCGACTTGCCGGGTGAGATCTTTACCTATTTTGAGGAACGGATTTACGCTTTGCGGCAGGCCGGCGTGAAAGATATTGTCCTGGACCCTGGTTTTGGGTTTGCCAAAAATCCCGATCAGAACTTTGCCTTGTTGCGGGACCTGGACTATTTCAAACCGTTTAATTTGCCCCTGCTGGTGGGTTTGTCCCGGAAATCAATGGTGTATCAAAAGCTGAACATTCCGGTGGAAGAAGCGCTGAACGGCACCACGGTTCTGAACACAATTGCCGTGCTCAAAGGAGCTGCGATCCTCCGGGTACACGACGTAAAGGAAGCCGTACAGGCGGTCAGGCTTTGTTCACTGTACCAGGGCCAGAGTGAAATGGAATGATGGACGTCAGGGGTTGAGTAAAAAGGGAGCAGAAAGTAAAAAAAATATCATTTTCTGGCGGAAGATTCCCCAATTTTCCCCTAATTATGTAAGTCTGTAATGCGCTGTTCTTACGTATACAGGCCTGGTAAGAACAGGCCCCGGAGTCTATGCAGTTATTATTTTCCATCGGTTTCCTAAACATCAGTTGGGTAGATATTATTGATGTCGGCTTGGTGAGCTACCTGCTGTATCAGTTGTATAAACTGATGAAAGGCAGCGTGGCGATTAAAATATTTCTGGGTTTCCTTTCCATCTACTTGTCCTACCTGATTGTAAAGGCCGCTGACATGGAACTGCTCACCGAAATACTGGGCAAGTTCATGAGTGTCGGTGTCATTGCCCTGCTGATCCTTTTTCAGCAGGAAATCCGGAAATTTCTGCTGATTATCGGCAAAACTACCGCTTTCCGCAACGATAGCCTGTTCCGGTCGTTTCCCTGGCGCAAAGAACCGAGTGAAAGACAGGTGAACGTAACGCCCATCGTGGAAGCCGCCAAAACTATGGCCGGTTCGCATACGGGAGCCCTGATCGTATTTGGCAAAGAATCGGAAATGAAGTTTTACGCCGAATCCGGGGACGAGATTGATGCCTGTATTTCCAAACGCCTGCTGATCTCCATTTTCAATAAATACAGCCCCATGCACGACGGCGCCGTCATTATCTGCCGCAACCGCATCAAAGCAGCCCGGTGCATTTTGCCCGTGTCGGAGAATGAAAATATACCCGCGTCCTTCGGGTTGCGCCACCGGGCCGCCGTAGGCCTGACCGAAGCCGTGGAAGATGCAATGGTGATGGTAGTGTCCGAAGAAACGGGTCAGATTTCCCTCGTCAAAAGCGGCCAGCTTATGCACAATTTATCCCTGCAGGAACTCCGCTCCCGTCTTAACCAATACCTGTCCGGCGATACGGAATGGGAAGAAGACAAAACGGCCATCGAAGCCAAGCTGGAGCAAATCTAACTGATTTCGGATTTTAGAATTCGGATTTCGGATGTAAAGGATGGGCGATTTACGATTGATCGATGTAGGAGCGTATGCTATACGCCCTCTGGTACCCATGTTCGATTAACAATTAGCGGATTTTCTGATAGAGTGCTTTTCATCTTTCACCCCAAGCCGAAATAGTAATGGATGATTCTTACGTGATTCCGGCGGCTACCCGCATCGGGCATGTGCACCTGAAAGTAGCTGACCTGGAACGGGCTTTAGCCTTCTACTGTCAACTGTTAGGTTTTCAGTTGGTGACTACCTATGGGCAAGAAGCGGCCTTTATTTCCGCCGGAGGTTATCATCATCATATAGGTCTCAACACCTGGTATAGTAAGAATATGCCCCCTGCGCCAAGCCGGAGTGCAGGCTTGTTTCACACGGCGATTCTGTATCCTACCCGCAAAGACCTGGCCTTTGTGTATCAGCGGCTTCTACAAGCAGGCTATCCCTTAACCGGCGTAGCGGATCACGGCGTATCGGAAGCTCTGTACTTAAATGATCCGGATCAAAATGGCGTAGAACTCTATTGGGACCGGCCCGCCGAACAGTGGCCCCGCAAACCAGACGGTTCCCTTGAGATGTATACCCGCCCCCTGGACCTGGATGGTTTGTTAGCGGAACTGACCAAAGTCTGATACTGACAGTTATTTCCTGCAATTAGAAAGAAGTTCAAAAATCCCCTCCTAGGAGGGGCTAGGGGTGGGTTTCTTCTCGATGTTCAACAATCCAATCCTCAATAGCTCTCACTACACTATCTGCATCTCTTTTCACTTCCTGATCCTCAAATCGCAAAAAGCGTAGGCCTAAGCTTTCCAGCCGTTGCTGTCTTTGCCAGTCAGCGACATAAACATCCGGGTGGTCGTGGCTATTCCCGTCTATTTCAATGACCAGCATCAAGTCTTTACAAAAGAAATCAACAATATATTCATCCACTGGACGCTGCCGATCAAAATCATACCCTAATAACTGGCGGTTCTTTAACTGATTCCACAATAGTACTTCTGCCAACGTCATGTTCTGACGAAGTTGCCGGGCCAGTTCTTTCAAACGGGGATTATAGGGGATTATTTTTCGACGCACCCGTTTGCGGGTTGATTAAGGAATTAGTAGCGAAGAAACCCACCCCTAGCCCCTCCCAGGAGGGGATTTTTGAACTTCTTTCTCATAGATGTTCTGATAAAGGCTGTAACTATAAGAAGGAGAACTATCAATTCCTCTCTCGGGAGGGGCTAGGGGTGGGTACTTTTGTCAACTCTCGCTACACAGTAATAGTGTAATTGCTTAATCAGCCTATTTAGCACCTCGGAAATCGCACATCGCCAATCGAAAATCCCAAATCCTATTGGCTTAAGCTGTAGCGGAGGTTGAATCCGCCGCTTACCACCGTGCGGCGGTAGGAAGTGGTGATCCACGGGTTATTGACACTGCGTTCAAAGTAAGCCTGCACGGTCAGCCGGTCGTTGACCAGGTAATTGATCGTCGGCTTAAACTGGAAGTTCAAATTTCCCTGTGTCACGGTTTGGGTACCCTCAATCTTCCGCTGGATCGTTTTTGTGTCGCGGATCGAAGCGTCACAGCGGAAAGTGAGGTCGTTTTTCAGGACGATATTGCGGCCCTGCGAACGGAACGGCAGCCGGACATTGTTGCGGGTAAAGCCGAGGCTTAGCGTAATATCCTTACTGTTGAGTTCCTGCACCTGCCGGTTGTTCATTCCCAGGGCCACAATCCGTTCGGTGTTATACTGAATCCGGGCCGTAATGCGGTTGGTCGTCCGTACGTCTATTCCAATCAGCGGGGCAAACCGTTCGGAAATTACTACCTGGTCAATTACATAAACCGGCACGTACACCCCCGTATCATTCTGTATGGTAGGCAAGGCGTAGTTCAGACTGCTCTTCAGGTTCACCGCCCCCCGGTTTGCGCCTTCACTATACTCAGCCGCCGAAATGAAATTACGCACGGAATAGTTGGAGGTATAACTATGCTGCAGGTTCACCGACGAGAAGTACTTTTTCAGTGCTTCGATTCTGGACAATCCGGCGTAGTCTACCCGCCAGTTGGGCAGCGGTATTTTCGGAAAAGGCGTTGGTTTCATTTTATTGATATCTTTCCCCCCGTAGGCCGCGATGAAAGACTGAATCAGCACATCCTGTGAGTTGGTGTCATAACGTCCCATCTCCCCATTAAGGTTTTGCAAACGATTCATAGCCAGCAGCCGGTTTTCCTCAAACTTCCGGAACACTTCCGATACATTATCCTTGCTGTTTTTAGAAAAAGCCGTTTTAATGGCAATGAAAGAAATCGTATAGTCGCCGGCCAGGTTGGGGCTTAGAGAGGCATAACCAGAGTCAAGAGTATTCCGGAAAATTTCGGTATAATCCGCTGAACGGGTTCTTCGTACATCCAGCCGGACTTTGAAATCCCGGAAAGGTTCCAGGTCGGTACGGGCCGTAAAATTCTCCGTTTGTGTCTGCATAAACGGGTTATTCAGATACGTACTCCGGGCATATAATCCCTCATTTGCCAGCCGGTTCTTCACCGAAGCATCCTGACTACCCAGCAGGGTAAAGTCAGCGCCGGGATAACGTAAGGCGCTGTCCAAACCGAAGAATTTCGGACTGGTCATTAGCCCGGGCAGGATGGTGTTTTCCTGCAGCGAATAGTTAAAAGTAATATTCCGCGCTGTCATTAAAGCCCGTACTGCGCCTTTCAGAACTTTAAATTCGGGCTTTTTGGGCACCGTATCTTTCACGGCTACGTTCGGCTTGGGCGGCGTATTGGCTTGCTGACGAGGCGCCGCGGCCGGTTGCCTCTTTGGTGGATCGTTGATGGCCTTCAGGAACTTCACCTTATTATACAGCTTCGTCAGATCAATCTGCCCGTTTACGGTTCGGTCCCGGTTGTTCTGGGCCAGGTTACCCAGCGTGTCAGCGATGGATTGCGAAGCGGCCAGCCACTGATATCCGGCACTGTAACGCACATCGGCTTTCAGGAAATCGGTCAGCGGAAATTTGTCCAGCGGCAGGCGGTAGGTAGCCGAAGTTTGCTGCTGAAAGTTCTTCATCCGGCCCAGCCGTCTCAGGTTGGCTTTAATCGAATCCCGCTTGGTATAACCCGTTCCGAAAAGCGGTTCGCCGGTAACCGGGTCAATCTCACTATTGTCAATATCGCCGTAGGGTTCATCAATCACGGCATTGGCCGTAGCTGTATAGTCCAGGGACAGATTCTTGGTCAGGTTCCAGCGGACGTCGTAGAGGCGGTTGAACGTAAAGAACTTCTCGTAGAATGGCAAAATTCCGTTTGTAGTCAGGTCGGAGTTACGGAGCTGGGTTTTGGCAAAACTACGGTCCAGGTCGCCTCGCAGGGCAATGCTGTTGGGCGCCAGGTTGAAGTTAAACTCCTGCAGCCACTTAAACCACGGCGAAGCCAGGAACTTTACTTTTTTGAACGGCTCCACGTACTTTGGTTGGTTATTATAGGCATAGCCCACGCCGCCCCGGTAGTTTTTCTGTAAGAATTGTTCCGTTAGAATATTGGTCTGCAAGACATCGCTGTAGGCGTAGTTGAGGGAGAAATTCTCAATGTCCCATAGGTGCTGCTTGGCATCCGTATTGGTCCGGATCTTCTGAATATTGCTGAAATTGATGCTGCGCCGGGTCGTATTGTCCTCTACTAATTTCCGGTAAGCCCGTCTTTCATTATCCGAACGGTTGCCAAACCGGGAATCAATGGACTGGGCCAGGGGCACGTCGGGGTCCAGCGGATTAAAGCGGGGCTGAATGCGTTCCCGTTCGTAGCTGATAAACATCGGGATTTTCACCCCGAACCGTTGCGGCAGCAGTTTGTCCAGGTTAATATTGGCGGCAGCATCCCATTGGGTGGTCGTTTCGGTGGCCCGCTGCGAAATTTTATCCTGCAAACCGCCGAAGCCAAAGGTCGTATGCCGGGCCGAAGCCGTTACGGTAGCGAAGTCAGCCAGTTTCAGATTCAGCCGGCCCGTAGCCGCCCAGCCGGCCGTCTGGTCAAACTCCGAAGCCCGCAGTTCATTGGCCCAGATGCAAACCTGCTTGGGCTCGGTATCTGTATCTCCGTTAGGATGGGGATTCCGGATCCCAATCATCATCGTTTGCGCCGAACTCAGGTCGGGGTTCCCCGTCACGGTAATGCGGTAGCGGTACCGTTGTCCATCCGACTGCGTGATTTCGTCTTCCCAGGTGTAGGGAACCAACACGCTGATGCCGCTGCGGTTTCGCTCCGATTTCACCCGGATCAGTTCATCAAAGGCAATATCAATTTCGTTTTCCTTCGGCCAGATGGCATCTTCGGCGGTGGACCCGGGCGGGGTCATCACCAGGTACTTCTCAATTTCGTAATAGTTGTCCGTGAAGTCCGTGCCGATCCGCAGGAAAGCGGTCACCGATTTGTCTGCGGCCCGGTACCTGGAGTTCTGGTCGGTTTCGGCGTGCAGGAACATCCGGATCCGTTTGTAAAGCAGAAAGTTCAGGTTGATATTTTTAAACACGGCCCGGGCATCCCGGTCCCGCAGTTCGTCCACGCACAGGCGCAGCGACTGTTCGTTCAGTTCCCGGTTGTTAAGCGTAGTAATGTCGCGGTCCCGCTGGAAACCCGGCGGCAGTACGTACGGAATCCGATTACTGCCCCCACCGGAGTTTTCCTCAATATTTACGGTGCCTACCGTAAACTTAGCGTCGTAATCCTCCTGCCGGATACTGAGTCCTTTCTCCGTCAGGCTTTTGTTAGAGTTCAGGCTATCCTGGTAGGTCCGCCACTGGTTCGATACCAGTTGCAGCTGCGACATCCGGAGGACTACGGGCTGCGACCAGCCAGTCATAAACATCCGGATAAAGCGAATCGTTTTGAAACTGTTAATATCGCCTACTTTCTCCGTAAACTCCCGTACGGGTATCCGGAACTGGTACCAGTCTACTCTATCTCCGGTAGTGGTTTCGGTCACACTCCGCTGATCCACTACATACCGGCTGGTCGCCAGTGCGTTCGGCTTCAACTCCACTTTGTAC
>QQTW01004486.1_pt1 | contig 10483 bp, 11 predicted proteins | sample 1904831 | NCBI WGS metagenome assembly QQTW01 (sample SAMN09435610, study PRJNA476489) | Subsurface metagenome, whole genome shotgun sequencing project.
TGATGGAGCTGGTCTGCCAGTAGGTGTAGGCTGGATCGTCAAGAGTGGGGAGCGCGTGGTTCAGTAGATCTTCGGGGCGCAACAAGCCTACGTCGAGCAAACGGCTGTCACTGAGGTACGATCGATCGTAGGTTGCTTTTCCGTCGGTGCGGTCGACGAGGTCGGGTGAGGAAATGTTGCCTTGCAGCCAGTTCCAGTACTGCAACCCCTTGGAGCCGCAAGTCTTGTAATCTGGGCAGACATCCTCGTACTCCTGCTGGTTCCCGGCTAAGGCGTCACCCGTTTCCACAGGTGCTGCATGAGTGAGGAACGGAAGCAATCCAAGTAGAATTAGGATCCAATGCTTTTGCATGTTGGAAAAAATCAAAGGAGTGCTCCTCGCGCGGGTAAGATGAAGATGAACCAGAGAAGGCGACCTGATACTGACAAGTATCGCAAAAACAGTCTGTGTCTGAGATGGGTAGGTATATATTTGCCATCGAAATAGTTTGAAGCTTCGTAAAAAAGCGACCCGTGTGGGACCCGTGTCTACGGAAACATTTCGAGGGAGATGCGCGAAACGACACTGATTTTTCACGTTTCGCCTAAGTTAAAAAAGGCCGGGTCGCCAGTCTCCAGAAATGTAGTTAGACCATGACAACGAGGATAATTGGCTGATTTCGGACGTTGTGGAAGGTTCGGCATCATTTGACGGTAGATCAGAATCATGGTAAAGACTGCTTGAGTGAGTGGTGCCCATCGCGGACTCGAAGATGCCCGAGTATCCTCGGTTTCAGACAGTCGTGGTAGGGTCCCGTGGCAGGCCTTTTCGGCATACACTTTGTGTTACTCACGGATACTGTTCAACTTTCAACTGGCGATGTCGCACAATGTTTGCGGCCAAGTGTGCAAAGTAGGAGGCGGAGCAAACAATGACGACAAATGCCAAGGGCGGTATCTTTCCGCTGTTAGCGCCGCTCCGATTTCTCCAAAGGCAATCGAGGCATTCATCAGGCACCCATTGTTTCCTACAAAGAAACCATCTTCTTGGAATACCATGTCGCTGTCAAAGCTCCTCAAGAAATTTCTGAGCGGACAGTCGTCAGATAATGTCTTAAAGACTGGGGTGGTTCCGGCCTCTGGTCTTCAAGAGAGCCCTCTACTATCCCGTCTTCCTTTGGAAATCAGGCTCCAGATATGGCGAGAAGTCGTTGGCAGCGAGCTACTTCACATGGTCATTAGGTGGTCACCTCCGCAAAACACAAGCTTGAAGTGCTTCTCATGCAGAGCATACTACCAGAATCCGACACCTCCCGCAAATGTGACGCCGAATCGCGTTGATGCATATCCTAGATGCCAGGGCTCTCAGCAAGAACCATGCTTTTTCGCTGGTCCAGCAACTACGCCCTATGATGCCTCTTCGCTCCTTTTGTCCTGTCGACAGATCTACAATGAGGCTTCGGATCTGCTTTACACTACCAACACCTTCAACGTCGACAGTCTCGAGGTCCTCCAAGCAATGATCACCCTCTTTGGACCCCGTCTCAACAGTGTCTTGGCTGTCCATGTCAGTACGGCCATGTGGAAGATTCATTGCGTTGAGGTCAATAGACTCTCGTTTGCTGCTTTCGAGGAATGGAAAAAGTTCTGGCACTTGATGGCGGAAAGAATGACAGGCTTGCAGCACTTGCGCTTGGATATCTGCGGTACCTCTCGTGCTGGGCTTGAGAAGCATGACCTCGAGCCTTTGCTTCAGTTGCGGGGGCTCAAGAGCTTTGATTTGGCTTTGTGGCAAGATATCAAAGATCAAGGTTTGCCAGGACAAGGCTCGACTGTAGTGGGACCAATGCAGACTATCATTCGAAGCCATGTTTGCGGAACGCCCTCGACTTGAAGGTATCCGTCTCAATGCTGATGATTCCCGGATACGCTATGTGGCCTCGGCTGGCTTATTTCCTGCTTTTCAACACTGCGTGCATCACCAACTTTTCTTCCCTGCTTGTCTTGGTGCTCGTCTGAATGCTTCCTTTGTGGGGAGTGGTCGGTTGTTTTGGCCGTAAGTAACCTAAGCTTTGTGGCTGACTAGGCGGATAACAATTACACGTAAAAGGGGATATCAAAGCACGCTAACCCAAGCGAGGGTTCAGCTGAATTGCTGACAGTCGGGGCAAGCTGACTCAAACGACCTGAACCCGACACATCGATTACAAGATGTCCGGCAATCTCCGGAGAGGAGTGTGTATTAGGCGGGTGTATTCATATAGGACGGAACGCATTCGCGTCAACAATCCTGAGCCTCGCAGCGAAATCAGGAAGAATCTCGCTGTACCGTCAAACCCTCCAGCACCGCAGTCGTGTCCCCTCCTGGCTCGTCTACCTATCGAAGTACGTTTGCAAATCTGGAATTACATTCTGGCAAATAAGACTTTCCACATCCAACTCCAGCCAGGTCGCCTTGCGTCTCGGGTCTGTGAGGATTGCTCGGAGGAGCATCAAGAGTGTCACACACAATGGCATGGTCGTCTGACACCTCCTACTTTCGAAGTAGAACAGAATACGTACTTGCAAGTCTCGTCGCTACTTCGAGTTTGTCAACAAGTGTACGACGAGACGTGTGATTTGCTGTACTCTGGCAACACTATCGAGATTTCCGACCTCGGCATCCTAAAGTATTTCCTTCAAGGCGCGCCCCCAGAGAGAATTCCATCGATTCGGTCTATATGTGTGCATTGGCTGGATGAATCTTGGTCAGTATGGCCGCGGCGAGTCCTCAGCGGGCCCGTTGGTTTTGGTGGTACTTGGGAGATGTTTTGGCGGCTTGCTCTTGCCGAAATGAAAGGGCTGACGACGATCACCATCATGATGTGTACTAGTGAAGAGGAGAATCGTATGGCCGAGCAAGCGTCGCTCTCCTTCAATAAACAGAGGGAGCTGCGTGAATGGGATTTTTCGTGGGATCCGCAAGCGACGACTCGATGCAGAATGGTTAAGGGGAGGAAGAAATCTGTTGATGTTTGAAGGTCTGACGAGGTTTCGCTATCTTGATTTTTTATCTGCACAAGTGTCTCATTGTGAGGGTTGAAGACCGGTCATCACCCGATAATACTACTAGTGACCCCCAGATCAGTGGGACCTACCTTACACCGCAACGACTCTGTTAAATTGACATCAACCAGAGTATTTGCACTCCTAGACCTATTCAGTTGGATTTAGCGGTGCAACGGGTCATCGGCATTATGGAGGAGCCGGCTAGGTAGGCGCTTTCTTTCCTGCTTTATCACGGGACACAACACTTACCTCGTCATACATAGCGGATCTGGCAGTGCATTCAACTCCAGCATTTTCTCAATCTACGCAGGGCCTAGTAAGAAGCGCTTTCTCGTCCATTCCGCCATCCTGGCAAAATCACCCAGTTTGCGTGCCATTGTCGAGGGGCAGTGGAAGGAAAGCGTCAATCGCAAGCTCGAATTAGAGGAATGGGACGAGCAGACGGTCGAGCAGCTGGTGGAATGGCTTTACTCAGGCCGCTACACACGGCTAAAGGTGGCTTCGGAGGCACTTGACGTTCACCCGTACGACCATCATTCAAAGGCGCCAATTGCTCGACTCAAAATCAGATCTTCAGCCGGGCCTTCGCCTCAGAATTCCGAGGGAGCGATCCCCGTCAGCGGGGGCAGTTCAGACAGCGACGAGGAATTCTATCAATTCCCAACCAAGCTAAGCGAGATTCAGTGCCATGGAGATCGCGTTAGGGTCGCTACCCATGAACGCCTTGTCGCAGATGGTCAGATCGCGGAGATGAGAAATAGTCTCGAGAACAGTGCTCGGCCTGGCTCTACACTTGTGCAAGATGCCAAAGTGTACGCTCTGGCACAGTACCTCCAGCTGGTAGGCCTCAAACGTCTCGCTTTCCACAACATACAGGACGTTCTGACGTCGAAAGCTGTTTTTGTTCGCTTGCAACACATGACTGGCGCCGTCGTGGACCTCAGCCGATACACCTACGCTCATACCGATGCCCTGTCTAATTCGGAAGAACCGCTTCGGTCGCTCGTGTCTACCTTTGTGGCAGTGTGGCTTCCTTCGTTCACCGGCCCTGACGTCGACTTATTGATGTCTGAAGGCGGTGACTTTGTTGTCGATGTCACGAGTAAATCTCGAGGCATGTTTGTGAGATTGTTTAGGAAGTACCAGGTAGCGGACGCAAAAGCGGCTTCCTTGGAGCGAAAAGTAGAGGACCTGGAGAAGAGCAGCTCCTCAGAGGTGATGCCGGCTTGAGCATTCCGGAAACGGGCGAGGGAAAGGTCGTTGGCGGACCAAAAGGGAGCTTCTATTGACTGCTTTTGGCTGAGTGGTGGAGAAGGTTGATTGAGGTACATCTGGAGCATCCAGCTTACGAATACGGCATGCAGTCTTCCACCGGAGAGCCTGCCAGTCCATCCATGTTGTCGTCGAGGTTTCCACTTTGCGGCTGAAAAACAAACCTTACCTCTGAAAATATTCCATGAGCGCCTATCTCTGACATCCGCCGCTTTTATCGTTTGGAGAGATTTCTGTATGTGCATTGATGGGAACTCATCAATTTTTCTTGCAGTGACATCATATCAATTTCATTCACTTGTGAGGCCCTGCAGCAACAATGGACTTGCCGCGTCCAAGCGCCTCAGCACCTCATATCCTCGAACCCGTCAGGATTTTATAATGCACGCAGCACGGCCAATGCTCCACATTTGATCAGACTCGCAGGAGCTTGAGACTTGAGACCGCCATGGCAGAAACGGATGCAGCAAGGTAATGTCTACATGCCACTTTGATAATTGAGTCTTGATGTTCAGAGAAGCCTTCAACTAAGGCTGACCGGTATCAACAGCACGTTTACCTCTGATGTCTTCCGGATTTGTGCTGGGTCAAGCGAGAAGATTTTCTACGCACATTCTGACGTTCTCTCGAGATCAACGACGCTGCGTAAGAGGGTGCAAGAAAAATTGGCGGGAGGCAGCAATCGCCATATTGATCTGACTGAATTTGACGAGCACACTGTCGCACAAGTACTGGAGTGGTTATATGGCGGGCATTACACTTGGTGTAGCTTTACTCAAGTGCCTCCAGATGCCTGCGAGATTGCAATGCCTCACCTGAGTGGAACTTGTTTTGTTACCGGCCTGAGTCAAGATGGCGGCCGTACTGTCAGCGCAGCGCCCTATTTCAACAGTGACGAGGAGCTTCCGGATGCCTTCTCTGTCAATGAATCACAACCGTCATGCGCCACACCTTCGTCCGAAGAGTATGAACTCGCTGAGTCTCAATACACCGAGTCAGCGCCAGGAAAAAGTGGCGGGTACCGTCCGGCACATCGCGTCGAGGACGTTGTCGAGTGTAGCGTTCAATCGGGCTGCACGTTACTTCCGGACGCAAAGCTGTTCGTGCTGGCGAAGTATCTCCGCCTCCAGCCTCTACAGCGCCTTACCTACCAGAATATCCGTGGGATCACCGACTCTATTACCCGGATCGAGGTTGGCTCATCAATGGCCACCAATATCCTCGACCTTGTTCGCTTTGTGTATGCATGCCCTGACACTCTTGCCAGCTCGGTCCAGCCTTTACGCAAGTTTGTCTTCTCCCTAGTCGCAGAATGGCTCCCTGGCTTGCAAGGTCCTGAGCTTGAAGGTCTGATCTGGGAAGGAGGCGATTTCGCTGTTGACGTCCTGAAGGACGTAGAGAGCAGGATGATTGCCACGGCAGAGGAACATGAACGGGAGAAAGCGGAGCTTATGTCTCGGATGAACTGAGCGTGTAGAGGCGCTGTCTTGGGAGTTATTGATGGCAGCTCAAAAATAGATATGCGTCTCAGCTCGATTTGGTACGTATGAGACTTCTGGAGGGTGAGATGTTTGTGATAAAATCCTGTTACTGTGACAAATCTCACGATCAAGGTCGTTCGGACACGCCCATCCTTCAAGCGTGGTAATCAGTCTAGTCAGTCAGCCAAGCGCGAATAAAGGACAACTGTTTGCTCCATCCCAATCTTACACTTGTAGCAAACCTCGATACTGTCACGCTTCGTTCGAGAGCCCCAAGCCCAATTCCAGTCTTTCTTTGATAGCACTCCATCTTGTCACTCTCTAATTTCTGTATGTCTTGTTTCTTTCGCTTTCTGTGCTCGATAGGGAATCACCTCGAGCGGCGCTGATGCTGTCGAAACGCATTCCCATTTTTGTATGGGTCTTGGCATCATCAAGTATTTCTTTGAGCGATATGACACTCCTCCCTAGAGACGGAGAAGAGCGCATTTGCCGGTCCGTCACGCACCGTTCTCTTATAAACCATGTCTCTCGGAGACTTCTTGGTCTATCATACAACCAACAAGCGTATTGTTCTCTCGTGTACAGCCTTCGAACATAGCCTATACCCGCAAGCTCCAACCCCACCAAAATCAACCAGCTCTCCAATTCCAAGATAACCACCAAGATGGACACCCTGGACTTCACTAGGTCCTTCCCCCTCCTCCATTCCTCCCAACCCCCACCGCAAACACCCCCCCTCCATCCCACAGCACCTCCACCACCCTCTTCCAAACCCCACGCCGGCCATCCTCTCCCAATCCCCGGTCCTCCGAAAAACGGCCACCGGAGACTGGGAAGAGAGCGCCTCCCGCTGCATCACCCTCGCCGAATGGGGACGAAAGTAGTATCCAACGCCTCCTGCATACTTCTTCCGTCCCTGCGCGGTCAGATGATGATGATGACGACGACCACGATACCTCGAGCTCTTCACCTCGCCCCCCGGTACTCCGCCCAACAGCAACTCACAAAAGAGCAAATCCGCCTTCGACCTCTCCCCTGCCTGCTCTCATTAATATCGAATCCCCTAAGGTATAAAACACGATTTTAGCTTGAACCCTCGGACTGTTGATGTGACATAAATCCGCTTAAGCCCGAGCGTGCCCAAAATGTATTTAGTGGGGATCACGTCAGCCGCCGCATTTTGCATTCAAGATCGCACACCTGCACTTTCCTCTGGATTTAGTACCTACAGATAAATTGAATTCCCACCATGATCCTTCACAATGATTATGACAGGCTACCTCTCTACGAACCCATGGACTTGCGAAACCCGGCTCTGAACCTAACTGAGAGCACGCCGACAGCAAACCACGACAATACTGGTAATGACCGTACAACTTTGCCTGCTACGCATAATGGCCAGTCTGAACTACGTCGTGCTGCCCTCGGTACTATTCGATTTCTGGTTCGCAATCTCCCTTGGCTGTCAATGGTATTGTCTTTCACAGTCTACTTCTTCCTCAATGTGTTCGTTGAAGATTGGGAATGTTGCTGGAAGAACCTGGCTGGATGGTTTTCGAGCGTCCCCGGTGGTCTCGCTGCCGGGGCGTCCGGCGGCTTCTGTTCCGCCAGAAGTGAGGGTTTACTTGCCGCGTTTACCCCCACAGAAAGACTCGGATTCTGTGGGGCAATCTCTGCTCTGGTGGGAGCAACTGTGGGCTCTCAAATTTCACTCAACGTACGCGAGGCCTGCGCCCACGCCGTTTGCAACTGGTCGTTCTCTCGGAATGAGGGGCACTTCGCCGGACTTGGAGGAGCGATTAGTTGAAGACTGGACTACAAGAATGAAAGACGGGGCAGACGAATATGCTTGCACTGAAATACTATTATGCGTGCAAGGACTCTATCAGGTGAGCATATCCCGGATACAATCCGATTGAACGTGACTTATTTCCTCAATAGAATGCCTTGAGCACTTTCCAGAAGAATGTACCGGTACAGTGCATCAAGAACAGCCACGGATGCCTGCAGCTATCCCCCTTCGAAAAAATCTTTGATCGCTACAACTTCTTCCGAAGGGAATCAGCGCCGACTTACACTCTCCAAACGAGCCAGCCGAACCCCCACCTTATCCATAACATCATACTGGAATTGCCGATCCGTTTCCTCCCCCGAACCGAGCAAAGCCCGGAAATCCGCATGCGAGAGGCTCGTGAAGTGCAGCGATGCATAATGGGACACAAGCATGCGCATCGGCTCCTCCTGCTCCTCGCCAAAATTATCCGCCGTATCTCGATACACATAATGGATCAACGTCGCCAGATCTTTGGCCACGCACCCGAACACACCCGGCGGCTTCCCGAAACTGATGAGTACGGACCTCAGCCGCTGCCAGGCCATATTCTTAAGGTCGTCGAGCAGGTAGAAGCAGGCCATGACGTAGAGTTCGGCGTGCGTCATGAGGGTGGCTGAGTAGTCGTAGCGGGAGAACATGTACAGGGACTTTACGGACCAGGTCTGGTATTCTTCGGCGTGGGTTATCTTGGTTAGGGGGCGGCAACCGTCCCATGTTAGGTCCTCGAGTGGTGATGTCGCGTTATAAGGGATTTTGGCTGGTTTGGGAGGAGCCTGGGTGGGCGAGGATGCCTCGAGGGCGGGAAATCGTGCTGAACCGTTGCCGGGGTTTGGTTGGGCTTTGTGTGTTTTTGAAAGATCTGGTGGTGACGTGTTTACCCGTGAGTCCCCGGATGGAAGAACAGGCAAGGGACAGCGATAATCGCCTCCGTATATCCACTCCAGAAATCTTTCTGCCGCCTCGACGCTCCAATGCGGCCATCTGATCCGCTTCTCACTGCCCTCCCGCCACAAGCCTTCTACTTCCTTCTTCAGGACCGGGGATTTCGATAGCATGGCGGTGTGGGCATTAAAAGTTTTGCTGGTCCCGCCCGATGGTAGGCCCGCGACGATTTCGAAGATGGGGGATGAGAAGGGGCTGCTATGAGAAGAGATAAAAGGGTGAGTGAATGTTATGAGGGGAGCGGAAGCGGAGTAAGAGGGTTTTGGAGAGAAACTGTAAGCGTGGAGAGGGAGAAGATGGAGACGGGGGGCTTACCTCGATGAGATAGGGTGTCCATTGTGGCGGTAAGATGTGGTGGTGATGGGGAAGGGGGCGAGGGGGAATTCATGGAGAGAGAGATAGAGAAAGAAGACAGGGGGATTGACTTGGAAGTAATGAGGGGGTTTGTGCTGGGGTGTTCGCTGATCACTCTCGGTCCAGGTACGTTTGTGTCAACCTAAAGTCGCTCGCGGTAGACGATTTCGTTCAACGAACAAGCGAAAAAAAAGAAAAAAGAAAAAAAAAAATTCAACAACAAAGAAGCAGTGCTAAGAAACCAAACCTACGCTTTTCGAAGAAGGGAACCTGTCAACATGCCAAAAGAAAGGGAGCGAGCCTGTTGAGACTACCGAAAGCCTAGGGCCCTTTAACAAAAACTCCACCAAACCGGTCTATCCAGCAGCCAACAACTTCCAGCAACACATCTGACGTTTCAGCCAAGCCAATCCGCGCGATGAAAATCGGCTATCAATTTACCTGGGTGCGTCAACTTCAAGATATACCTCAACCATAAAATATCTCTCCCTCGACCCCCAAAAAAAAAGAATTAATCGGAGCTCCCCTTCGCACAGACAACTCATTACCACCACACCGTCATCGGAATCCTCCAACGACTGATGACCGCCTAATTAACTGCCAGCAATCGCAACATGTTGGCCAAAGACAGGATTTCCTCAAGCCCTTCAGCCCGACGTCCCTCACCGTTTCGCCGCTTTTCCTTCAGCTACTCTCTCCAAAGTATTGTAATCTTTATAATATATCGATATTAAATCCTTACTTTCGTACACCGATCCTCAAACCCCCTCCCCATGGGAAGCTTGGAAAAGCTTAGCGATAAAATTCGAAAGCAGATATCTCATAGATTCCTCTTTATTTTTCTTCGCCTCCTTCTCCTCCTCCTCTCCCTCCGCACTAATACCAGTGTTAGCATACACATACATATACCCTACCATCATTTCTCCCTTTACTTTCCCCCGTCGCTTTAGCAGGTCTTTCCCGGCTCTTTATCCACCCCCTCCCTAAACCCCACTTTAAGCTTTCTGTCCGTGTGTCCCCTCCCCCTTTTTCTATCCACCATCACACTTCCTTTCCTTCAATGTCTTCTCCTTCCCCTTTTTACATCTTTCCTAACCCCCACCTCCCCGGTTTGCAGAACCCTGCACTAGGACAACTTGCTTCTCGGGCCAGTGACCTGTATACCTTCTATTCTTCTACTAAGGGGGATAGGATAGGATGGGGGGTATTGCACGGGCTGTTGGAGGGATGAAGGGAAAAGGGGGGTTGAGAGATGGAGGGCTGGAGGAGGAGGATTAGTTGGAGGAGGACGAGGACGAGGGGAAGGAGGAGGAAGAGGAGGTGCTGAGAACAGAGGCTCCAGGTGGCTGTCGGGATAAATGGACGTGAGGAGTTTGTGCAACGAAGCGCACGTTCAGGTAATCATTTAACCTGGTCAAACACATAGAGCACATATAAAAAGCACAACTGCTGAAACCCAGATAGAATTCAAACTCATCATTGGCCGTGTGCAGCAGCCTACACTTACGCCCACAGGCAGTGTGTTGCACCAGGAGTAGTTGTGTGTATGAGAGTCTTCCATTCTAGGCAG
>QQTW01004487.1_pt1 | contig 10482 bp, 12 predicted proteins | sample 1904831 | NCBI WGS metagenome assembly QQTW01 (sample SAMN09435610, study PRJNA476489) | Subsurface metagenome, whole genome shotgun sequencing project.
CGTCTTGCGCAGGGCTTCCTTCTTATACTCATCCAAGCTGGAAATCGTCTCCTCGATCTTCCGCTTATCGCGCACGACCGTGCGCATCATGTTCTTGAGCGCGGCTTCCTTCTTCTCGACGCTGTCGATCATATTCATGACCTTGGGGTTGATCTTCTTCTTCATGCCCTGAAACCGTTCCGTCAGATTCCGCAGCGAGGATTTGCATTCGGCGATGTTCTGGCCGTGGAAGTCGTAGGGCGTGTTGGTGCGGCCGAAGCTTTCTCTCTCGTCCGCGATCCAGTCGTGTTCGCTCTCCATGTGCTTGAGGGATTGAGCGGCGGCTTGTTGCTCCTTGTGGGACTTTTCGACTTGGTGGGTGAGTTTTGCGAAGCTGGATCCGCCTGAGGGGAGGCGGGTGGAGGAGGGGTTGGAGGTGAAGGTTAGTTTGGGGAAGGTGTGGAAGCAGAGTTTGGCGGAGTTGAGTGGTGGGCAGCGGTATGTTTGTGTTCTATCCTATCCTTTTCTATCCTATCCTATCCCATACACATCCACCGACCATCCCCTCCCCTCCCTTACATCCCTTACATCCACCCCCTCCTCCCTTCTCCCTTCTCCCACCAACCATCCTAACTCCCCACACAGATCCCTCATCGCCCTCTCCCTCATCATGGCCCTCCTCCAATTCAAGCCGGCCCCCATGTACATCCTCGACGAAGTCGACGCCGCCCTCGACCTCTCCCACACCCAGAATATCGGCCGCTTGATCCGGACCAGGTTCAAGGGAAGCCAGTTCATCGTCGTGAGTCTCAAGGATGGCATGTTTCAGAATGCGAATCGCGTTTTTCGGACGAGGTTTAGTGAGGGGACGAGTGTGGTGCAGGTTTTGGGGGCGGGGGAGGGGAGATGAGGAGGGTGATGGGGTTGGGTTGAGGGTGTTATGAAGGGGGAGGGGTGGAAAGTGGTGTGGGTGTTATGGAGGGGAAGGGGGGTGAGGAGGGGGGAGCGTGGTGTTTTGGGGTGGTTTGGTCTATATGTTTGGCGTGGGGTTAAGGATAAGAAGGAGAAGGAGAAGGGAGTATTTCGGTTGAGAATCAAAGGGGTCATTTCTGCTTTCTTGATTGTGTACATGGATATGATCGGCGTGGTACCACGGCGCCGGACTGCTTACATCCCTCCTCGTCTGCGTCTTCGGGTCTATCCAAAGAGATTTCCTCGAATGCACGTACGCGGCTTATTTGCGTTTGCCCCGACTCTGAAGCTCTCTGGTTTCGATCGTATGGATGTGGTTTTCGGCGGGCGAGTACCGGTTGGTGTTGGTGTGGTGGGGTGGTGTGTGGAGTGGTGTGGTTTGCTACTCTTTCTGTGTCCTGCTGGCTGTTATTTTTTTGCGGCGGGAGTTGGAGTTGGGGTTGGAGTGGGAGTGGAAGTTGGAGTGTGCGGATAGGACAGGGGTGTGGAGAGAGGGTGAAGTGGTGGGATTATGATGGGGAAGAGGAGGTGGAGGTTGAGGGGCAAGCCTTGTGTGACGGCAACGGCAACGGAGAGAAGGACAGAGACGGGAATTGCCAGGGCAGGAGCGGTTGATATAGTCTGGGATGATCGAGGGTAGGTAAATTCTCGGGCATGAGCTCGAACACCGCACCGTTTTGTACCGTCTCTTAGAGCAGCAGGAAAGTTAAGGTTCTTTGTATATACCCCAACACCGTGCCGTATCTCTAGTGTCCACCTGGTCCAGCCATACCGTATCTACTACTCCGCAGCAGCACCCTTTTCCCTCCTCTCCTTCTCCTTCTCCTCCAGCTTCCGCCGGGCGGCGAGGACCATGTCTTCCCTCCGCTTCTGCAGCAAGGCTTGCCGTTCGTCTCTATTCGGGCTCCATTGCGGTGGTTTTGGCTTTTCCTCTTCTGCTTGTTCGTCCTCGCCACCGGATCTGGGGACGTTGGGTTGGGAGAGGCGGTGGTGAAGCTTGTACCGCGTGAGGAGGTCTGGGTGGGAGGATTTATACGGGGTTGGTAGGGTAGGGGTGTTGGAGGATGAGGAGGCGGGTGGGGGGAGAGGTTGGAAAGATGGTGGGGGCTGTAGTGGGAGTGTTAGTGTCGGCTTGCTTTGAGGATTCTTGTGTCGCGTGGGATGTCTTGATGGAGAAGTTTTGGGGCATGAGGGAAAGGGAGACTGGGATCATACCCGCTCCATACCCCTCCCGCTCAACACCCGTTCCGTCGTGGCCTGCACGCTTCCCCCGTTGCGCTGGAGGTCCCACTGTATGTCCCGCCGGCTGAGCTGAGGGAACATCTGCGCGATCTGCTCGATGTGCTCTGGGTTGGCGGTGTTGCGGTCGCGGGCGGGGCTGCGGGAGGGGGTTGAGGGGCCGGTGAAGAAGAAGTAGCGGATGGAGAGGATGAGGACGACGAGGACGACGAAGAGGGAGGGGAGGTTGAGGGTTTGTTCGGCCATTTGGGTGTGGCTGCTGCTGGCTGGGGACGATGTTTGCTATTTGGAGGGAAGGAGGGTGGTTGTCAATTGATCGGTAGAAGGAGAGACCTGCAGCCTCTGCCAAGGGTGATGTTTAATGGGGATGCTTCATCGAGATGGGAATTGAGGTGGTAAGTCTCATATAGGTTGCTGCAATGATGTAAATGTACACTTTGTGATCGGAAGTTGGATTGATTTGGAGGTTCGATCTTATCGAAAAAGATAAGATGGGCTTCGTATTCGTATTCAAGAGCCGATCATCGCAGTCAACAGCTTGAGATTCATTGTCCATTCTCACATGAGTATTCAACTTTTGTGTGAATCTTACTCGACGTTTTCCATCAGCCTACACTTCCAGCTCGAAATCGTGTAGACTAGCTGCTTCCTGTCACCAGAGACGCATGAAGCAATGCAGCCTGGAGTTCCGGAAAGGAGACTATCGCTTGCGGAACAAGCTTGATGGGGTAAAATCGTGCTTCGAAGGGATCATCTCAACTTGGCTCGGCGTAGTTAATTGCATATACACTACCTTGTCCCTTGCGAGTGCCACTCGACCCAGGCCTGGCTATCAAGGTCTCAACAACCAGGGGGGCGCAGATATGCCGACGGTAAGGTCTCGAGAGGTGGGTGGACGCGAGAGGGACAGTTGACGATACAACATAGCATTTCAAACATGGTAAGCAGGCTTGACTAGGGCTTACTACGGAACCGTCAAGCTGTAAAGGAACTCAAGAGCTGCTAAGGCTCTGCTCGAGTCCAGGAGGCCTCGGAGGAAGTTTGAACCATCCGCCCAACGCAACCTGTTGCCCATCAAGCTTCACTTCGGCTCTCAGTTCACGATAATCGTTCTTCGCCGCCGCATATTTCCCCGCGCCCACAATCGCCTGAACAAGCATGTCGAAAGTGAACTGCGACGGCCGCTGCTTGCTCTCCAGGAGGAAGCAAAAGTCATACTGACCTAAGACGCTGATGAATGTCTCGAAATCGTGGCTCGTCCCTCCGGCTACCGTGAACATTGCTCCAACGGTCCCCACGAAGATGGCAGCCTGAGTCATTTGCTCGCCGTAATGCTCGTACTTGTATTCGAGTCTGTTGTTTCCGGCCGAGATGGCATCGGTATTCACCGTTCGGTTCGTTGGCAGGGCTCGGGCGTCCTCGAATGCAATCTCGACTGGGGTATCTTGCTGTGCCCCATTCACATTGCGAGTGGAGGCCGGTCTGCCAACAGCAATAATGCCGACAATCCGCCCTCGCAGCTTTACCGCGAAGAGTGCGCTTGTGAACTGATTTCGACGGACCATTTCGTTCATGATCCTGGTCATGGCCCAAAAATATATTTACGTCGAAACGGTCGTTGAGGTCCCGAGATGCGTACCGCAATCCCAAGATCTGGGAACTGAGGAGTGCTGAAGCCGATATCCGATGTTAGCGGGCCATTGAAGTCCAGGGTAACCTGGCTGGCAAGTAGCTGAATTGTGGTCACGAAGAACACTCTGCGATCGATTGGTGATTGTGTTATTGTTTCATCGATGTCCACACTGAAGTGAGCCGGGCCCCAAGGTAAATTTTCTCCAACGAGAGTGTCATTGAGGATGGCGCCGAAATTTGCTGGCTTGAAGTCTTGGAGAGTCGAAGGAAGACTGGTTGTTGCCGGCAGTGCGAGCGTACGGCAGAAGAGTGATGCAACCAACCAATATATCGCATACATTATGGTCGATGCAAGCCACTTGGAAATTTGAGCGAAGCGGCAAGCGGTGTGGTGGTGCATGTTAGAATATAAGGAGCTGTCGGATAGACGACGAGTGTGAGTATTCAACAGACTGCAGCGCCTTTGGCCGATTATATAGGCGACCAGAGATTCCCTCATCTCTCATAGCCGCTGCGAATGACGCCCATAGCCTGGTTGATCGTATCCACCTAGGACATATACTACCGTATTGTACTCAGCAACAGAACTGCGTATCCGAAAAAATGGCGAAGTAGGTTTGGCCGATTGCAAGGTCTCACATGAACTCGCATTGTTCGCTTCCTAGCATCAGCAATGGGAACTCAGAAAAGGTTCATTCCACAGCATCGGGCAAGTAGATAGTGTGTCAGTAAGCAAACTGGCACCGGTGGTGGCAAGAAGTCATGAGACAACTATGGTACCACATTACCTAGGCGCTCGCAGCGCCACGAATACTTACGAAGTCGTTAAGAAGACTTCGTGGTGAACTGGTTTAGTAGTGGCTAGCCAGTGTAGTGAGCGAGGTGAGGAAGCGCACCAAACCTGGTCAGCATGTCTCATGACATCTGACCACTACCGGTGATGGTGTGTCAGTGAGGAAACTGGCTTCATGGCTGTCATAGTGCTAAGCTGGGCGATATGCCATTGACAGTGCCGAAGACATTTAAAGCTTATTCTGATATCGAAAGTGTCGCATAAGCCATCTTCATATAGCCTGTAGGGATGGAACCATCAACCATCTCCCAACGCATGAGAGACTCGACGTATCCGTAAAGACGCATGAATCCCAGGACCTCTTCGAGGAAGTACTGCACCTCGCCGACCGTGATAAGACGTTGTGCTCGATCCATAGGAGTGACAATTAGTGAGAGCCCACTATCCGCTTGTTTCAAAGGTGAAAGGAATGGAGCCATCTCGTGCTGCGGAAGAACACGAATCTTATCTCTGATTCGGTCAAGGACGCCATTCCTGTGATAAGGTTAAGGCCCACGATCACAGAAGAATTTGGGAATCATCCGCGTACATTAAAGTATTGCCATCAAGGACATCTATGTCCTTGTAAAACTGCAGAAAATACACACACATGGGCAGATCGCTGTCAGATTGCCAGCGATACGGAGTATGCGGGCGAAACTGAGGGAGTCTAAGATTTTGGATGTCGAGCCCGCTGCTGAGGAGAATTGATAGGCTGGTGGGGAGAGTGCTGTTTCGAATCGAACCAATTGGCGATGCTGACAGGAGAGAAACGAACTGGCATAATAAAACGAAAGGCAAGACCCACATGTTCGCTCAGTGAAAAGAGACGAAGAAAAAAGACTGACAATTCTAAAAGCATCGCAAATTCGGTACTTTAAAATCGCACGGACACGGCAAGGCGGTTATACCGCGTATATACGATGACTGTGCATGAGGCCAATACTAGGAGTCCGGGGAACAAGTTACACTTTCTCTTGATCCGCTGCAGTGCGAACGCGGTGGCATCGATATCTTGGACAATTTTGTGTTTCTGACAAGAAGAAGCAGGAGAAGGACATGCCTGGAAAGACAAGACCAAATGCACAATGAACCATGTAACACGTTGAAGGGTGATTACAGTATAGACGTGCTTTATCAATTGGACATTTCAATACAATAGCTTGCAATTGATGTTGCCCAGACTGGTCAATGGCAAAATTTGATGCTCTTCACGGACTCCGCTGTCATACTTAACCGAATGACGTCAGTGGTGGGAACCACACCATGGAAATAACCTTCGACCCTCGAGGAAGTCTCCGGGATCGGATGGAAACCCCAGCTTTCTTCTCAATCGGAGTAACATTTTCGGACCCAGCAAGGCCCAAGGAGAAGGCGAACAGACTATCACCTCACTCGTTCCTGAGCCGAAGGAGACTTCGTGGAAAGTGGGGCATGCTCACATTCGAGATAAGCAATCTGTCAGCACGGGATCGGCGTAAGTGAACTCGGCAACGTCTGTCGCCACAGCCAATCATGTTTATTCATCCTCCTCCACCTGCTCCCTTCAGTGCAGTAGCACCGCTACACCAACAGCCATTGCTGGAATAGCAGCATCAGCACCTCACGCTGAAATCGATGGCGCCATATGTCCCTCGGCTGATATACTCATGTACTTCCCAATCGCTACATCCCTCATCCTCTTGTGCTGACTACGATTGTGCAGGTCGATGCCACGCGACGCCAACGAGGCGATCGAATTACAGGGTCTCTTGAGAGTACGCTACAGTCCCGGCAAGATTGGAGGAGCAACTGGTGGACGGCAAAATGACAGATACAAAGGATGAGGCCACTCTAGACAGTCGGAGCCTGGATGACAACCTCACCGCGCCCGTCTTGGATCGAAGCGCCGTCGACCCGGTCTATCAAGCCAAGGCTCATGTCCTCAACAATGCCATCCAGCAGATTGGTATGGGAAGGTATCAATGGGAGCTTGTGAGTTGTTCAAGTCTCTACATATTCTGAGTAGCATCAAGACCACAAGGAGAATACCTGAAGCACTCGATCCATCGACTTGAAGCCCCGGTGGTTGCAGGCGCCTTGGAAGCTGCATTCAATGTTCTCAGAACACAGCCATAATCTAGCATCACAAGCAAATGGCCGTGGCGAAGGAGTGCATGACCAAGGAAGGGCCAATGCATTCGTCTCTTCCGCGCTCAACAAATGCTGCAACCAAGTGCTAACGTAACTTATCCTGCAGTTCATCCTCGTTGGCTTTGGTTGGGCTAGTGACAACATGTGGCCAGTCATCACCTCCTTGATCCTCGCACCAGTCGCTCTCGAGTTTCATCAATCGAAAGCCCCTCTCCTCTCTCTCGCACAGAACATTGGATTGCTAGGCGGAGCAATATTCTGGGGATTCGGATGTGATATCTTCGGGCGAAGACTGGCATTCAACGCTACCCTAGGTGTCACGGCTGTCTTTGGCCTTGTCGCCGCAGGGTCACCCAATTTTGCTGCAATTGGCTGCTTTGCAGCGTTTTGGTCTTTCGGCGTAGGCGGTAACTTGCCCGTTGACTCTGCCGTCTTTCTCGAATTCCTTCCTGGAAGCCATCAGTATCTCCTCACCATTCTCTCGATCTTCTGGGCCTTGGCTCAGCTTCTTGCAACGTTAGTCGCATGGCCGTTGCTGGGTTATCATACCTGCTCGGAAACCGACTTGGACCCTTGTACCCGGTCGAGGAACTTTGGATGGAGGTGGTTCTTGATCACAATGGGCGGATTTGCCATGATCTGCTTTGTCCTTCGGTTTGTTGTCTTCACCCTTTACGAATCGCCGAAATATCTCATGGGCAAGGGCAAGAATGCAGAAGCTGTGGCTGTCGTCCACAAAGTCGCTCAGAAGAACGGCAAGACTTCTTCCTTATCCCTCGCCGACCTCGAGATCCACGATGAAGGCGGTCACCAGGGCGTTGATGCCGCCGCGGCGCTGAAACGCAAACTGGAGCAAGTCGACCTGACGCATGTCCGGGCCCTGTTCAGAACCAAAAAGCTAGCGTACTCGACGACGCTGATCATGTGTATCTGGGCCTTTATCGGCCTCGCTTTCCCTCTTTACAACGCTTTCATCCCATACACCCTTGCGAGCCGTGGTGCGGAATTTGGTGACGGTTCTACTTACCTCACCTACCGGAATTCTCTTATCATCGCTGTCCTCGGAATACCTGGGGCTCTGGCAGGTGGCCTTCTCGTGGAGCTTCCCCTACTCGGCCGCAAAGGCGCTCTGGCTCTCTCGACTATCCTCACTGGTGTTTTCCTTTTCGCTGTTACTACAGCCAAAAATTCGAACGACTTGCTCGGCTGGAATTGTGCATTCAATCTCTGCAGTAACGTCATGTATGCGGTTCTCTATGCCTACACGCCGGAGATATTCCCCACCAAGGATCGGGGGACAGGCAACGCTTTGACGGCGAGTGCGAACAGAATATTCGGGATCATGGCGCCTATTGTTGCTATGTATGCCAATCTGAAGACTGCGGCGCCAGTCTATGTGAGTGGGGCGTTGTTCCTTGGAGCTGGAGTTCTCACGTGCGCTTTGCCTTTTGAGTCAAGAGGGAAGGCAAGTCTGTAAGGCGAGGCCTAACCGGAAGCATTGTTCAATGGAAGCACCGGTGGGCGAAGGAAGTGAACACCCTGGCCATAGCAGTCACCGCCAACCATCATCATGAGTAGCAAGCAATCCATTCATCGATTTGGTCGACTCCCATTGTTGTTGAAGCTAACCCGGGCAACATGTCTTGTCAGCTTGCCACTATCCAACGGTATTGTTCTTCAATCTACTCTCACATCGAATCGTTTCCTCGTCCGCAGTGTTTCCTATCCTTTTCCGCAGACTTGATACTCTGTTTAATGATCGCCCTTTTCAAATTACCCGCCAGCTCGTCTCACTCTCCCCACTGGCTTTCTCCATTACCGGCTATCAGCGGATGCAATTCAGCGACCGGTGTGGTTCCTCGCAAGGTGCTTAGCACAATCACAGCGCGACGGAGTCCTGGCTCTAGGCAGGTGCACCACTTCTCAATTACAACAGGTTATTAGCTACAGCTAAGTCTTCGCAGAGACCGTGCGTGACAGGGCCGCCTTCCCCCTCCGAGAAATATCCAACGCGCTATCGTAAAATTGGATATGGCACTCAAAAAAGCCCCACATCATCCCGCTCTCCCACAGTCCCTCTAGAAATACCAGCACCTCCCGCCGCGTCAAGCCGTTCCCCTCCACATCATTCACCACCTGCAGGCGCGCGGTCCCGAACGACCAGGTCTTAACCTTGGGCATGTGGGAATCCCCGCCGCCGTCGCCGCCGCCGCCGTTGATGTCCCGCTGGATTTCCAGCTCGGCTTTCTCGATGACGCCGATGACGTCGTCGACGTCGGGGAGTTTTGAGGACCAGTGGGAGAATATCAGGCGTTTCGTGGAGCCGACGCCAGGGATCCGCCAGGAGTAGGGGTCGGGGAGTTGGGGAGGGGCGGAGAGGGAGAGGCTGTTGGGGTTCGCTGTTAGTATGGCTACGGCGAGAAGTCTGTGGGATGCTTACCCGGATTTGACAGCGGGGATGGTTGTTGCTAGAGTCAGTGAAGGTAGCGACAGCAGTGCAGCGAGCGCAGAGCACAGAAAGAGGCTGAGTAAGTACATTTTCAAAAGCAAAGCACAAGGTATACTGATCGAACTGCAGGAGAATGACCGCAATACATGGTTCGATGTATATGAACACTCGCAATCATTAATAGCCAGCCATAGTGCGGCAATCAGCATCCGAGCAAGTCTACCACAGACCACAACGCCGCTTCTGCGCATATGCACCCACCACCACACGGGCCGTCGATGGTCGCTCCAGCACTACTTACCTACCTCGCTACCTTGGCGACTGCAAACAACCTCAGGCAAGGAAGGCATCCCGGACGGACTGCTGGACCAGAATTTTGTTATCGGCGCTGGTCATGGTCAGGGCTCGTTGTGCGGTTTTCCTGGGAATAATATATTTGCCCTTGGTACGGTGCGCAACTCACGCATGAATACCAACTGCCCACGAGTATGCATTTCCGTCAAGAGCAAGGGTAGAAAAGCTGTGACCGTTGCCCCATGCCAGGGGATACAAGGATCAGGCATGCAGATTGGCAGGGCACTTCGAGCCGAAGTCGCCGCCGGTGTGTATTGATGTCAGGAGGTCAACCGACTTGCCCGTTCCTCCTCTTTGAGTTGCACGTGTTTAAATGAACACATTAGCTTGAACGCTGCCTGGTGTGCTGCTTGGAATGTGCGAGCTGTCAGAAAGTCAGCTCCCTCCCTCCCTTCCAATCCTTGGAAAGTGATCCTCCGCGCGCTGGAACTTCCTTCCAAGGTGACAAGAGACTGCGCCAACCGCGTGTGTGCTAAGGTACAGGCAATGAGATGATAAGATGATGAGATGTGGTGTGGTGTGGGATTCGGTTGGCGTTACGCCCTCCTTGGGGCTGTTCGGAATGTATGGGCAGGGGATATTCGATTTTTGGCTGTACAGGGTGGGCCTGCCGAGTGTCGGGGGAAGAGAGACATTAATGTGTGGGGGGCGGGGGGCTGGTAAGGACTATGAGGAGTAACAGCGCTGTTATGCGTATTGATGTAGGTATATATTCTCCCCGCTATGTACTACTTGTGCATGCCTATCCATCCCTCAACACCATCACCACCCAATCCAAACGAGAAGCCTTTCAGTATTCGCATACAACAACACGTCCTCCCCTTCCCCTTCCCCCTTCCCCTTCCCCCTTCCCCTTCCCATACATTCCGAACAGCCCCAAGGAGGGCGTAAC
>QQTW01004488.1_pt1 | contig 10480 bp, 5 predicted proteins | sample 1904831 | NCBI WGS metagenome assembly QQTW01 (sample SAMN09435610, study PRJNA476489) | Subsurface metagenome, whole genome shotgun sequencing project.
GTGCTCGTTCCACATGCCGTTCGTGCCGATGGACGCACTTTGCAGGTATTGCAGGACGGTGGAGTAGGGTGCGTCGGTGATGAATTCGGTAATCTTGTCTATCGAGAGCTCGTGAGCTTGCAGCCGGAGGTTGTAGATGTGCAGCTCATCTTGGGTGTTGCTTCGCACAGAGCCGATCAATACTAGCTGTGCTGGATCCGAGCCCTCGGGCAGGTGGCGGACGTACTCTGCAAAGGACTGTAAAATCAACCCATGGTTCTTTTCGGGTCGGAATTGAGCAATGTAAAGGATCTGATGTTTTCGTTCCTTTTCAGCACTGGCAGAAACAGTGATTTTCTGTTCCATTTCTTCTACCGGACACGGCGGATAGACGATGTTTGCAAACGAGTCCGCTTGGTTTTTGCTTCGCCAGAGAGAAATAATGTGTCCTCTGGTCCAGGTTGAGTTGCACATGACCACATTAATGTGGCTGCCTACCCAACCGTACAGCCTTGCAAACAATCGCCAGTATATTTTCTTGACTCTCCCTCTTAATCCAGATCCTGCGCCAGCGTGGACTCCCTTTCCTCCATATCTGTCATCCAGACTCCCCAGCATATCAATTGAGATGATCGGATAGTGTACATAAGCAGCCACGGGCATCTTCGGAAACAGGTACTTTGCCAACGCCAGCGTAAAAGCATAACCCATAGTATCAATGAAGACATCGGGCACGAGAAGGCCGAACGCATCATAACCTAGAACAAGCGACCCGAGTGACTGTCCGAGAAGCGTAAAGTGAGGGTAAGTACTGGCCAGCACAAGGTGGCGGGTGGACAGATAGAGGAAGACCAAGGTCGGCGCGTGTAATGAGATCCCAAAGGAAGTGTGTACTCGCTTGATCATGGCTGCCTTATCGACATCATGATCTCCAGAGTAGACCACACACACAGCCCGGGGCCATCTTCGTTGTGTTGCTCTGATTGCCGCCCACAGGACCCTCTCACCGCCTCCGCCAGCGTTGCTATACAGCTTTAGCTGACGTCCCTCACAGCAATCACAACTCCTACCAGAAAGGATGGAAGAAGCCTATCACACCGGCATAGTCCTTGTCTTGATATGTAGCCCTCTTCTCGGCGGTGCTGGCAGCATAGCTTTCGACTCTTTCCCAATCCTCGTCTTCCGTCCTTTGAGAAGGCTCCCGAGTTGATGGTGGTTGTTGTAGTAGCTGGCGTTGGTGTTGTTGTTCATCAGACTTGACGCGTTGAAAGATGAGCTCTCTTCTTGCGCTCGTCCTTGTCCGCAGACGGTCGCCAGCAGTTCGGAGGAGGAATCGTAGAATGTAGACGGCCAATAGCGGGAAGAGTGATATCGAGGCGATCAATACGGGAATTAATAGAGCAGCCATAATATTGAATGGCAATGCCTCGAAACTATCATTGCGACCAAAGAAGTGAAAGTTAGGGTTGGTGGTGGTGTGCTGTCATTCAAGCACTGCACCACAAGAATCATCCACCATGCGCTTCCCTTCCACGTGTGCCCATCATTTGATCAGATGAAATCTGTGATCAAAACTCAAAACACCAGCCATCTAGCCATTGAGCTATTGAACGATCGAGCCATCGTCCTACGCAGAATTATCGAGTAGGAGGAGAGCCCAACAAGACATCATCCCCCTTCGATGCTTTGACATTCTACAAGTCCAATTGGGCCATGTACCCTCGACACCAAGCAGCATTGGTTGCCCAGTGGCAGCCATCCCTCAAACCCTCCCAGCTCCATTTTCTCATGAGACGACAACGACGACAATGTCCACAACCAGCATTACTCGTCACACGCAACTTCCACACTTCCATACTCTTCCCCTGGATAACTCATACCAGCGCAAACTATGCCTACAACACCTTGACATTCATCCACGACTACAGCGGCCTGCCATGGGGCCTGTCCATCACCATCACGGCGATCCTCCTCCGTTCGCTCCTCACCCTCCCAATGTACTACCTCATATTCTCGAATAAGCGCAAGATGGACGTGACAGAGCCCCTGCGGATAGCATACCGAAATGCCTGGATCAAGAAGAAAAAAGAGGCAGCGAAGCAGGCGGAACAGACTCCTCCTTCGCAATTCGACGCGATGGATGTAGCAACGAACAGTAAAGTGGCGATGCTGCTGTTCAAGAAATCCAGACACAGTCCCTACGTTGCTCTGCTTCCTGTGCTTTATCTGCCGGTCTGGTTGAATTGCAACTATGTGCTGGCAAGCATGACCACTAGGGGCAGTCCCTCACCAGAAGGGCTACTTTGGTTCCCCGACCTGACGGCTTTCGATCCATTTCTCAGTATACTATTTGTCGGCTTGCTTGTTCAGGCTGGGGCATCCGAATGGCTTCAAGGCCTGAGGCTTGTGGATACCTTTTCTAAAACACGCGGTGGGCCTTATCTCAAATCCTGGGTCTACCGTTACCCGACCTTATTTCCAGCTCTATGTAGCATCGGGTTTTACCTTCTTCATCCACCTGCCGCGGTAGCCCTGTTTTGCGTCTCATCCTCTGCATGCGCCTTAGTGCAGCGAGCATTCATGAGGAGGTGGATGGGGAGAGGTCAAAATACGATCATGCCAGCACGCCCAAGGGAAATGAGGATGAGAGTAGCGGTAGCAACTGATGCAAATGGGATTCCTAGCTATGGACAGAGTTGGCGTGTTCCCAAAGAATTTGATGACTTGTTCGCCAGAACACAAATCAGACCGAGTCCCGGTCGGGCACCTTTCACCTCTCATCCTGCACAATCAAATGTTCACAAGCCTTCTGGCCGAGTGTGAGCGGAAAGAGAGTAGCATGTCACTCAAACAAGCTGTTTGACCTTGAAGGTTGTTTGATGCAAAAGGCGCCAGACGTCAGTCACTCTGACCATCTTCAATTTCGGAATCTGTCGTGTCACTCCAGAAGCTCACGGGTTCCAACTGGCGAGTTTCTCTACTTCCGTAGTCACTCTCTTCCTCTTCAGATGTATCGTCAGAGTCCTCGTAGCCTGTTGTGGGAACGATGGGCCATCTCGATCTGACATTCTCTGGTCTGGCAAAAGTGTGGTGGATACGCTCCTGCCTCCCCGTTTCCAACCCTCGTTCGGGATGCCGTTGGCTGAACTCTGCATTGCGAGACTCAAGTCTATCCCAATTCCGCGCGTTCATCATCCAATTCTCCACCACTTCTATCGGGAACGTGACCTGTTGCGTTCCAATATGAAAGCACACTTCGTGAGGAAATTCCCCATCGAAGACAAAATCTAAATTTGCCCATCCTTCAGGCTCCCCGCTTTCAGAATCTGATGAATCGTCATCTGTCCACGTAGGCTGGGCTGAATCGTTGATATCATCGTTGCTCCACCGTTCGTGGGTGTGTTCGTTGCCTGTCGCATTGGATGTGCTTCTGGTTGCCGCACGCTGGGCACGCACAGTCTCATTGTACTCCATAGTCAAGATGTTCATCAGTTGGTTGACTCGGCTGGCTTCCATGCTGAGTGCGAAGAGCCATCCCGGAGCTACATGTCGTCCACTATGCGCGGCTGCTACCCTAGCGTTGAGCACATCTCGAATGTACTGGAGATACCCAGCAGTTCTCACATTCACTTCAATGATCTGGTCCAAGGCAGAGCGTCTTGGTGGAGGGGGAGCGAAAAGGTCCACAGACTGGAATAAGTTGAGCGTGGAATATGGCACGCGAAAACTCGAACCGGGTATGCTTGCTGGCCGTTCAGCCGCTGGATCCTCAGAATCTACTATCGGCCACCCTTCACGACCATAGCGGTAAGTGTCGCGGTGAGGGTTGCCCTGACCGGTTCTTACGTCGTGCTCCATCGCAGAAGATTTTTCAGATCGAGGGTTGGTGGTCGGAGTCTGCAAGGTAGCAATTACTACGTTGACTTGTTGTTGAACGCTGGGGTTGCTGATGTTAACTAGAAGTCCGTGATGAATCTGATTGCGCAGGTCTTGCCAGAAATCTATCTGTGTTCGTGATGGTGATGCTGAGTTATTGTTGGGCGATTGTCGATTGTTTGGTGGCACGAAGATTATCTTGATCTCGTTTTCTGTGATTGATGTGATGTGCAGCGATGTCTGTGCAGCTGCACGCTTCCCATCAACAAGAGGTGGAGGAGACAGCTCACTTGGCTCACTTAGGTTGTCTTTAAGAAAGTGATAGCGAGGTCGTGATCTGTTATCTGAAGAACGATCGAATGTACCAAATATGGGCAAGGTGTGAATCAGTGAGATATCGTGAGAAGTAACGTCTCCCTGTTGAGGTGTGTGAAAGTGAGAAGATGCACGAAAGAGGAGGTCGTCGTCGTTAGCTATGATAGCCATGATGTCGTCTCTCGGCATTGTGTAAGGCATGATCAGCTGCCCAGTTTGCCGAGACTCTCTTAAACACGCGAGAATAACAAGAATGGCGATGAGAAGAACGTTCCGGAACACGACAGGTTGTGGTCTGCTATAAATCAGTAACGCACGACTGAACAATATATTTGAAGTTGAGAACCTTGCAGTGGTATTTCTCCCAAGAGAGGCGCACTCAATCTTTCCATCCTCCTTCCAGAAATATCTTCGATTTGTCAAGGCGCAAGGTGTGAATGGAGCGAATTCAGGAGCCATTGTTCTCTGTCCACACAGGGGTGCTCGCGGACTCTGAAACAAGAGAGATAAAGAAGGCAAAGGACTCAATATCCAGGACTCGATCCCTCCATTTTCATCGAGAGCGTCCGCCAGACTATAAGAGCAGGAGGGCATGCTGTTGATCATCCTTACATGGAAAGGTTAGACGCGTGGTTGTTTTTCCTCATGTCGACCCTACAAGTTGTGGGAAAGAGGTCGGCAGCAAACGCATACTGGTTACGGACTGGCGACAATCTCCTGCAAGATGGAATCTTCGAGGTGCAACATCAGCATCAGCATCAGCATCAGCATAGGCGGTTTCGACGTTGACGTTGATGTTGATGTTGATGTTGTTGATGATCTAAACTTATGCAAGCGCGCCAAGCAAGTCCAAGCTTCCTCCGCTCCGCTGCTACGCATTGGCAGGACTGTATGCAAAAGGGGGTGAGGAGGGCTTCCGGCGCATCGAGCTTGCGATGCAGGATGACCAGTTAAGGTCTAGACGGCTGATCAAGAAGGTTCAAACAGTTCACAGGGACTCACAGCGCCGGGACTTGGTGGCGATTTCAGCAGCGAGAGTGGAGAGTGGAGAGAGGAGTCCAGGTAAGGGTTTTCAAATCGCCAAGCACTGAACTGTCTCCTACTACTCAGTACGGCAATACCAGAAGCAAACGAAGTACAGAAGTGAAGTACAGAGAGGACGCTCTCAGCCAAATGTCTCTTGACAAGCATCGCACCAGCGCTACCCCCAGCCAACTTCCTGACTCACTCCTGATCTTCGTGCTCTTCTTCCTTCTCCAGGCCCCCCCTTCCGACACCTAACCACGGTGGTCAAGTCCCCCTTCCTCTCAAACCTATCACACAGCTCACTCCCACACTGCCTGACCTTCTTCTCCCTCCGCACCGGCGCACACGTCAACACCACCACCCCATCCCTCGCCACCGCGGTCGGATACGGGCCCGGCGGACCCGTGCAGCCCGTAAAGGTGACGTTGTCGTACCCGCCCACGGTGACGGGGCCGAGCCCACAGCCGGCGCCGGTGACCGGGTAGGCGCCGATGTAGGTCAGGGCGCTGCTGTTGCCGGCGTTGGCGCCATTGGCTTTGCAGGGCTGCGAGGATGCTACCCACACGACGTAGTTGAGGAAGTTCCGCGACGGCGAGCAGGTGTCGACGGTGCCGAGGTAGAGAGGTGGGAGCGACCGCGATTCGGCGTGGACTTGGATGGGGAGGAGGGAGACGAGGGACGAGGTTAGGCTGAGGAGGAGTAGGGAGGGATACATTGTTCTGGGTCGTGATGCTTGGACTTTGGATTTGACAAGGACGTTTTGTTGTTCGTGACACAGATATCGAGATGTGGAATATCGTTGAAGGAATATCAAATCGTTCTTCGTTTCATTAGACTTGTCCTCTTGCTTGCAACAATGACTGACAAGAGTGTTCGAATCGCTCCAACGCAATTAGACACCCGTCGCAGGGAACGAGCAGACGCTTTTTATACTTCTCCAGTGTCCACCCGCCCAGTAGCCATTATTGTCCTTCCAGAACACAACATGCACCCAAAATAAAAGCCACTCGCTTGTCCCATCTGCTGGCAGCCAACCCTTTTCCCAGGCAATACAGTACTACTAATGATGCTACCCAGTAAAAGCTAACACCCAAAACAGCAGGTACCTATGACCATTCTCTCATGGATCTGAGACATTGTGCCCGTTACTGCCAGCCTCCCCGGCTCGTCGAATCAGATACGACCGAGGTAGCTGTGGGTCTGGCTACGAGGACTAGTTGAATTTAGCATGCTGTAAGGATGTGAGTGATTACCATCTCTGGTAGTTCAGCAGATTTGGTTGATTGAGTTATGTCGTTGAATTTGACCCCAATCGTCTGTACTGTCTGTAGAGTCCACACCAGCACGATCCTACCTAGAGGCAGACTGCGCCGGCAAGAAGCCCCGGGCTTGAATTCTATCTTGCCCAGGTGACCGCCTGGGGTAACTGAGCTAGTAGTCACAGGGCCCGGGTGGAGACCCTCAGCACCTAAATATAACTAAGCGTGCTTTGCTAGCTAAGACTTTTGGCGAGAAAAATCCCCTCTGTCCCAACTAGCGTGATTACTTACTAGTTATAAGCCCAAATGAGGTTATCAAGAAAAGTTCTCTCCGATGTACAAATTCCTGTGTCAGATGACTGACGACGTCGTAAGGCAACAGAGGTTTAAAGATGAAGTCCAACACTCATTACATGTAAGAGCTGTGTCAACGCCACATCAACAAGACTGATATCGCTAATCGATCGACACATTCGACACCCGTGTCCAATTACGGAGTGGATATGTCACCAAAACGTTTTTGGCTGCTTATACAAGCGTGCTCTGCACAGGAGAGCGTAATTAGCGGTCTGAGGAACTTGTATTGCATATCAAAACAGATTGACCTCCCAAAGGCTACCTGCACAGCTTACGCGAAATCCCCGAAATGCGGTTGAATGCAAACGCCGAAATTATATGCATCTTCCCCCTTGAACCGGACGCCACGCTCAGGATAAATGCTGTATACCCCAATGGCAACTCTACGATGAGTGAAAAAAACAGAGGCTAGATCTGAAGGTCGATCACAATTTCGCCTTCAGTTCGCCATTGCTCGAAACAGCTGTTGCTTCCTTATTGATAACCACATTTCCTGTAGCTTCGCCTTCGCCGAAGAAAATCACTTCAACGGTAAGATCGTCCCTGGTCTTCAGTCAGCTGCAACCTTAGGGTTTGCATATCAAATGCACATACCTGTATCGTCTTGAATATGGACTGGGCAATGTCAGCAGTGCGCAAACCATGTCTCTATCTTTACCACCCAAAGCATTCCGGATCAGATGGGTTGCTGCGTTTTTATCCTCAACCACGAATCTTGCCTCGTTCGCGTGATCTATATCCCATTGCTGCTGTCTTATTGGTGCAGTGGAATTACCGCCCGTGAGACCAGATTTGCCACTATTTCCTCCCTTCTCCACAGGCAGCTGCGGTTTGGCAGCGCTGAACCACGATGTCAACCAAGCTGTGCTGGATGAGTTGGAGTGCGCTGAATTCTGCTTTTCTATCCACTGGCCCACCAGTCCAATGACTTCCTCGTTGGTAAGCATTTCCCACAATCCGTCGGTGGCAAGAACGACGAAGTCACCCTTCTCGGGTTCAATACGCGTGCTCGTAACGACCGGTTCCGCAGTCACATATGGTGGACTCTGTAGGTACGGACTCGGCGTTTTCCCAAAGAAATGCCGTTTGATCTTGTCCTGCGTTACCCGAGACCATTTGTAGATTGCGTCTCCGAAAGCACGAGTGGGCTCAAGATGGCCAAGCACTCGTCCACCGCGAACCACATAGGATTCGCCAGGATGCTCTGCTCTCAATCGCGCTGCTTCATTAGGATTCGAGCCAGTTTGATCTTCCGAAAGAGGGGTCGCGATCCATTTTCCGCTTTGAGGGTTCCTTCTGCCCAACACAGCTCGACTGTCGCCGGTGCAAGCGACACGGAACGTTTTGCTGCGCGAATCATAGAAGGAGAGCAGGGCACAAGAACCCGACAGGGCTGGAGCAAGGAGTTCCGCGCCAAGCCGTTTGGAAGGATTTTTAGTTAGCTTGTTGACGCTCTCTAGGCATATCTCGTCATCGAGTTTTACAAACGCAGTCTTCAGAGCAGCGTCAATGGCGGAAGCTGGCGGGAAGGGCGAGACAGCATTAGTGAGAGCAGCCTTGTATGTACTGTTGAGCTCACGAGCAGCAAAGGAGATGAGGACTTGACGGAGTTTGGCAGAGGTCGTCCAACCAGAGTGCCCATCAAATACACCCCAGAACATCCAGTCTGAGTTGGGAGCGTCGTTTTCGGTTGCGGCGACAGTCGACGGGACCTCGACGATCTTCTCGGCGTGATCGTCCTCGATCGGGTCATTGGAGGGTAGCTGCACGATGTCGTATCTCACAACCCCTTTACCACGCCCCACTAAATAGCTTTCTTCGTTCTTTCGGAGTCTCTCTGTTGCCTGCGTCGTAGTCATCATCTCCAACACCTTCCTGCCCAGGTCATCTGTATCTTTAGAGAGTGGTTCATCCCCAACCAGAGAGCCGGTATAAAACTGATCGTTATCAACAACAAGGGCTCGCCGTCTCGAATTAGTGGCCGTCGCGGCTGAGTTTGGGTGTTGAGCTTGTCCAGTGGCCTCTGCAAAAACATTCGACGTGGTACTCAGTGCTCTTGTCTGCTGCGGTGAAACACTCTCCGATGCTTCTGTCCTCAACAGCTGTTTTGGCCCATCCCCAGTATATGCGTAGTAGGCACCCCCGGCAACAAGAGAGGTAACGAAGGCGAGAGAGAAGTTGCGAAAATACATGGAGGACTGTAGTAAAACAGGAGCAGTGATGTACCTCCTGACGGAGGTCGCAGGACGCAGATTCAATCCATGGTTCAAGATTTTGAATGTGCTTTTGCTGCTAGCTGCTCTTCGAATCGAGGACCGTCGCGCAATCCGAAAAGCTTGAGTGGCAGCTCGACGCATTGAAGCAATATCCTACACGGTACGATACTGCGTTCTAGGTTGGAAATCAAAGGGAGAATTGTTCCTTTACAGGGTTCAAACGTTAGTGCATACGTAGTACTCTGTATTGTAATCCGTACTGTAACTTACATGATGCTGGTAATGATCTGTAAGGCTTAGTGCATGTATGCCAAGACGTTCGTCATCAATTTGTCTTGAACAATCTTGCGAATTTGAGAATGTAAGAAGTCATTGTCGAGCCAGTAGTCGGCGTACCGCAGCTGTCGATCTTAGGTCACACCTTTCATACTGTGTTGGCCACTCTCTTCTCTCATCCACAATGTCTACACGAGCTTTGCGAAAGCTCCAGCGGGAGCAGGAACACGAGAAGCATCTCACTGCACAAAGGGCGGAGGGGGAGGACGGCGATACAGATGACTCCGAGGAAGAGGGGCCAACACATGCCATCGTCCGTACGCAACCGAGGAGAAAGCGGAAGAACAAGTTGAACGTCTTCCAGATGCTAGCAAATGAAGAACTCGACGAAAACAAGGACGACGATGGCGTTCCTCGATCCGTATCGGAGAAAGAGATTCTGCCCGCAGAAGTACACGACGTATCTGATCCTTCGAAGCCACAATCTACGAAGCCAAAGAAGAAAAAGAAGAGAAGACCCAAAGACAAAGGCAAGGAACGAGATTCTTCGGCCATCACAATGGCCGAGGCTGAGACCTCTAAAAACAATACCGATGGGGTGGATGAGATCGACCGTGCACTACAGGAGCTTAATATGAGAAAGAATCAGACCGTGGCGCAGCGGGAGGAGAGCGAGGCAATACACTCGCAAGATTCAAAATCGTCGTGGGAAAGGGAGGTCAGCATCCTACTAGGGGTGGATTCAAAGCATTTGAACCCTACGAACGAGATGAAGAGCCTGTTTGGTAGTATAGCTCTGGAGAGGCCGAACCGCAACCAGCACAACCCCGACGATGAAGGACGGATTGGGCTTGAATCGGCATTAAGTGGTAAACGAAGCCCGATTAGTCGCGGCAAGGAGTTGGGCAGTCTTGCAAAACGCCGAAATATCTTCATACAAGGACAGGAGAATTGGCCATTGGCGACGAGTGGAGGTCTTACGATGCAACTGTTCCCAGGCTCTACAGGCAACTTTGGCAAATGTTATGGAATCTTGCATAATTCCACCTACCCAGACACCCAACAACAATTCAGGCAAATGGTCGAGTCAATGTCTCCAGAGGCCATGATTCATCACCTCAAACGGAATCCGAGCGCGTCCTTCTCGGATCGAGACACCGAAGGCAGAGTGCACAG
>QQTW01004489.1_pt1 | contig 10480 bp, 7 predicted proteins | sample 1904831 | NCBI WGS metagenome assembly QQTW01 (sample SAMN09435610, study PRJNA476489) | Subsurface metagenome, whole genome shotgun sequencing project.
TTCTCCATTGGCAAACGATTCTAGTTGTTGCTTGGTGGTAGTAGCTGCTAAAGTCAAGACCGCCTCAACATTAACTGAAGTAACATCTCCAATTAAGAAATCAGAACCATTAGAAGTAGTTGGAAATTCAGAAGGGGTTGTAGGAGCTAGAGATTTGGCTGTAGAGCTTCCCAATACATTTTTATGAACATATTGGTCATAGTCAATCTCTTCGACTCTGATATCAAGAATCTCTGCCTTTATTTGCCCATTAAAGCTTCCTGAACGATTCAAATTAGTATCAAGAGGTTGCATAAGGTCATTAGGTAAGAGATTGCTCTGCGGTTGTCCTAAGTTTGTTAGGGATGAGTTAATAGCACCTAGTTGTAGAAAGTCTTGATTTTCCATATTGATCCTTTTTGATGTGGGTGTTTAGAAAGTTTTCTGAGCGATTTGAGCGTGATTAAGCTCAAGATATTCGACAAATACGGTTGTGTTTATCGAAGTGCCATGTTCTTTGACCACTTGTCACATTATTTGACCAACAAAGCTGGGTTGCTGAAGCTGATGTAAATCGTTATTCCCAGCTAGCTTCTTCTAATGAAGCGTCATGATATGTTTTCAAGTAAAGAAGAACGACAGTTATTTTTTACTTGAAAAGTCAAATAAAGTAGTCTTGTCATTGTTTTGTAATCGCGGATAAATAATGTGTACTTCAACAAATGGACATTCAAATTACAACCGGAAAAACCATACATCATGGACTTTAGCTCCTGTCTAAAGCAAATCAAGTGTTTATTGGCTTGTGTCCTTACCTATTCAGGATTACTATTAGATTAATTTCGTTCACCAAGTAGTTGAAAAACTTGAATAATTTTTTCTCTGATGCAAAGTAACCCAAAACAATTCTGATCAACTCCTAAATAAAAATTTTTATCCTCACAAAGTTTTTGAAAGACTACCTTATTTTTCATTTTAAGAGTACAGGTTCAAACCCCGATTGGTAAGTAATAAGAATAATCATCAGTTATGGGACTAACGGATACTCTCATGCCTACCCCCGCAGGAATAAACTCTTCATTGACATTAAATAACCAAGAACCCCACAAACAGGTGTAATCTGCTTCTTCTACATTAATAGTCGGCAAATCTAAAAGCTCCTGATAAATATACTGCTGCTGCGTATACCACTCAGCATTACCCGAACTTTCTACAAGAATGTCATCCTTATACACTGCATACCCTCCTTCTCCTTGCCTACCTAATATGGGTTTAGCAAAATAAGAACTACCAAGTTCTGAAGAAACTGTAGAGGTCTTGGGAAAGTATTTTAAGATAGCATTAGCATCTTCTGCAAAAAAATCAACACCCAAGTCTGTTATCAAACTAAATATGGTTTTTGGTTGAAGTACAAATCCTGATGCAAAATTAATAACTATTGCTTGCTTCTGCAAGATTACATTTTCTAAAGCCGCCCACAAACCATCGCCTTTCTCATCTCTATCGTATATCGCCCACTCTAATGGATACCACATAAATAAAATATCTATTCTCTGATTATTCTTGACATACCAAATCCCTTTTCTTTCTACTACACTAAGAAATTCTAAAGGAAATAACGTTGCTTTGAAGCCAAGCCTTTTAGCTTGACTAGCCAGCCAATTCATCGTACCTATATCCTCAACGTTGTTTAAAGCTGTAAAACCTATAGTACAGTCGCTTAAGTTCTTACCTAGTTCATTAGCTGCTTGGGTTAATTGATAGGTCAAACTAGCTCTTACAACATCAATAGCTTCGGGATTAGGATCGCTCATACCAAAGTAATTAGCAGCGTACTTATTACCTTCTAAACACTCAAATAAAAAACTAGGAGTTTGACAATTAATCTCGATAATTTTTCTTTCTCCCGTTTGTTGATTCCACGACCAATCCAATCGCATGGTAAAGGGAGAGAAATTATCTGCTTTAACTACTTTGAGGCTTTGGGGAGGAAATCCAAGTTCCAGCAACATATCATCTTCTAGCCCTCTAATTACCTCCCAAACTTTTCTAATTATTTTACCCGCTACCGCACTTGCTGCTTTCATTTCATGAATTTGACTTTTAGGTATTTTTTGGCAATGATACATACCGTAAGGCTGCCAGTTACGAGCAGTTGGTAATCCTGTACGTTCATTAATTGAACAAGTGTTAAACCACTTCAGACCCATTTTTTGAAAAAACGTTGTTCTATTAGGGTGTTCCAATATTCCCATTGTGTTAACTTCCTCCAAATCCGCCGCGACCAAAACTACCAAATCCCGTTCTGCCAACACTCGTCTTTACAGGAGTGGACTTAGTTACTGCGGATTTACCTGTGCCTGTTGTGGTGCGAGTATAGTATCCGTTTTGAGAATAGCTACCATAGCCACCGCTATTAACTATATAAGGGTGAGAAGGAGGATAATGCTTGTAACACTCTCTAGCATATTGCTTTCGTTCGTAATTGCGATCGCATTCTTGCTTAGAGTAGTTGGGCGTAGGATTACAGGCTATCAATAGCGATGAAATCATTATCAAAGTTAGCAATCTAAACGTATTAAGTTTGGGTTGAGTCACCCTGTTTATTTTCTGTTGATATTGGTGAGATAGATTCTGAGCCAACTCAATAAATTCATTCTCATTCATGCAACGAGATTCTTTATTAGGTGGGTCAGGAACCGCAGTGATGCAGCTTAGGGCTTTGTCAATAGCAGAGTAAAAATACCATTCGTCCTCTGATAGCATTTCTCCTGGTACTTCCTCTAGATAAAGCCGATAAAACTCACGTTGAAACTTTGGCACAGACCACTCACCGCTCAACACACGATTAACTGTATCCTCAAGTTCTTCCTTATAATCCATTTTCATCACCTGATTAAGAAAATCAATTTGCAAAAACAAGCGCTCGTAGCGATTCAATTTAAGCAAGCTGTCAAAATGTGTCGATAAGCTGCCCTCCCATACCTCTACTTATGAGCATACTTGAGCAAGGAGTAGCTAACCAGGGCGATTTAATGTAGTTAAGGACAAGCAAATATAACAGTTAAAAACAGCTATTTGCGCTTTGGAGATAACACTGAAGTCAGATAATATATCAGTAAGTCGCACTGTATGTATAGTATGCTTAAATCGCGAAGAAGGCGTGGCTATCTAGCCACCCCAGAGGGACTAAAAAAACTTAAAGACGCAAAGTTTAAGGGGGGTTACACCTACGAGTCCCTTGCAGAAGTGGCAGATGTGTCTTTAGATCAGGTGAAGCGGTTTTTCAACCCACATTGGCAACGCCCTGTTGAAGAAAAGGTTGTGGACAATATTGCCCGAATCGTAGGTTTACAGCCAAAAAATATTGCTGAACCTGTTACGTTCTTAGAAGATCCCCATGACTTTTATGTAGAACGTCCTTCTATTGAATCTGTCTGCTACCGGGAAGTTTTACAGCCAGGTTGCTTACTTCGCATAAAAGCCCCCAAACGAATGGGGAAAACGTTGTTAATGTCAAAGGTTCTCAATCATGCAGCAAATCATGACTACCAAACGGTAGCTGTACCCCTGCGACTGGCTGTTGATAAAGATTACACTAGCTTAGATCAATTTTTGCGGTTTTTCTGTACCAGTATTAGTTTGAAACAGGAGTTGCCCAATATAGTAGATGAACACTGGGATAAAAATATTGGTAACAGTAAGATTAAATGTGAAAGATATTTTGAGGAGTATTTATTAGCTTCTGAATGCCCTCTCGTCTTAGCTTTGGATGAGCTAGACCGAATTTATCTTTCTCCGAGCATTGCCGAAGAATTTCTAGGAATGCTACGAACCTGGCATGAGTCGGCTAAAACTAAAAAAATATGGAGAAGCCTCCGATTAGTAATCGTATATGTGCAAGATTACACTCAGATGAATTCTAATCAGTCACCTTTTAATGTAGGAGAAGTAGTAAAGTTACTACCTTTTGAGGAAGATCAAGTCTGCAAATTAGTTCAAATGTATAAACTAACTTGGGATAAAACTCAAGTTAAGCAACTCAGAGATATGGTAGGTGGACTTCCTTTTCTAGTACACCGGGCTATTTCTCACCTAAAAGATTTTACAGACACTACACTTGAGGAATTTTTGTTAAAGTCTCCCACTTTTGAAGGCATTTACAGCGAGCATCTGCAAGGGCTTTTGACGAATTTACAACAACAGCTAGAACTGGTCGAAGCACTCAAACAGGTCGTTACCGCAGATAGCCCAGTCCAACTAGAACGAGAGCAGGCATCTAAGTTACACGGTATGGGGCTAGTGCAATTTCAAGGCAATCAGGTAAAACCCATCAGTAAGTTGTATCGCCAGTTTTTTCGTGAGCAATTATGAGTCAATTGAGCAAATCCCAGTATCAAGTCGGAGGGTGTCTGCCAGCTGATGCCCCTACCTATGTTGTGAGGCAAGCAGACGAAAATCTATATGAAGGTTTGAAGGCTGGGGAGTTCTGCTATATCTTTAACTCACGGCAAATGGGAAAATCGAGCCTACGGGTGCAGGCGATGGCAAGGCTGCAAGCAGAGGGTATTCGTTGTGCAGAGATCGATCTTACGATGATTGGTAGCGAGCAGGTGACACCGGAGGAGTGGTATGGAGGCATTGTTAGCTGTTTAGTAAGTGAATTTGGTTTAAAAATCAACGAAGGAACTTGGTGGCGCGATCGTTACCATCTTGCTCCGGTTCAACGGTTGAGTAAGTTTATTGACGAGGTACTGCTGGCAGAGCTTTCTCAAAGTATTGTCATTTTTGTAGATGAAATTGATAACGCCCTCAGCCTCAATTTTCTGATTGATGACTTTTTCGCGTTGATCCGGGCTTGCTTCAACCAGCGTGTGGATAAGCCAGCATATAAGCGCCTCACCTTTGCGCTACTGGGGGTAGCCATACCCTCTGATTTGATTCAAGACAAAACTTGCACGCCCTTTAATATTGGACGCTCGATTCAACTAAATGGCTTGCAGTTGGATGACGCTCAACCTCTAGTCCAAGGATTGGTGGGAAAAGTCAGTAATCCAGAGGTAGTGCTAAAAGAGGTGTTGAAATGGACGGGTGGTCAACCTTTTCTGACCCAAAAGCTTTGTCGCCTGATTTCTACTTTTTCCTCTTCTATGCCAGGTAGCTGTGAAGCGGAGTGGATTGAAGATTTAGTCCGCTCACGGGTAATTGAAAATTGGGAAACTACGGATGAGCCAGAGCATCTGAAGACGATCGCGAATCGTCTTCTCAGAAGTGAGCAGCGTGCAGCTTGGCTGCTGGGACTGTATCAGCAAATATTGCAACAAGGTGAAGTAGCTATCGATGGCAGTCCAGAGCAAATAGAATTGCGACTATCTGGGTTGGTGATTGAGCAGCAGGGCAAGTTAAGAGTTTATAACCCGATTTATAGCTATGTCTTCAACCAGTCCTGGGTTAATGAAGAGTTACAAAAGCTACGTCCTTATGCAAGAGCATTAGAAGCATGGGTAGCTTCTAAATACCAGAATAAATTATATCTGTTACAGGGACAGGCACTACTAGATGCCCAGGTGTGGGCAGAAGACAAAAGCTTAACCCGCTTGGATTATCATTTCTTAAGTGAAAGCTACAAATATGAAGCTAATCAATCTTTGACTGAGGCAAAGCAGAAAGCCAAATGGCTGATCGGTATTGGGTCTACTATCTTAACTATCTCCCTTATTGGGGCAGTAGCAGTACTGGGATGGATAACTAGGGATTTTAAAATTGAGCAGGTTGAAACATTTAATTCAACGTCTGAAAATCTTCTTGCCTCCGATCGGTCGCTAGAGGCGCTGATTGCAAGTGTGAAGGCAGGACAGCAGCTAAAAAAAATATTTATGCCGCCAAACGATCTCAAAGCATTAACGGGAGGCACTCTGCAACGAGTGATTGACACAAGACAAAACCGTTTGGAGGGACACATGGGGGAAATTTATAGCGTCAACTTCAGCCCAGATGGTCAGATTATTGCCTCAGCTAGTGAGGACAAAACTGCCAGGCTCTGGAACCGAGATGGCAAGGTTGTTGAAACCCTAAGTGGACACGGAGATCGTGTTTGGAGTGTCAGTTTCTCGCACGATAGTCAGACGATTGCAACCGCTAGCTGGGATAAAACTGTCAAACTCTGGGATCGGAAAGGTAAGGTAATTAAAACCCTAAACGGGCATATTGACTGGGTTTATAGCGTTAGCTTCAGCCCTGACGACAAGATGATTGCTTCAGTTAGTCGCGATCGAAAGGTTATACTTTGGGGACTAGATGACAAAAAAATTAAGCGGCAATGGAATACTAAGCATAATGATAATGTTGTAGACGTGATTTTCAGTCCAGATGGCAAAATAATTGCGACCGCTAGTGATGACGGCACTGCTAAACTCTGGAATCAAAATGGTACTTTGCTTAGAATTTTAAAAGGTCATCTTAATGAAGTTAATAGTGTCAATTTTAGTCCAGATGGCAAAATAATTGCGACCGCTAGTGATGACGGCACTGCTAAACTCTGGAATCAAAATGGTACTTTGCTTAGAACTTTAAAGGGTCATAGTGAGAAAGTCATGAGCGCCAATTTCTCAGCCGATGGTCAAATACTTGTAACTGCCAGTTTTGACAAAACTCTCAAACTTTGGAATTTGAACGGTATTCTGGTTAAAACTTTTCAAGGTCATAATGATTGGGTTTGGGATGTAAACTTTAGTCCCGACAGAGAGATACTTGCATCTGTTAGCAGAGACAGAACCATTAGACTTTGGAAAATTAACGGTAGCAAACAGCAGCTTTTGGATCTAGATAAATTATTGATACAGGGTTGCCAATTGATACGTGATGATTGGAAGTTTAAGCCGAATGAACAAAGGAGCGATCGTCGCTTTTGTGATGGAAATTAATAAAGTTTTGCTCCGAAAAAAATTTGGGAGAAAGTCAAAATCAGGAGTAGAGACAAGATACGCGCAAAATTTATCACGATGTAAAGACCCTCCTGCGGTGCGCCAATAGCATGATGATTACCGTCGACGGTTGCGTCTCTTCTATAAGTTACTGAAGAGTTCAGTCCCCTATAGTTTTGATCCGTAAACAGTCCTCGAATAAGTGAACTTAAGTTTTTGCAATACAACCGTTTAGAATATAGAGTGAAATGGCATGGGAGCGTAACAGATTATCGTGAAGGTCGTGATTTTCTACTAAACCTCTTGCAAGAATATTTTAGTAACAAAATAGAGAATCGGGCAAAATATATATACAACTCGAAAAAATTTTACTTGTTGGAAGATGCAGCTTTATAGTAGATAAGAATTACTTAGTTGTTTATGATATCACAATATAACTTTTGCAAGAAATATATTATATGCTTACCTTGCTTGCAGTACCCCTGCCTCACCCTTGTTACAAGCTACAACCTAGCTTTCAATAGCATTTGAGACGCGCTTACCCTGGTTCCGTCACCTTTACAGCATTACACTTTTGGAGGAATGATCATGGGCAATATTGTTGGAATTGACCTCGGTACAACAAACTCGCTCGCTGCATTCAAGATGGCAGAGATTGAGATCGTGACAGCCGAAGATAATGCACCCCCTGATCGTAAACTGACCCGCTCAGTTGTCGCGCTGAACAAACAGCAATTCGTAGTGGGACAACAAGCTTATAATCAGCTCCGTGCTGACCCCGAAAACGTCATTTTCTCGATTAAGCGGTTGATGGGGCGAGGGTTTACAGATTCTGAAGTGCAAGAGCAGCGATCGCGCTTTAGTTATCGGATTACAAAACCAACTCATAGTACAGAAAATAGTCTCTCTGTTTGGCTCGGTGACCAGGAGTATCAGCCTGAAGATATTTCAGCGCAGATTCTTAAGAAAGTCGTTCAAAATACCCAAGCGTTTCAATCTCATCTAGGGCAGATCGGAGAAATCTCAGAAGCAGTGATTACGATTCCAGCATATTTCAATGATAAGCAACGAAACGCAACCCGCATTGCTGCGATGAGAGCAGGATTAAATCCTCGGACGCTCCTCCCTGAGCCAACAGCGGCTGCAATTTCCTACGGATTTACGCCCGATGAATCGAGTGATGTTAAAACAATTCTGGTCTATGACTTCGGAGGAGGAACCTTTGATGTCTCTCTAATCACTGCCAGTGGAAACCAATTTATTGAACTGGGCAAGGCTGGCAACCTTTGGTTAGGCGGGGATGACATTGACAATGAGATCGTTCAATTTGTCAAAACACAGGTCGCGCAACAGGAAGATCTGACTGATATTGAGCAATGGGTAGACCAGATGCAGCCCATTCAACGAATGCGGTTTTTAGCAGACTTAAAGATTGCCGTTGAGCAAACTAAGATCGCCCTGAATCAAACTGACTCAGTTCGCATCACGCCACCTACTCCACTGCTCAATGATCTGCAAATGCCAGTTTTTATTGATGTGGAACTGACTCGGCAACAGTTTGAGGACTTGATTACGCCGCTCGTAGAGCGCACGATCCCCATTTGTCATGATGCAATTCGGTATTCAGAGTATGCCGTTGAAGGCGTTGATGTTGTATTGCTAGTAGGCGGTTCTTCTCAGATTCCGCTCGTTCAACAAAAAGTTCGAGATACCTTTGGTGCAGATAAGGTTGTTGTGCATCCGCGACCAATGTACGCGGTGGCGGAAGGAGCCGCGATTGTGGCAGCGGGACTGACTGAAAATATCGGAACAGTGTCACGGGACTATTATATTCGGCTTGTAGACCAAGATTACAAAGTGATTAGCCGAGGAGAAATATTACCTTATACTACCCTCCAAACGGTTAAGACTGTTGCAGATGGACAGCGTTTAGTTTGCTTGGAGTTCTTCAATCGCGATGATGAATTGGAAGTGATGGAAGCGATTGGTAAAATGTGGCTCCCGTTGCGAAAGAATTATTCCAAAGGCACAGAGATCATGGTGACATTGGAACTCGATGAACATGTGGGTTATTTGCAAATTAGCGCTGTTCTCAAGAACGATCCCACTGTCAAAGTCAGTAGTTCCTTCTCTAGAGGAGGAACTGATGAAAAGCTCAATGAAGACATTGAGCAAATGATCCAAGACATCAATACCCGTCAATACGAAAAAGATTGGGTGGATGGGTTTAGTCAAAAAGTGGGGCAGATCGTTGAATTGATTAACGGAAGTGTTGACCAAAGGACAGGCAACGAGCGAAAAGATCTTAGTGAACGGGCACGCGAGCAGTACCAGGCTTTGAAAAAGAGTACCTCAGAAGAGCGAATGCTGACCGAGTTCTGGGTGTATGAATGTGAGTTCTTAGTCCAGACTTATAGGTTTTTAGTTCCTGCTCATCAACAAGAACGATTGCTGGCTCTAGCTCAAGACCTGCGTAATGCACTTGCTAGCGAAAATGTATCTGGGATGCAAATGGGCGTAGAAGAAGTCCGGCGGGAAATGGCAAACTTGCCCAGGGAAATTCAGAATATTCAAGCTTGCCGAGATGCGATTTATATTGCTAATCGGATGTCACCTCAGCAAGGCGGGCAGATGGAGGATCTCAAAGAAGCAATGGTCGCTGCTTCACGAGAAGGGAATCGGCAGGAAGCAGATAAAAATTGGCAAAAACTCCTGCCATTGGTTCAACATTGGTTGCAGCAGAAAGTTCAAAAAGGAGAGATGCTGGTGGATGTAAAGCTATGATTAAGATGACTTGTCCGGTCTGCAATCGCTTTGACATTGATAGTTCTTGCTGTCCAAACTGCGAAACTGATCTCTCGATTTTGCGAATGATAATGGAACTTCCTGAAACTCGCAGCAATGCTCGTCGGTGGATTATGCTGACCGCTATCCTTGGAGGAATCGTTTTAGGGTTGAGTATTTTGCTGGTTCGGGCTTTCTTATAACTGTTCAATCATTTCCATAACTTCGATGCAACGCCTACTTCGCTGGATGGATCGTTTAAGCCAAAGGATGCTAGGAACTGGCATTCTCTATTTGTACCGTAAAGTTGAGCAGTCTAGGTTAGGGGTTCAACAAGCTGAAACCTTCGCTAAACAGCGACAGTTCATCCAGGCAGTTGTCGCGGGACAAGAGGTCCTTTCACGGTGCGATGTCGCCACATCTCGGGTAGAGAAACAGTTTCGTCGCTGGTTGATGCAGCGGTCGCTGCATCAACTCCGACAACAGATGTTGAATTGGATGCCCTTAGCGAAGTTGGACTATCAGACTGTTTTGAAACAATCGCAAACATTGGCGACAGAAGGACAATTTCAAGCCGCGATCGAGGTCTTGGAACCGATTCATCAGCAGTTTCCACAGCAGGCTGGAACCGCGTGGCTAGAAACGCTGCATCGACTTGGTGTACCGGACTATCAGACTGCTTTAGAGCGATCGCGTAAATTGGCGATTGAAGGACAATTTCAAGCCGCGATCGAGGTCTTGGAACCGATTCATCTGCAGTTTCCACAGCAGGCTGGAACCGCGTGGCTAGAAAC
>QQTW01004490.1_pt1 | contig 10478 bp, 10 predicted proteins | sample 1904831 | NCBI WGS metagenome assembly QQTW01 (sample SAMN09435610, study PRJNA476489) | Subsurface metagenome, whole genome shotgun sequencing project.
AAGCAAATCCTTGAAATGAAACTATCTCATCCCAGAACTTCGCCTATCACATAAAACGGACGATCATGCCGGTCTTCCAGACCTACTAGTAGGCCCAGTTCTGATCCATGGCCAAGAGTTAGGCGGACGAGCTACAGCGGCGGGTAAGGGAAGTAATACCTAAGGTAGGTAAGGTAGGTAGCTTAGTTCAGTCGCGTCCCCGAGTACCTTACTGGGCCGTAAACCATGTTTTCAGTGGAGACTTTTCCTGTCCCTCCATTCGAGGTAAGAAAAATGAAGGTAACGATCTGCTCGGCAGACCGTAGAATACGGCTGACGGATCAGACCAAGTCATGTTCCAGAGCCGCATGGTATCAGCTGTACAGAGCAAGTGATTGTTTGATCAGACAGAAGTTTAAGGTGATCCGTAACATAAGGCATGTAATGATAATAGCTTGAGATGTTGGTATCTGGGCTCGGAGCGAGAAAACTGTCGGGTGGGAATCATCTTTCATCTTTCAAGGTAACTAGCATTAATAGACAAATAAATGCCTACCGTACTCGTACTCGTAGAAACAGAGGATAATAATAATAATGAATTACGTCGTAACTTCACTAGTGCAGTTTTCTTGGCCTGACGTTTGGCGCCTGCTCTCAGCCCCCCGCCATCCGTCTCAACCTCCCGTCGTTCGTTTTCTGTACAGTACAGTACCTTAGTCTTACTCTACATCCTAAGGTAAGCAGAGTTTGGAGAAATTTACTCGCACCTCATTGAGAAGATCTTCTTGAAACTCTACCCGTATACATCTACGATTTTGTGGCTGGCCTCCTGCTTGCATGATCGTATCCTTTGAGAGTTCGTTCACCTTGACTTACTTTGAAGTTCGTCTCCGCTTATCACCAGAGCTTATCGTCATCCGTTCGTCATGTCCCGTCGTGGTTATCCAGTCACCGAACTTGAAATTGAGCGGGAACGTGAATACTACCCAAACGGCCGTGTGGAACGCGAATACGAGGAAATAGATGTACGACGACGCCGTGAGCCGGAATTCCTCCGTGACGACTATGGCAGGTCAGACGCCGGTCCACTTGTCTTGAGGGAACGTAAAATCGAGGACTTCGATCTTCGACGAGAGAAGCCACGGGTGAGAGAACGAGAGGTTGCGCGAGAAGAGTTGGTTATAAGACCTCGCGAGTGGGAAAGACCAAGGGAGCGGGAGATCGAACGAGAGGAGATAATATACCGGCCGAGGGAGAGAGAGCGACCGGTGAAAAGGGAGGTAGAGCGTGAGGAATACGTCTATCGGCCAAGGGAACGTGAAAGGTCTCGAGACGCGACCTATGAGAAGGAGGAGATCGTGATTAGGCGTGGAGAACGTGAAAGGCCCAGGACCCCCGCATATGAAAAAGAAGACATTGTGGTGAGACGCAGCGAGAGGGAGAGGCCAAAACCGTCGGCTTATGAGAAGGAAGAAATCACAGTGAGGCGAGGTGAGCGTGAGAGACCAAGAGAACGAGACTATGAGAAAGAGGAGATCATCATTAGGCGATCGGAAAGGGAGAAGGAGCCCGAGCCCGAGCCCGAGCTGGTGCTCGCTCCAGAGCCAATCCGGGCACCGCCGATTCATCAGGAGATTATCACACATCACCGGCATATAGACCATGGTACCATGACCTCACTGCTCTCGACAGCACACTACCTTTTGGCTAAAATGTTACTCCAGGTTTTGAGAGGTCACCCGCACCACTTCCTCCGCCGCGAAAGAAGTCGCCCTCGCCACCAGCCAGCTTTGAGGAGATCGAAATCCGGCATCGGTAAGAAAAAGAAATTTTCCAATGACCCCCAGATTAACTTACACTTTTGAACAGTGGGGTCCGGAATGGACAGGCCTACAATGACGACATCATCTTTGAGCGTGAGACTGGTCGGCGGAAAGCAAGAGATGAACGTGTCAATCGACGGCGTTCATTGAGTAATCGAAGAGTCCATGCACGCGAAGAGCTAGACATCGCAGACGAAGCGGAATATTACAACCGCCGAGTCAGCGATCGAGCCTATATGGGTGAAGCCTACAATGGAGCGACGAGAGACTGGGCCATTGTGGATGTGCCACCGGGGACGAAGCGTGTAACTATGGATGGTATCGGCGGGGGCAGTCAGGAGATCACTTGGCAGCGATACAACGGGGTGCGGCGGTCCAAGTTCATAACGGAAGGAGATGAATATGGGGACGAGATAGCAGACAGAGGAAGACGCTTCGTTGGAGCCAAGTCGAAGCAGGATAACATGTGGACTGAGATTACCAAGGATCTGGTTGTGAAAGAAGCACTCGAGGAGATGGGCTATGACTTTGAGGAAACTGAGTTCTTCTACTATGTCATCGAGTATCTACGCTATGTACGAGGTCCTAGGGGCTGGGTATCCACGTTAACGGCAGTGCTAACTATCACCTCCAGGAGGACATCCTTCAACTGGTTGAGTTATCGGAAGACATCCGCCGGGATCGTCGCGAACGCATTCGTCAGATCCAGTGGGAGCGAGAAAGGCTGAATGACCGCAGGGATTTCCGGCCTTGGGACGAGCAGCGCGTGGTGGAAAGGGAGGTGGTTTACGAAGGTAGAAGGCCGACACGCTACTTGATGTGATTCACGAAATACTTGGCTTGACAGTGCTGTGCAAGGTCTGGTCTACAGCTTGTCGCTAGCCCTCTCGTGGCACATCGGTGCCATCTCACATACATGCTGGAAATGTGGTTGCACAGATTGTTCCCTGATATTAGATATGCCGGCGCTTCCTTTTTCATATCTTTTGATGCCTGATGACCTGACGAACGAAGTAGCATAGGGTGCGAACATATCATACGCATTAGCATACGTTTTACGTCTGAGGTGAATCTAAGGAGCTGATGGCGGTATGGGGTGCCATTGACTGCACACCATGGCACCCCTTGCGAGAAAGTCCCTGAGACTGTAGCATATATGTTTCTTCTGGAATTCAGTTTTGATTGGGCAGCAATGAACTCGGCAGCCACCGTTCGACTGGACTCTCAGCTCGAACAGTGATTAGTCAGCTCGGCATGATAACGATGGGTACTCGTACAGTACCAAGGATGCCCATTCACGCGTCCACTAGGGAAGTACGCCCGAGCCTACCAAGTACCCAGATATTCTTGAGTGTTCAACATTATTACTGCCAGACCGGCTTCGTGTGGCCATGAAGCTCATTGATCTCTACGTTGTGACATTCAATTGCGCTCGAGAATTGGTCAGGCCCGAGATCTTCGCGTTGCACTTGTTCGATGCTCGACCATCCATACAAAACAACACTTCTCCCCCACCAGAGATCCTGGTTCTTTCTCTGCAAGAGATAGCCCCGATTGCATATTCATTCCTCGGCGGATCGTACCTAGAACCATACTTTGACCGATTTCGACAAGCAATACAGCTTGTGGCTTCAAGAGTCGGAAATGGAGAATCTGGATACAGAAACGTTCTTACCAGGAACGTGGGGATGACAGCACTTATGGTATTTGTAAGACACGATAGCATTAACGCTGTTAAGCACATGGAGACAGCTGGGGTGGGGGTGGGATTGCTTGACATGGGCAACAAAGGAGCAGTGGGTGCCAGGTTGGAGTACTCGACTGGTGGAAGTGACAAGGAGGCCATGGTATTAACTTTTGTTGCGTTACATCTGGCAGCTGCGGAATCTGGTGTGGAGAGGAGGAACAAAGACTGGATGAATATTGTACAGCGACTGGTGTTTACGCCGACAGACAACAGCATAGCAACGAGGCAGACCAGTCAATCTACCATTGAAACCAGCGAAGAAGTACCATTACTCGCTAGCTCCTCAGATGAGTATACTATGTCCGGCTCAGGTCTCTACAAAGCCACAACCCACCTCTTCGTAGCAGGGGATTTCAACTATCGTACAAGTGAGGTCAAGCCTGGACCGGAAAATCACCATTCGTATCCACAGCCGACGAAAGACAGAAGTGATCCGAAACACTACTCTCAACTACTAGCGGAGGACCAACTCACGCGGGAGCTCAAAGCTGGGGCAACGTGCCACGGCCTCAAGGAGGAACCCATCAACTTCCCGCCTACATATAAGTATTCGACTGCGCAACGCGTCGCTGCCGAAACGAATAGCCAGTCAAAGTGGAACTGGGCGAAGCATCGCTGGCCTAGCTGGTGTGATCGGGTGCTATATCTTGATTTACCTCCTTGGAGGCAGGGGCCTTTACGCTCCAATACGATCAGATTCCATGGCTACACAGCATTGCCAGTATTGTCAACGTCAGATCACCGTCCGGTTGCATTATCTTGTGCGCTTCCCCTTGCCGCAATACCTCCACCGGCTCTTGGTTATGAAGGCGCTGATCCACGTCTGAATCCCCCTTATCCTGTCGACCCAACATGGAGAGAGAGGAGGGCATGGGCTAGAAAAACAGAGATCATCGTCGGTATTTTGTCGTACCTCGGCCTTACCTGGGAAGGTAGAGGCGTTCTTCTGGCCACACTCATAGGTGGTGTTGGAGGGTGGATGGTCATTAGATCTCTTCTAGTTCTTTGAGATGCAGCTGCGGCGCAGAGCACCGTGAACGGGCGGTTTGACTACTGTTGCATACTTGTATTCTCTGGCCATGAACGACCTCACATCTTTCAAGCGCTGGCCATTGATTTCAGACCTATCGTGCATGATCTCACAGGATCGTTCTCGATCTCGACAGCCTGCTCTGGGAAGCCCAGCGTGGTCATTAAGCGGCGTCGGATACAAACAACGAACGAAGCTACCTATAACCCTAAAGGGTGTATGCAATGGTACACCAGCCGGGCGCGCGGCGGTTGAACACCTCAAGCTGTTTTGCCTGGACATCGGCCCATTTGTGTATGGCAGCCTCGCATGGTGAGAGGTTGTCGCTTGCATGGTTGAGCTTTGAGCTCCACGGAAAGTCTATAGAAATCCTACCGAGTGGAGTTGATCCGCACCCTCTGTGTTAATCGCAGTGCTGGGGTCAAGGATTCTGTTGAAGTCCAATTCATCAGCTGTCATAGGGAAGCGACGAAAGCCTTGCGGACGGTTTCACTGTTACCCGGGCGTCGCTAAGTACAGTAATCATGGGTCGTCAACCTCATGCGCATTATTACCTCCTTCAAGTCTGTTGCGTTGCAAGGATCCCGCACCTATTGATCGTGCAATCTGAAGGCATATTGAAACAGTGCATTGTATGCTGTTTGCCTTCCGCGTTCTGACAGCTGCAACCTAAAGGGGCGTCTGCGCCTTCCCATCAGCCTTCTTGCCTTGCTGACGGCCACGCGTAGATGTGCCACGTTAGCATTGCTTTGTCAAAATCAGGATACTTCGTTTAGATACTAAAATCTTGAGCCTAGACATGGTGAGTTACGCAATCCGTTGCTACTGATGCTTGCGTCCGGATCCGAGCGTCCCCTGGTGGCCAACATAATTAAAGGCACAGTCGGAGATGTTGCCACACTTTCCATTCACCTCCTTGCTTTGAATGTATAACTGTTTTGCTCCCCACAGGCCATGAGCCTTGAATTCCATAGTCTTATTCCTAGCGCCCAGAAATCTTCTCTCCTACAGGCGTTGTTTTGCAAACAGTTCGTCAATTAGGACTGGTTGTAGGACGCTTTTTCCGTCAGGCTCAACGACCTGTTTGCTGCCTGCCTAGCCTTACCATGTTCTCCTGTGTCAACTATCCACGAGGCTGCCGTGGGCGAGTGAACACACCTGACGGACGGTGCCGCGATTGCGTGGTAAGACCATCCGTTACGAGAACAGCATGACAACGTAGCTGACCATGGCGCAGTCACTCAATCTTCGGAGGCCTGCTGCAATTGCCTCCGGACAGCCTCCTCGTGACTGGAAGAGACCGCCTTCCGACATGTCACACTTGAGTCGATTGAGCAACGACTCGGAGGAACGATATTAAGACCGCCTCATTCTTATGCTGCAAGAGCGGGAAGGGTCATGTTATGCGATTGTCATTTAGCATATACTTGAAGTTTGGGTTGGCGCACATGGGGTGATGAAGGAACGGCAAAAGCTCAGCGCTGAAGGCGTTTCTGGTCCGGTCTTTTCAGTATTCGAGGTCGTTACTGATTGCTGTATTTGTGTGCTTTCAAATGATTTGATACAGATCAAGAACGTGCCACTTACAACAAACCATATTTGTATGGCTACCTACGCTCTTAAACTTGGACAACCCGGAAAGCATTATGATTATTTAGGAATACACTGCACCTCGAGGCAGAGTCTAGAAGTTGGTGTAAGGCAGCCACAAGTTCGAGCGTTGTGAATTATGACTGCTTGCAGCCATAGACTATTTGAGATGACTGAACATACCAATAGTTTCTGCCTTCTAAGTTACTCGAGTACTACCCACGATAACAGCTAATTAGAAGCTCTACCATGATGATGGAGACACATGCCTACCTTACCTTTAAGGTGTGTTGGAGTGGATGACGTAAGCGAGTAACCTTAAGGTATGAGCCGCCGCGCTTCGAGTCTGGTGGCTTACGTGAGCCTGAAACAGCACCGCCCGCTTTGTCTCTGTCTACCTTACGCAGCTCGTCCCTTTCGAACGGATCCAACAAACAACAAACCACAACGCATTCTCGCTATTGATCCACGATAATCTCAACAAGATGCTGTTTCGACAGACCTTAGCTGTCACTGCCTGTTCCTTGGCCGCTCAGGCATTCCTCATCCCTCTCGAGGTCGCCAACAGCGCGATTGACACCTCCAACGACTCTCCAATCAGCATCCTCTCTCCAAGCAACCGTGTCATCAAATTGGACTGTCCTGGTTGTGCCTTTGCTCAAAGCAATGAGGAGGATGGGTCTTATGCATGGCTCACTAATGTGGAGAACTCTTTGCTCCTCAATTTCACGGCCGACAACGAGCGACTCAGTCTGAATGGAGGACCACTCTATCCACTGCCTGGCCTTCTCCTGGCGCCTCAAGTTCGGTCGGAAAGATCGTTGGTGGACCTGAAGACCGAAGGACACTCGGTCCCACTACAGCTCAGCTATCTATTCGAAGGCGGTCCGAGGACGCCGGCGGTGGACGAAGAAGGGCAACTCCACTCCGTCCAGTTGAAGATCACTGCCATCAATGCCCAAGTGATCAACGTGGCCACAGTCCATGTACAAGCTTTGAAAGATTCTAGCGGGAAGGTAAGTTCAGCAATGGCCTGAGATGGAAATTACATAAACGGAAAGCATCCCTACTAACGCACGAGACAGTTCATGATCCTCAACGTCGAGACCATTCCCGACCGCGTTCCTACCTCCGACGACGACAATGAATGTACGCTCCCACCTCGTCTTTGCCAGGCAAAGGAGCTCCTCGCATTCAAGGTCGAGAAGATGAGAGCCCCCGTCCCCGCCGTAAAAGCCGCTATCGCAGCCAAGGTCGCCGCCATGAGAGCTGGCATTAAAGGCTGCCACGGCCGTATCCGGCCTCACCACGGAGCTGGCGCTCCCAAAGCTCACGATCATCACGGTCATGGCGGCTCCCATCACCGAGTTTCGTTTGCCGCCAATAAAGTGGCCCGCGTTCTCGCACATATCGTCTTGCCCATCCTCGTCGGCGTTGCAGCGGGCATGACGGCGAGCGCACTGGGATTGTTGCTCGGGCGGCTTATCGTCTTCGTCTGGATTCATTGCAAGCGCGGCGGGAAGAGGGGTTCGTGTGCGTTGGCCGGTGATGGGGAGGAAGCGATCCTAGCGGAGGGGGAAAAGGATGGGTTGATGGACGGCCAGGAAGAGGAGCCACCAGTCTATGAAGAGCTCGACGGGGTTGCGGTGCAGGCACCGGTCGAGAAGGAGATCGTTTAGTGTGTGATCGGAAGATCTCGACGAGCACATAGGACGAACCAGTGCGAGGGGTGTTTCCGAACGGCTCGGCGACTGAAGGCAGGGGTATCACCAGGATTTGGAGGAGTAATGTGCCGAGAGCCATGTGTTACGTTTTATTTGCTTGATATTGTTTGTCATGGGCGAGTCACGAGGATTAGATTTCATGAATGTTATCTCGATTATTTCCGTGCCCTTCAGTGGCCATGTACCCATGCGTGACGTGAGTAGAGTCTACATGATCGACGAACCCACAAGCCCACTAAATGTGAGCAGGAAGCATCTCAACCGCTTGTAAAGCTCGACACGGATGGAGATGCACGCTGGAGGAACCGTGTTCATTGTGCCAGTGAGCGCCGTCGCGATGCAAAACGAACGGCCACCTTCGAACGGTAGACTACAAAGTAAGGAAAACGGGAACAGATGACCTCTGCGCCGAAGCTATGCAGATGAGTGAAAGCGCTGCGATGCAATGCACGTGCTCTCGTGTGCCACCAGGTCAAAGGGAACACAACGCTTGGCCGTCCCGGAAGGCTTCGACACCGGATAAAGCACGGTATGGCAGAAAACGTGGAGGTCGCCAAGAACGCCGTCTCTCAGGTTTCATCAGGGGGACGACTTCTGTCTTGCTTCTCCTTCTGCTTGCCTCTCTTGCCCCCTTCACTCGGCCGCCGGTCGCGGTCCAGCAAGAGCGAGAGCTGGCTTTTCGACCGATGCGGAGTGGGAGCGGTAAGAAGCTCATCCCTGCCGAGGCTTCCCGGACCGGGATTGTCCTCCGGGGCCGGCGGGGCTACCTCTGCCTTGCCTTTGCCTTTACGGCTGGACGGTGGATGCTCGCCGAGATCCAACATCCCGGTGGCCTGGAATGACGCCGCGGCGGAGGTGGTGGCCGAAGCTTTTTGGGCGGGGCGGGTCAGCTTGGTCGCCAGTTTCGATCGGAAATCTCGGTCAAACATCCGGTCTTGCCGGGCTCGTTCGCCCACGAGATCAACCGCCGACGACGCCCGGCCGAGATGCGGCTCGTTCGCTTGTGCCGTCGTCAGGAGTAAGGTGCGCGACAGCGGAGACAGCGAATTCACGGTGGCATCTGGAAGACTCGTTCAGCCTAGATCCCAGCGAAGCAAACTGCTGGGGGTCAACCTTACCCGGCAGAGAATTGCGGGGCAACTCGAAGGCGGCGGACTGCGAGATTGCTCTTCCCTGGGCTTGCGGGGCCAGTCGTGGCGAGGCTACCTTCGAAGTGCCTCCGGAGGATGACTGTGATGATTTGCGCCGGACCACCCCGGGTCTTTTTCGGTTGGTTCCGGTATTGGCGGTGAACGTGGTCCTCTTCTTCGACCCTTTCTGCGACGGCTCCTTCTCGGTTTTCTGCGAACGGAGGGTCGGAGCCGCCGACGGACAAGCCACCTCTCCGGCAGATCGACCGATCACAGCGGCGACGACACCGGCTCTGGACGCAGCGGCCCGCGCATCGATGGCCGGGTCGAAGGTCAACGAAGTCACCCGAGGAGAGGGTTGGGCGCCCGCCGAGCGCTCGACGGTTGGGGAGACGACGCGAGCGGTCTTGGCAAGTTGATTCTGTGACCCGGCTCTGGGCTTCTTCAAGATCGGGGTCAAGACGGCAACACGTGGATGCTCTCTGGGCGGCGAGGGTGGTATTTGCGGGACTTCGGACGAGCCCTCGAGCGACTCGGCAGTCGTCTCTGCTCCGATGTTTCTCAGGTCTCCAGGCTCCGGCGCCTGCGTATGCCTCCGCGTTGGGTTTGAGGTCGGTTCTGGTGGTGGAGGAGGAGGAGGAGGAGGAGGATCTGAACGTTGCTCGAAAGTGGACGGATCGTCTCGAGGACCTGTCTGTCGTGCGGTGAGACCAAGTTCGGTGGAACAAGCACAAGCACAAGCACAAGCACTTCTCGCACGTACCGAACGTCCGGCCGGCAGCCTTCTACTCAGCGTCGGAGATTGTGTGGGGGTGGTCCTGAGGCTTTCCCCTTGCGTGATGCGCATGAACTCTCTCGCGACGGTGGAGCCGGTGATGTTGCGATGGATCCGCGGACTGCTCCATATGCGCCAAAAGAAGTACTCCAGGCGAGGACCGACCAGGCCATCGAACACGGCTTTGTTGGTCGCGTAGACTACCGACCCGGTTCCCTTCAGCAGTGTCCTCAACCAGCGTGGCCGACGGGCAGCACCAACCTTTCCAGAGCTGAGCAATATCCTCAATGGCGACGGAGTCGATCCGCTCAATGTCAGCGGTGATGGCGTCGCTGTGGGTCAGCAGTCCTTTCGGCAGAGCTTCGGTCATGACCGGCGCGGGCTCGGTAGAGGATGATGCAAGGGCCAGAAGGTTGTGAGTCAACCGATCGACATTGCTTCTTCTTCTTCTTCTTCTGCTTCTTCTTCTGCCTCTTCTTCTTCTTCGTCTTCTATTTCGTCTTCCTCTTCGTCTACTTCTTCGTCTTCCTCTTCGTCTTCTTCTTCGTCTTCTTCTTGTTCTTGTTCTTTCTTCTTCTTCTTCACATGACGACGACGACGGAGAGCAGGAGGACGAGAGCGGAGACGAGCAGAAGGGTGGTGGAAGAAGAGCTGATGAATGTCAAGTTACCGGATCCAAC
>QQTW01004491.1_pt1 | contig 10476 bp, 11 predicted proteins | sample 1904831 | NCBI WGS metagenome assembly QQTW01 (sample SAMN09435610, study PRJNA476489) | Subsurface metagenome, whole genome shotgun sequencing project.
ATCTTGACCGACCGCTAGGGTCGTAAGCAACGACTGGCTTGTTTTTAGCGAGATTGAGGGGATCGAGGGACAATGGGAGATCTAGAATCACGGTGTGACCGAAGGACACGCCGAAATCGTGCATCATTTTGGCAGAAGACACCCCGGGAATAGGGGCGTTCATAAGCCTGGTTGGTACTTTCGATAGAGTGGAGGGTATGGCGGGTGGGTAGGTAGCTGGTAAGCACGAGTAATGTACGTATGGGGGTATGTAAGTTGAATGGAACAAAATGAGTTCGCCGCTCTTCGGGTCGACTCGAGGATGGGCGGTAGTCCACTCTTTCATGAAACTGAAGAGGCCCGAGCCACCAAACCCTGCACCACCTTCGCCACCTCTCTCGCCCTCTGCTCGCTTCCCATTGAACCAGCCGACGGTCTCAAGTCCAGGAAGAGAAACGCGCATGGGTGGTCCACTCTCACACGTAGCTAATGCCCTTCCATCATGGAAGAGTACACCAGTATTGGCGACACTGATTTTCTTGATGGCTTGTGGAGAGCCGGGTAGCCTCGAAAGGAAAACAAGAACATGGGCTCTTAAAACCCGCACAAGGATGTCGAACAAGGTTGAGAGCGGATTGACTAGCGTTGCGATGCTGGGCAGAATCGGAGTCCTGATGGACGAAGACACGCTCGACAGGTAGAGGTCGGTGAGGATGAATTGATTGACGAAATGGGGTTGCACGCCTTTCTCGGTCCGCTGGAAAGCGACTCCAGTAAGCATGCCATCGCCATCAAACCAATGGGCATCTCTGCCCAAGTCCTCATTTGCTACAGGATTTCCACCATTCCGAACATATTCGCCTCCATACAGCTCCTGCGGTATCACCCCAGTATAGTTGCAGGGCGTGAGTGGCTGGGTCTGCAATATTGGAGCGAAATTGCCTGAAAGATATGGATGTGGAGCTTCTCTCTTCCTCTTCCTTAATTTCACAGGTGTCATGAGTGTGGTAGCAGTGGCAGAATGAATATGAGGGACATCTGCCAGTAGAAGTCCGAGGACCGAGGTGCGGGCAAAGGGTACTCTTGATGAGCAGTATGGGAACCGATGAGGAGCTAATTGCGGTGGATCTGGCAACGGGGTTCAGCAAAATGCAGAGATTGACGTTCAGAGGGTGAGGGTGAGGGTAATGGTTTGTTCCAGTTTGCGTCTGTATGGAGCTATCGCAATATTGTTACACTGCGACTCTGAGGAAGCTCTGGTTGAACTGGTTGAATGGACAGCTTGGTACAAGCAAAAGGCGGTTGGCAGCCACTCACTCCAGCCCCTCGACTCTCGACGTCGTTCTCACTAACTAGTATTGGGTAAGCCGTCAAGGTTTGCATGCTGTGCAGTTGACAAAAAGCGGAGAAGATGATGCTGTGAGTCTGTGACCAACTAGTTCTGTACTACAAGCCTTCTACGACATTAGTGCTGTCTGCTTGTAAGGATGATGCCATGGTGAATGCTGAGGAGAAACTTGAAAAAAGAGCTCGGGGGGCTTGGAGCTCGGGGCTCGGGGCTTGGGGCTCGGGGCTTGGAGCTTGGGGCTTGATGGGGGTTGGGGCTTGACTTGCAGCTTAGAGCTTGGGGCTTGGGACTTGGAGCTTGCCGCCAAATCCTGCCCATGCCGCTTTTATCACTCGAAATGCACCAGAGATCTCTTGGAGTCTTGGCGCCAGGGCCAGTCCACTTAGCGTCGTCTTAGCTTCCAACCTTTCCGGTCCCTCGGGCTTTGGCATTCCGTTGCAATATGATATATATTGTCCGTGTCGACGGCGAGGTGTTCTGGGCAGAGGTTGTGCTTTCCTTACAAGTATGTTACGTGGCCTGATCGATGCAATTCTGTGACCTCTCTTCCCCAACTCTTTCGCTTGTCCAGCAACTCAATACGTGTTTTTAGCAATTTTGGCTTTTGGAGTCGTGACGTCTACATTCAGTTATGGGTTTAGACTACGCGTGGATGTGAGTGAAAGCAGATTTTTTCTTCTCTAAGGCTGCTGTTCTGAACTGATGGTGTTGTAGACATCTGATATTCACAATACCCCCAGCAGTAATACTGACTATTATACTGCGTCCCTTGGTTACGAAAATCGACCTGTACAAGATAGTTTTCCTTGTTTCCGTACGTACATTCCGTGAACAGGTGCAAATCTTATTCTCATTCTTATTCTCTGCAAGGTTGCTGTCACCTACACCATCCCATGGGACTCCTACCTGATACACACCAAAGTATGGACATATCCTCCACATGGAATCCTTGGCCCCACAATCTTCAAGATTCCTGTCGAGGAATTGTTCTTCTTTATCATCCAGACCTACATGACCTCGCTCTTGTACATACTGGTCAACAAACCCACCGTCTACATGACCTACCTGTTCGATGATACTGATCCGCGGAAGAGTGACGTTCAATATTACCAATGGCGGAAAAGGTTTGGCCAAGTCTTCTTCGCCTGCTTCACCCTGTCCTCCTACTATTTCAGTACCCTTCCATCGTCCAAAGGCACCTATCTTGCTTTAATATGCGTTTGGGCCGGCCCTGTCATCTTCGCGCTCTGGTGTCTTGCCTACCAACCATTATTAACGCTTCCAAGATCGAAAACGTGGCTGCCAATCATTCTGCCCACAGCCTATCTATGGGTCGTTGACACCATTGCATTACTGCGTGGTACCTGGACCATAGAGTCTGGCACCAAAATTGGTGTGCAGGTGTGGCCCGGACTGGAGATTGAGGAAGCGTTGTTCTTTCTGGTCACGAATACGCTGGTTGTCTTTGGACTTACCGCTTTTGAGACTGCCTTGGCAGTGGTGGAAGCATTTCCAGACAAAGTGCCAGTTGTGCCAACCTTACCCAGTCCCAGCCTACTGATGCAAGCATCATTCCTCTCGCCCGCTGAATACGACACTGCACGTATCAATGGCATCAGAGAGGCTCTAAAGAATCTCTCTGCCAAATCCCGATCCTTTCACCTCGCAAGCTCCATTTTTAGTGGTCGTTTACGATTGGACCTCATTCTTTTGTATGCATTCTGTCGCGTTGGGGATGATCTAGTTGACAACGCTACTTCAGCAGAGGAAGCGGAGCGCTGGATCTCTAATCTTGCTATCTTTTTGGAGACTTCATATTCGGCAGATCGTTCCAAGGAGAAGATCGACGAAGCACTGGCACCGTTTCCACCAGCCAGTCGTGCGATATTAGCACTCCTTCCAACTCAAGCTTTGCCCTCGCAGCCTCTCTTCTCTCTTCTGGCAGGATTCACGTCTGATGTCGAGTTTTCTCGGCTGGGAGGAAAAACCCTGAATGGAGAATCGGCAAGCTTCCCAATCAAGACAGCATCTGACCTCGAAGTTTACGCCTCCCGTGTGGCGTCCACCGTGGCAGAGCTGTGTCTTCACCTGGTCTATTATCACGAACCTGGTTCAAAGACTTTCCAAAACTCGTTCTCCGCCATGGTCATTCGTGATAGATGTCTCAAAAATGGCGCCAGAATGGGCGTCGCACTGCAATATACAAACATTGCTCGAGACGTCTTCGTGGACGCTGGAGATGGAAGATGCTACCTGCCAACCGACTGGCTTCGTGAACAGGGAACCACCCCAGAACAGGTAGTTGAGACACGCGGCAAGGCAGATGGCGTGGCTGAAACAAGGAAGCGCCTACTGGACAATGCTTTCGCAATCTACAAAGATAGCCGAGGATCTATCGAAGATCTGCCTCAGTATGCACGAGCAGGCATCCGGGTCGCTGTTGAAAGCTACATGGAAATTGGAAGAGTTTTGGTGGAGAAGATGGCTGCAGGTGGACCACTTGAGGAGTTTTCAGGTAGCGGACGACGCAATCGTGCCAGTGTACCAAGGCCACGTCGGCTGCTCGTTGGATGGGGGGCTTTGACCGGTCGAAGAGCAGGTATGATACCAGAGAAGCAAATAAAGTCAGGCTGAAGGTTGGTGTGGTGGCAAAATCCGTGGTAATGAATTTTGGGTGTGGCATTATCCTTAGACTGGCCCTTTATTAGACAGCATATAGACAGGCGTTTGTGACTGCATAACTCGTTTCGTACTGATTAGTTACGCTGTGCCACCGGCAGCAAGAGGCCAAGAGCCTCAGTCGACGGCTGACAGATGCGGGGTGTCGTCAGATGTCGATCCTCATGATAGATGGCGATGAGTACTGTAATTAAGTCAATCTGGATATTGTTGTTTTGGACATGTTGTCGGCCCCTCCTAGCCATCATGCTAAATGTCAACATGGCACCACAATTCATCAAAGGTTTTGAGCTTGAAATCCTTCCGTTAGTCCCTTGGACGTTTGGCGTGCATCCCGGGAAAATGATGCTGTCATCACTTGCGCGTTCCAAGCATGTGACTGAAACGTTTACCATAATTTTGCAAGCACTTTTTCTTTCTCACAATAACATCATTTCTTAAGCATGGCTAGACAGAAAAGTGCTATCATTGTTGGCGCTGGGGCTGGAGGAATCTCTACTGCAGCCAGACTTGCAAAAGCAGGCTTCAAGGTCACTGTCTTGGAGAAGAATGGCTTTACCGGAGGCAGATGCTCGCTGATACATCACGACGGATATGTACGTCGTCCCCGGTATTCTATCCTGATGCTGTTACGCTGACACTTGCAGCGTTTTGATCAAGGTCCCTCGCTCCTCTTACTACCCCGACTCTTTCAAGAAGCATTCTACGATCTCGATACCTCCCTTGAAGCTGAAGGCGTTGAGTTGTTGAAGTGCGAACCCAATTACAATCTTTGGTTCGGGGATGGCGAATCCTTCGAACTCTCGACAGATACGGCGCGGATGAAAAAGGAAATTGAAAAATGGGAAGGCATAGATGGATTTGAACGGTATCTTGGATTTCTGCAAGAGTCACACAGACACTATGAGCAAAGTATCATCCACGTCCTGCGCAAAAACTTTACCAGCTTGCTGCACCTTGCACGTCCATCATTCCTTCGGTACATCTTCACGCTTCATCCCTTCGAAAGTATCTACTACCGCGCCTCCCAATACTTCTACACTGAGCGACTTCGTCGTGTCTTCACCTTCGGCAGCATGTATATGGGCATGTCTCCATTTGATGCCCCTGGAACCTATAGTCTACTGCAATACACCGAGCTGGCAGAAGGGATCTGGTATCCAAGAGGTGGCTTTCACGTGGTGTTAGACGCTCTGGTGAAGGTCGGTAAACGTATGGGTGTTGAGTACCGACTTTCTACTGGTGTGTCTCAGATCAATACATCCTCGGACGGAAAACGAGCGGAGGGGGTCACTCTTTCCAGCGGTGAAAAGTTGTCAGCAGATCTCGTGGTGGTGAATGCCGACCTTGTTTACGCCTACAACAACCTTCTCCCTTCCAGCAGCAAAGCGAAATCACTTTCCAAGAAGGACGCCTCCTGCAGCTCTATTTCATTCTACTGGGCAATAGACAAGAAGGTGCCAGAGCTGACATGCCATAATATCTTCCTGGCGGATGACTACAAAGAGTCTTTCGACGACATCTTCAAGCGCCAACTCATTCCGCAAGAACCGTCCTTCTACGTCAATGTTCCGAGTCGTGTTGATCCAAGCGCGGCACCGGAGGGTAAGGATACAGTTGTCGTCCTGGTTCCAGTTGGCCATTTGCTTGAGAACCGGGCGTCGGCGGGTCTTGATCCTCAAAGCCAACAAGACTGGGATGCGATGGTCAACAAAGCGCGCGACACAGTTCTCACTACCATCGAATCACGGACCGGGGCTAAGATGCGGCACTCCATCCTTCACGAAGAGATCAATACACCTGGTACGTGGAAAGAGAAATTCAATCTAGACAAGGGGGCTATTCTCGGACTCAGTCATAGCTTCTTCAACGTACTCAGCTTCCGACCGAACACCAAGCATGCCCAGTATGAGGATCTCTACTTTGTTGGTGCAAGTACACATCCCGGAACCGGGGTGCCAATCTGTCTGGCAGGCAGCAAGATCACAACTGAGCAGATTTTGGACAATCTCCGGATGACTGTGCCGTGGACCAGGAATGGGCAGCAAGAAGCCAGAGGTAAGGGTGAGAAGGTCGAAGTGAAGGACATTGACCAAATCAAAAGTGGGCCGTCGTCAATCAGTTTGCTACTGATCGCATTATTCGTCACATTTATGGTGTATTGGATGATGGCAAGATAGAGTGTTGATTAGAGATGGTGTGCCGCATTGGAGGCACCTTTCTCTATAGTTGGATAATCGGTAACTCATAAAGTATAGAAAGTTTTTCCCGCGCATCACCCGCTGCTCGAGATGGGATCAGTGACGAGTACTACTCGGTGCTCTCAACAAATATGTTCTAGCGTGACGGATCCTTCCTTAATCTAACAGGGATGTCGAGCCCAGACTACTGACAATGACAACAAAAACCGCAATCATCCTCTCATCACTACTAGTATTTCATGAGATAGATACTCGGCTCAACTTTGACTGTGAATCTGATCATGAATCTTTCTAAAGATCTATCTATGTAACTATGACAACTGAATTTGCCTATAGATGATGAAGATGTTGATGTTGTTGAAGAGGGTAAAGACAAAGAGTGTGCATTCATCTACTACGTACTACTACTAGTAGGTAGTAGTATGTAGGATTCGGAGGAACACACTTTCCGGCGACACCGAGTACATCTAATTGCAGCAAGGAAGCTAGCCGAATACGCTAATGAGCAGGTATAAGCGGGCTCTGGTTTTTTAGTATCTACGTAGTAGGAGGAATTGGAGAGTACTAACTAATGAGGTGGGGAGTACTAGTTAATGGGGTAGTTACTAAATTTACTAGTCAACTAAATACGCACGTAAGTACTTGCGGTACTAGTAAGTGGACAGGCTTGAGCACGGGCCACTTGGTGATAAAAGTTCTCTGAATCTCATTGCTAATTTGGTCGCACCTGATTTGAAGGAATTATCGTACCCCGAGTCCGACTATCCCTGCTGGAATCGTACCCAATGACATTGGGACTTATCATAATTGACCATCGTGGAATGCGCATCCACTTCTAGCCGCTTCCACGAATTCGGATTGCGAGTGAAATCCATATCTGGCACTCGTTCAAAGCGCTGACCCTCTGACTCGCTGACCGTGTTACTGCTGCATAAAACTTGGTCAAACAGGGATCGATGGGTAAACGGCGAAAGGCATATGAGTTGATGTTAGATGTGAACAGCGGGCCCGATGTATCTGTATGCTCTTTGGTCGAGACTTGCTTTTGGTATCGGTGGTGGTGTTGAAGAAGGGTTGAAGGGTTCAAGGATCACGTTGTCCCGCTGTCAACCTTTGTCTGGGGAACACCGTTAGACACGCACAAAGACCCTTGTTTTGGCTTCTGATTATCCCGATGATTTGACCGATGCAGTCGAAGCAAGCTTTTCGCAGAGGAGCGGGGAGAGTGGCAAGGCCTTCTAGTACTCTGTGGAACGCGAGGTCGATCATTACTACTCTGATTGATATAGGCTAAACAAGTTAGGCCCATCATTGCTCGAGCTTTGAAGCTGCACTTCTCGACATCATGAGGTTGACATCACTACTTCTGCCGCGTCCTACCGAACCACTCAGCGCATTAGTTGCCCCCTCATAGCACTTTTGAATGATCATTTGCGGGACTGTTTGAAGCTCAGGGTAAATCGTGACAACGGTGAACGAAGCCAACGTCCCTGCGTTCGCATTCCTGGTGGCGTATGCTAATCACAGGGAAAGCCTCAGTATCGAAGACTAGAAGCTTGTGAGAGCTTGGTGAGAACCAAAATGGGCGGTGATCGCGGATCTTGCGGATCTTGCGGATCGTCTAACACATTCTTGACTCACCCATTAACTGTGTTTGGCCATTTGGCGGATATCGTTGTGCAGAAACCTCATGTGACAGCAAAACACAACGAGGACGTCGTCATAGCTACCAATAAACACACAGCTTGAGTGTGACGAGTTCCCACCCAACCCTTGTGCCCTCATCGATCTTATCATCGTTTCCCTCAAATCCCTTCATCTTCAGTTGATAACCCACATCCTGCTGCGAACCAGATTTTTCTAACTTATCCATACTCATACCCAAACCTGACCCGTAATCAGCACCGCAGCTCAGCGGAACCGCCAATATGACTAACAACGCAGTGTATGTAAACGGATTCGAAAACCGTACTGGAAGAACCGACAACCACATCACAGTTCGTGGTAGCAGTTTCTTCTTTGCCATCTGCGCACTCATGGGTAAGCCTCATATTTACTTCACCTTCGTTTCACCTCGTTGACCGCCCTTGTAGGTGCTTCGGCTCTGGCTATTATGGCCTGGTCATTCACCAAACCTCGCCAGCAACGCATCTTCTTCTACCTGTGCGCCTTGATCAACTTCTTCGCCGCCATTGCCTACTTCACCATGGGGTCCAATCTCGGCTGGGCCGCCATTCCGGTCGAGTTCCGTCGCTCTGATCCAAAGGTTGCCGGAAGCATGCGCCAGATCTTCTATGTCCGCTACATTGACTGGGTTCTCACTACCCCCTTGCTTCTCTTGGACCTTCTTCTCACCTGTCGTCTGCCATGGCCTACCGTCTTCTACACCATCACCATGAATGAGATCATGATCGTCACCGGTCTTGTTGGTGCTCTGGTTCCAACCCGCTACAAGTGGGGTTTCTTCACGTTTGGCTGTGCTGCTTTCCTGGTCGTCGTCTACATTCTCGCTTTCGAGGGTCGGCAATATGCTAAAGCTCTTGGGCCGGATGTCCACCGAACATACTTTATCTGCGGGGTCTTGACGATCGGCTTGTGGTTTCTCTATCCCATCGCCTGGGGGTTGAGCGAAGGTGGAAATGTCATCGCTTCAGACTCAGAGGCAGTCTTCTACGGTGTGTTGGACTTCTTGGCCAAGCCTGTCTTCTCTTTCCTACTCCTCTGGGGTCATCGCAACCTCGACGTTGCTCGCTTGGGTCTTCATGGTCGCGAAGCTGGCGACACAACCCTCGGAGGCAATGCACACGGCGAGAAGGGACATCACAATGGTATGAACAATGGCGGTACTGCAAGTGGTGTTCATGACAGCACCACCGGCGCTCGCACTGGTCCTGCTGTTTGAATTGCAGGAGGCTAGGAGGATGGTCTGATGATCAAATTGAGATGATCGGGAGATAGTGAAGGAACTAGGCTTGGTCCGTCTCTTGTTATTGACATTCTCGTCGCGCGCGCGAAGATACCACTTGCAGTCTTTTGTTCTCAATAGCTTCTACTGACGCCTAGTCGTCCTAATACCAGATCACTTCCCCACTCACCACGAGAGTACCGTGCCCGTAGTAGTCATGAATCGACGAGAACAGTAGCATGCTTTTCTTGTTTTTGATAGGTTCAGCTCTCCGATTCCCGAGTTTCTCCCCCTTATCAATGATCATGAGGCCACGGGGCGAGTGCCAGCGGTACAGCCTCCTAGCCGGGCTTGGCACCCGCTACAATGGGCGATGTGGGCGACAAGGGCGACATGGGCGACATGGGCAGTCATCTGGTCTCGAATCAAGCTTCGCCTAGACCCTACCCTGAATTCTATCATCAAACCAGGTTTCGCATTCGAGGGCTTGCATCGAATGGGTTTGGTTGGTGTGCAGCATGAAGAAAGATGGCGATATGGCTTGGACACTTTCCTGCCCGTCCCACCACAAATTGATCTCGCTGTTGCTTGTTTCCCTCTATCGTACTCAGCGCCCAAACCCTCCTGAACCATGAACGATCCCGGTCTCCACGAGCCGATAGCGGAAGGTGCAAAGCGGGTGGAAAACCATTACGATGACTCGAATTCACATAACATGGACGAGGAAGAGGAGGTCAGATCTTTCTTGCTTCCAGCGAGGTGGTGGTATGCCTCTACTGCCTTCCCGCTCCTCGCCGGCACCTTTGGTCCCATGGCCAACACCTTCAGTGTCTGCGCCCTGGTCCAGTTCTGGAGAACAGAAATACCTCCAGGCGGAACAGAAGCGCACGGCAACGATATCCCGGATCCCAAATGGTCAGTCAGTCTGCACAGATTACCCATGCATTGCTGACCATGTGGTAGGCTACTTGCGGTCAACGCTGTCTCCCTGATCCTTGCCGTTACTGCCAACATCTCCTTGCTGCTAAACATGGCCCGTCGTGTATCCTTCTCTACCGCACAGCCTATCACGATTCTTGGTTTCTGGGTCGCTTCGATACTTCTGATTGCTCTCGTTGCTGTTGCAGCACATGATTTCCGTGCACCCGGTGTGGAGAACCAAGCCTTGACACAGGCGTACTACTATGCAATATTTGCGGCTGGGTTATACCAATTGATCAGCTATCTCATGTGCATTACTGTTTGGGGAGCATACCAGGGTCATTACAGCAGGGAATTCAAATTGACAATGTCACAACGGACTTTGATGTTGCAGACTATTAGCTTTATGGCGTATTTACTTGTTGGTGCGGCGATCTATTCCC
>QQTW01004492.1_pt1 | contig 10475 bp, 12 predicted proteins | sample 1904831 | NCBI WGS metagenome assembly QQTW01 (sample SAMN09435610, study PRJNA476489) | Subsurface metagenome, whole genome shotgun sequencing project.
TGCAGAAGCCGGGAAGATGGCGCGAGAGCCATCCCAGCCTTCGACTATGCCTGACCGCACTTTTAACGAGGATGCAGAGACTCGAAAGTCGCGTCCTAAAACACGCCTCAGAGGTGCCACGAAGCAAGATATCACTGCCGAGCGGCCGGTCCGGGTTTTGCAAGCGCGTGATTCGGACACGGGACCGGAGATAAAGAAGAAGAGAAAGAAGCTTAATGCGATAGACGCGCTGTTCAGCGGTCTTTGATATAGTCAGAGGGAGAAACCAGTCCGTCTCGCGTCTGAACACTGCAATAGATGATCGTCTTGCAGACACCCGCAACCAGAAGTTTTAAAATGGGTATCAACTCAATATCAGGTCCAAGCTCCAAGCGGTGCTCCAAAGACCTTACATTGCCGAGAAATCCTGATCAAGCGATGAGAGCTGCATTGGGTTCCCTAATGGCCCCCACAATTTCCCATTTCCCCTTCACCGTCCAGAACCGACCCACCAAAGCAGACCAGTAACACCAATGCCGACCAGGAAATGGAAACCCAAAGACCACGCCATGGCATAGAGATACTTTGGACTGAACACAGTCCAGATGAAGAGATGCGTGCGGAGAAGAGTGCATGCCACCATGACGGCCAAAAGGCTGAACGATGTAAATAGGGTTAGCAGCGCGACATGAGCGATGTAGGAGTTAGTGAGGGCTGATGAACTGCTATCTGCTCTGGCGGAGTCCTTTGCCAACGCTGGTTTCGATGGTCGAGCAGAATCTGATATCCCTGGACTCTCTGGTCTACCTGTTGACGGTGAAGAATCTGCACTAACAGCCAGACGCAGACTCGCCCGCTCGGCAGCTATCCACCTCCTCAGCCCTCCGGTACTGTTCTCGTGCCTGGCAATTGTTGAGTCCTCGGTATTCGGTGCGTCTTGGTCGAGAAGCAATAGCGTCGTTGCACTTGCCCACCATATGGGACCTGCCCAATTGCTAACAAACACAAGAATACCTACAGCCAGGACATTGTAGCCGGTAACGCCGTTGTACGCATTTGACAAATCGATGCTAGATATGGCGTTGCTATTGCCAAGCGCAAAGAACGCCGTGTGCGCCAGTAAAATCATCGACAGTGTTGCCTGAGATGTATTCAGTCGAATAAAGGCTACGAGCATCTTAGCAAGTTTCTTTAGGAAGCAGAATAGCCAGGTGGGAAACCATGTAGGGTTGACCTTACATAACAAAACCCGTTGGAAGTCGAAGAGAAGGAAGAGAGGGATATTCTGGGCTCGGGTCTGAGTCACCAGCAGCAGAGAGAGTACGTTATGAATGTCGACAGCTAAGCCTGAGTGTAGTCCGGGATGATTAGTATCGTGGAAGTGGAGATTGCGGATATCAGTCTTATTGTCACCTTGTCGTGCCGCTCTAGTGTTGGAACGGGCCTTTCTGACATAAAAGAGCCACGCCAGACATCCGAATAAGCCGATGAAAACTACCCTGGCGTGCACGGCCAGTGACACTAATGTCAGCAAGCTCCAGACTGGCCTGCCAGGTCCCTGAACGAGCTCTGGCGCATCCTGGGCGGTGAAGCTGAGTTTGAATATGAACGCCGCCACAGTAATCAGTATGGCAACGACCGAAGTGGTTGCTCTCGCCGCGAGTTTTTCAAGAGATGAAAGCTGAGCCAAACGGCTGCCAAGGTTGACATATGTCAGGGCGATGATGGACCAGAGCAGTGATCGACTCTCCGGGAGAACACTACGTGCGATATCGGGAGCACCGGCATGCTTCTGACCAGTCTGATTCCACCTTCGGGCAAGACGATGGAGAGCTAACAGGGTCACGATTGCTAGGCCACGCGCATTGATATTCCTCAGCCCGGATTGAGTATTTCTGATACAGCATTAGCATGGGACGCTGACGCGTGCAGAGAGACCGATAAAGATGTTTCACATGGCAATGCTTACCTGAAAAGAAAGAGGCACGAAATCCAGGCGGCCGTGCTCCAATACCAGAAGTGTTGCTCCTCTTCCACGTAGCTGCTTGCAAACATCATGATACCGTATGAAAGGATGACCGCAACAAGGTAAAGGCTTGTGAAGGAGAAATACTTGAGACAAAATGAAGCGACTGGGATGGTAAGCACAAGGGACAGAGAAATAATCACAGCGCCAAAGACAAGTCGTGAAACGTCGTAGTTACTAGCAGCACTACTCATGACCTCTTGCGCCCGTCTATTGAACTGCCAAGCACTTTCGTTAGACTGACGTTGACGATTGAGAAGTCATAAGCCGAGACCGACAACCTATCTGTGCAAGGAGCCGTCCGCTTGCATCACAGAAGAGAATTAAATGCTTACTTTGTAGAGTGCCCGCAGTTTTTCCTCTGGTGCCGACTCGAAGTCCTCCAGGGCTTTAGAAGTCTTCAAAACCCTCTGCCACTCGCACGCTAGCTCATCCCCAGCAGAAGCTTCACCATTGCAATCCAAATCGGATCGACTGCTCTCGAACTCGAAACTCAATTTCGGAAAAGCGGCTTTGACGATTGCGAGCATCTGCAAAGCGTTTCTCAACACAGTCTGGGTGCCGTCACCTACGCAAGGTCAGAATGCACAATGATAGGTAATCCGATACAACATTCGGAGTATGAATACACACGTTGAGGCCACAATGGCAAGAAACTTTGAATGATTACTCCAAGGTTGTTCAGCGAGATTGGAAATCCGAGTAAGGCGGCGAGAGTGGGGACTATGTCTGATTGCTCCACCTTTTGATAGTACTCAAAATCTGAGGATGAAGATGTTGGAGACTCTCTGCCTGCAGAAGTCGTTTGGAGCTTGGGAGACATGAAAATGAGTGACGTGGACGTCTCTCCTGCCGAGGAGCCTCCATGATTGCCGGCTTCGTTCATGCCATGATCACCCAGGAGTACCAACAGAGTCGATTGCAGATGCGGCAGTTGCTCCATGGCTTGGTATATCTGCTTCACAATTCCATCCATTTCGACTTGCTTGGGATTCATGTTGGGGCTACTTTTCCGTCAACTGCTGTGGAAAGTCTTGAGCAGCGGGGCACATCACCTGGATGGTCCGGCCTTGTGGCCAATGTGATCAAGCCCTAGGTAGTGCATAATCATGGCATCCCAATCGTCGGCTCTGAGTTCTTCAGGGATATGACGGGTCACGTTATTGTCGACTTCTGTAAAGTCCTGCCACAGTCTCTCAGTTTCATAATTGCTACATACAGTCCTGCAGGCGCCACTGACCGAAACAAAGAAACTGGAGGTCCCATCAGCTCTAATAAACATGTCCGGGAACAGTTTTAGCCAGGTGTTATCGCCATAGAAAACTAGTTTTCCGCCTCTGCTCTTGATCTGGGCCAACCAGGTATCCTGATGAGCAAGCGTCGAAGTGGTATCAGATTCGGCAAAGTTGAGTATAACGTCGAGAAAGGACGGAATAGAGCCAGTAGTTATGGCTTTGACTCGGGGCATGGTAATGGTCGGTGATGTGGCATGTGCGGTGAATGGTATAGCCGCGCCTGAAGATATAAGACTCTGTGTGAACTTGAAGCCGGACTCATTCGCGAACACGAAGTCGCTGTAGCTTGTAAGCATTCAACGATTCTGATCGAAGCGATGCACTACCTTCGAAGCGCATCCACCACCATGAAGATGAGCTTGTCGAATGGAGGCTCCGGGGGCGCGACATCTTGAAGATTGTAATACTCTGCCAGTCCAGGAATGAATGGTTTGTAGGGAAAGAAGCCAGTCGCGAACACAAGTACAGCTATAGGGATGAGGAAGTTGGCGACCGTGAGGAGAAGAGCGGCGGTGAAGGGGCGCATTGAGTTTTGAAAGGGGCACGAACTTCTCTCATGTCAAGGTCTCCGTGAGCCGGGCATTGAAAGCATCAGGGAATTGGCAATCGGACTGCCTGGAGAACGATGGAGTAACAGGGTTGCGCGGTCCTCAGGTCGTGTTCCTTATCGATAAGGGAGTTTCGCGTTTCTCCCATATTATTTTGAGGCCCACGGACCGTCCAATAAATCCTTATAACTTTGAATCTTTGATGCAGACTCCAAAATTTGGGGGGGACCGCTTGAGGGTTCCATGTAAGATCAATCTATAAAGGATATTTTTTTGACTATGAGGCTTCAGTGCGCCACCTGTGCTGCCTACCAACACACTTATCAGCATGTCGGTGTCCTCGAATATCAAACTTCGACAGACTATTCTACCAAGTCCTATCACTATGAGCAATAACACAAACAATCCTGCTCAAAGTTCTTGGGATCCAGCATGAAATTCTAAGTTCAACATCAATACTGAACTATCTGCGACGCCTACCAGACAAAGATAAAGATCGGCTCAAGCAAAAGAAGCAAGAGACGGAGGCAGGTGGGGCCCCGATTGAGCTCGAGGTTATGACGAAGGCGATGGAGCCAATGAAGCAGTCTATAAAGGACGTGCAGGGACGCAGGACTAGCACATTCACCTCCTCTTCGGCGGCTCAGGCCTGACATGCTAGAAAATCCTCGTCGAGGCTATCCACCAAGCCCGGCGCCTTGGGCTGATACCCAAAGTTTTTCCGCGCCCTGTCCGGTCGAGTTCTGGAGTTACTCGAAAACATGTACGTTCCCACATGGGGCAACCCGAACTGGTTGAACATAACGTCAATCTCGTCAGGCGGCAGTCTTTTGGGTTCTCCGGCTTCGATATGTCCCTGTGCTTTAAGAACTTCACCAGCGGCTTTTGCTAGGTCAATCTGTGTGATCTCTTCGCTGGATGCGAAGTAGTATCCCTGGTTGCACTTTAGCTTATGGCGGCTTTGACGGCATCACGCGTGGAGCAAACCTCTCTACCCCAGTCTGCACCGGTTCCTCCGTTGGCTGCGGCTTCGACAAGTTTCAGATATATCGTCATGAGGTCGTCAATGTGCACCCAACAACGCTTGTTTTGTCCGGAGCCTGTGTAGAAGGTTGCACCGACCCTCTTGATCTCGGAATAGAAGCCAGGGAGTAGGATGCTTCGAATACGGCCTGGTCCGCTGCCCTTGCCGTAGACGTCTGGAGGACAGACAATGGCTGTTTTGAGCTTTGAGCCGTGTTGCGCTGCCGCTTCCTGAATGATCTTGTCCACATTACGATGCAGCGCATCATCGCGGACAGACCAAATCTCATCAATGTTATCGACATCGGACCAGACTTTGGGATTCAGTTCTCCAACATACTCGCCGTCGTTCCAGTCGGAAAAGGTGGCGGTACCACCCAAGTGGATCAGGAACGACTGTTCGGACCGGCGGAGAAGGCCTTGTATAAGAGCCTGGATGGCAGGCTCGTGATCCGAGTTTCCGCAGTCTGGTGCGCTTCATCAATTGCATGTCCAATGGAACACACCCACGGCAGCGAGGAATCAACGTACGGACAACGATGCTTGCCTGAGAAGCCGTATGTGATAGGACCTCCTCGCTGTCATAGTCCCCATTCACCACCTTGATATTGGGATACTTTTGTTGGAAATCTATTGGCGCTTTTCGAAGCAACACCGTGATCTCGTACTCTGGATGATGGCAAACAAGGGTTTCCAGGACCGAACCTCCTATGTAGCCTGTCGCGCCGGTCCTGTAGATGCTCAGTTAGTCGTTCTATCCACATCTCTGCTCAGGCATCACAGGATCATGATACAAGAAGATTCTAGCTCCCATGATAGTGATGGTTGCGTGAAAAGCCCTGTAATTAGCAGAGGTTAGACGAAATCAAGAGCTGAAGATTATCGTGTTGACTTCTCCACTCGGCGTGTTTTCTATATGAGACCGGCCTGAGAACACTTTGATAAAGTCATGCACGCTCGCATGGCTCGATGGGAGGATACTTGTATATACCTGCCTGCTGCTGCCGATCTCCAGCTTGGTTGAGAAGGTGAAACTGCTCCTGCATTCGCTTGTTACTTCTCGTCTCAAGTACCGCTCATAGCTCATGCAAACCTTCATTTATGATCTTGCTAAACGCACGTGCTATGCTTGCGGTGGTGAGCGCATATCCTAAACTCCTTTAAGCGAGATCTTTATGTACAGAAGCATCAGACTCAACGGTGTAGCGGACGTGATGCCTCAAACCCAGCCTGTCGCGCTAAGTAGGGTCAGAGATTTGCCTTGGAGTTCTTCGCGACCTGGGCAATGTGCTCCGCCAGACAATACCCACAGACGCCAATATGCCCAGGTGTGGTCGTCGAGTGGAGTACTTATATCCTGCACCAAGCGTCTCAATATGGTTGCGTTTCTCTTCGTAACCATTCCAAGCTTAGTCTATCGCTCTCGAAATAACTCTTTGTCTTTTCCAAAACCTCAGCATGGTAATCGTTCAGCCACTTCTTCTCACCTGGAGTGAGCAATTGCTCATCTATGAGCTTCCTGCACATAGGGACCATTGTGGCATGCTCGAATCCGAGATATGGCTTGTCTCCAAACTTGTGGGTGGTTTCCACCTCTTTCGCTAGTATTATGTCTATCGGCAGTCAGCTTAGTTTCTTTCGACATGTGGAATTGCTTACTTTCTATGCGGATCCCGAACTTTCCGTCTTCATAGTAACCAGGCTCTAGTTGAATCAGCCACAGCCTCATACATCAGGTATCGTTGCGCCACTCACCATCGGATAGCACATTGCCCGGCGACAATGCCACCTCGGAGTACTGAATTCTTGTACCGATTCCGATCGGGTCCTCATGTACATTCTTCGTGCAAGATCAGCCTGCGTTTCTGGCAGGGAAGGAAAGCAACTACTAACCAGATACGACCCCACGCCATGTCCGGTTCCGTGCCTGTAGTCAAGGCCCTCCTTCCACAGAAACTGGCGTGCGAGCGTGTCAAGCGCAAAGCCACTCGTGCCTTTCGGAAATCTGGCTTGCTCCAGGGCAATGTTGCCCTTCAGCACCAGCGTGTAAGCCTTTCGCTCCATGTCGGTCGGCGTGCCAAAATGTAGTGTTCGAGTTGTATCGGTCGTGCCATCGAGGTACTGAGCGCCGGAATCGCACAAATAGATGGCTTTGGGATCGATGTTTGGGCAATTGCCTCTCTGAGGCTTGTAATGAATAACAGCCGCATTTGCTCCCGTTGAAGATATCGTGTCAAAAGACAGCCCGACGAATTTGTCATGCTTCCTGAAATCATAATGTTAATATAAAGGACTACGTCTTGTAACGAAAATTTCAACATACGAGCGTATTGACTCAAGCTTGTCTGCTGCCTCTACCTCGTCGATGCTCGCACCGTGAGAGACCAGTTGATCTTCCAGCCAAGCGAAATACTCGATGAGTGCCGCGCCATCACGCACATGACAAGCCCGCATGCCGGCAAGTTCAGTTTCATTCTTCACCGCTTTGGCATCAGCGATAGGGCTTCGAGCCTCCTCCACCTTATCCTCACCGCCGAGGCTTTGACACAAAGCCCAGGAAGTCTTTGTTGATATCAAAAACCGTGTCGACTCAGGTGCTGACTCCGTGCTGCCGCCCTCGGTAGAGCCTGCGCTCAAAGCTTGAAGCTCGCCGAATACACTTTCATAGGGCTTGATTGAAACAGCATCTCCGAGATGCGATTTGACTTCAGGAGACAGCTTGCTATCATTAATGTACAGCGTAGCAGTGGTCGGAGTCACCGTGGCGTAGGCGAAGAAGACTGGATTATATGGGATGCTGCTGCGGCTTAGCTGAAAAGGCCCGGCATCTTAATTTCGTGACTTACTCCTTTCCGCGCAAATTGAATAGCCAGGCGATTTCATCGAGCGCCGCTAGTTGCATATCAGTGTCCGTAGCTTAAGAGGTCCGAGGGGCACACACAGATGATGAACCCTGCAGTTTTCCTTTTCTTGAGATCCTTCCGCAAGTCTTCTAGTTTTTCCTCGAATTTCTTGCCGGTGTACTCTATCCCCAGGACCTTGACCTTTTCATTGGGCCTGGATGGCCTGTCTTTACCCCAGACGAGATCAACAAGATTATCATTGACAGCCTTCAACTCTGCTCCGCCCTTTTTCCTGATTTTCTCATCGAGCTTCCGGGCTTCGGCTATCATGACTCAGCTGATGTTCGCCACAAAACTGTGGATATGTTGACGTACGAGCCGTGATAACACTAGGGTCAACGCCGACGGACTTTCCTCCTTCTGATTGCTCAGCCGCCCTATACATATACTCAGTCACTGTACCCATACTCACAGGATGTTCGTTGCATATTACCACTCCTGCCAAGTCGGTACATCCTGCAGTCCTTGCTTCAGCAGCTCCCAGTTGCCGTCCAATTGCTTCCCTGCCTGATTGAAATATCGGCCATCGGTGGCCAGCGCTGCCTTTTCCGCCGTCACCATCGCCGTGCCGGCAGAGCCGGTAAACCCGCTTATGTATGCTGCTTGCACTTAGAATACCGCGCAACACCAATAAGTGATGTACCAACCTCGTCGCGCATCGCATGGAGCCGTGTACTCGGATTGGTGGCTATCTTCGGAAGGAACAACTAGTAACTGATTAGCTCGTTACAAGGAGCATATTAAGTGGCTTGTCTTACTATACACGTCCACGCTATTCTTCTTCATAAGCTCGCGGAGTTTCGCAAGGCGCTCCGTCGTGTTAACAGTGTCCATTTCGGCGGGCAATAGTCCAGCAATTGACGACGTGGAAACGCGGCTTCTTAGCCAAGTGGGTGTTCGCAAGTTCACATACCCTGCGACTGCGAACCTGGCAGAGACAAAACTCTGGGGTGGGAACAGTCGCATTTGGGCATCGTATGTTTATGCGCGCATTTATCCCGAAGTTGGAACGGAGTTTAGCGGCATTCTGCGATCCTCGGACCATCTCGATAACATCTCCAAAAAAACGCGGAAGCTCGAAACCACGCGTTTACTTCCGACCAACCGGCCTTAAACATCACATATGCTTGGACACTACTGGGTTGCAAGCAAATCAGACGATGAATCATCCCTTGGGCTAATAGCACCATCCGCAGAATGAGTATGAAGCGGAAAAGAGCAGGGGATGCTGAGCCAGGCACATCAACACCCAAGAAAGCAAAGGTCGTTCCCGACGGCAAAGGACTGGAGGATGAGCTTGCCGTCGCAACTCCTGAGTTTGAGACTCCCTCGAAAAGAAAACGCGGACGCAAGGCAAGCGCCGCGTCCACTCCAGTAAAGGCGAACGGCAGCACGCCGCTTACGAACGGCCACCAAACACCCAGCTCTCGTCGAAAAGGCATTCTATCCACACCCAAAAAGTCGCACGTCGAGGAACATGGCGATGCTGGAAAACTTGTTGCGCAAGATGAACCTCAATGTACACCCAAAAGCTCAGGCCGCGCGGTACGGTTTTCCTCCATCGACAAGGGCGCGGCACACACTCCCCGGCGCAAGATCATATTCTCTACACCAACCAAGCCGCTCGCAGAAGATGATGTCAGCACCAATGGGACACCTGCTCTCACGAGGAACGCGGACCGTTCTGCCCACCGCAAGAGTACGCGCAAGCTGATCGAGCACGCCATAACTGGGGATGCGAGTGACGAGGATGTTTTGGACGAGGAAGATGCGCTGGCGCAGCAGATTCTGGACGAGGAGAGGTACGCGGAGGACTCGAGAGCGCTCGAGGAGGATGCCGGCACAGAGGCTGTTGGGGAAGAAAGCGCGTTGCCGGAAACGCCTTCGAAGCGGGGCCGAGGACGACCAAAGGGCTCGCGGAACAAGAGGTTGTCTACACCACCCGATAACCTTCCGCCGCACGAACTGTATTTCTTCCAAAATCGTCAGGGCGGGACGAAGACGTCCAGTAACACCTTTCCCTCCCAGCAATTGCTCGATCACGACAAGTACTTTGCGGCCATCAAGGCTTACCAAGATCCGCACGAGCCTGAAAAGGAGTTTCTCCTTTCCCTCCACAGACGTTCCTTTGATCAGTGGGGATTCGAGCTTCGAAACGGGTTCAACATTTGTCTGTATGGATATGGCTCGAAACGCTCCTTGGCTCTCGACTTTGCTGAGCATCAACACCGCTCATCATCTCCACCGCCGAAAATTGTCGTCGTGAACGGCTACGCATCGGGCCTCACCCCGCGGGACGTCCTAACCACCATCCTCACAACGCTTCTACCCAAAGAAAACGCAAGCTCTCTCCCCGCTCAGCCCGCCGCGCTTCTCTCCCGTCTAATAACGACCCTCAACGAGTCTCCTCCCCCTTCAAAGATCCTCCTCATAATCGCTTCAATCGACGCACCTCCCTTCCGCCGACCCGCACTCCAATCCCTACTTCCACCGCTGGCCTCACATCCTTCAATATCCCTTCTAACTACAGCCGATACGCCAAACTTCCCGCTCCTTTGGGACGTCTCCGCGCGGGCGGCGCTCCGCCTGCTATTCCACGACTGCACCACGTTCGCGCCCTTCACCGCAGAGATCGATGCCGTGGACGCCACCAACGAGGTACTTGGTCGCCGCGGCAGGGGCCGACTTGCGGGCCGTGACG
>QQTW01004493.1_pt1 | contig 10475 bp, 6 predicted proteins | sample 1904831 | NCBI WGS metagenome assembly QQTW01 (sample SAMN09435610, study PRJNA476489) | Subsurface metagenome, whole genome shotgun sequencing project.
GTTGATGTCGGCGGCTGCGCTGTCTGTTTCGGGTGGACTGGATCTCCGTAAAATTAACAGAAATAGACCATCTGTTTGCAAGGTTCCCCTGCCCGCTCTCAATGAAGACAACGAAGCCGATAAGTATCAACAGCGACAAGTTTGACGTCGAGAAGCGAAACACGTCCACTCCCCCTCGCCAGAGGAGACAACCAGTGGGTTTGTCTGCTGTTGACGTCGCTCGTCTCTACCGATACATCGAGAGTTGCCGCAGTTCGCAATACAGATTTGTTATTGACACCTGGAGTGCCATCCTCCGTAATGACCAATCACGGTTCTTATGCTTTTGCGGAAGGTGACGCCCTGTTATGTCGTTTTATCCAAGTCCACGCTCTTATCATCAGAGTGCATTACCCAACGTAGAAAGTGCAGTGGTGCAAGAGTACGGAGTACATATGCTTCGACGTTGTCGCATACCATCATGTTGTATCTTTCATTTCCCGTAGTCCGCCGCTGTGCGGCATGACGAAGACGCTGTGCGGAAGGATCCATCCTTCGACAATAATGCCTGTTGATCAAAAGCACAGTTAAGCTGATCCGTAACAATGCACATGTTACGGATGCATAGCCACGTCAGTCGCGTGATGGCGAGACCTCAGAGTTACCTCGCGCGAAAACTTGATTTATGCAGCTATATCTGCTCAGTTTCCGACTGGACCTTGGCGTATGCAGTACTCTCAACATCAAGGAATATATGAGACTATTCTGAAGCCGGATTGAGGCGGCAACCAGATGTTGACTCTTCCGAATTGATAATATCTGCCAAAGCGTGCAACAACAACTGATATTTCTCCGTCGAAGACTTCAAAATTGTCGTGATTCTTGCTTAAAGTCCAGACTCCGGCCAAGGACGCACCCGATTGGATGCCAGTGGAGATATTGAAACGGAGGAAAATCGTAACACTGCATGAATCCGGGCTCGCTGTAACAAAGAACATGTGTTTCGTGTCATTATCCTCATCCGCAATAACCCTTGGCAGCTTGTGACTGTTCATTGTCAGGCTTGGGACTCATCCTTAGTCTTGCATTCCCCCTTATCCAGAAGGACAATGGAGTCTCCAGAATTTGCGATGACTCGGGCAATGTCACAATCGGGGTTCGTTCGATCCTTTTCTTCGTAACCATCGCCTAACGAATAATGAATGTTAGCTCAGCCCTTCACAATCAATGCGATTGACCAAGGGCAAGGCACAGAAACAAGGATCAGAAGTCCATTTAGATCATCGGAGCAAAAACGCTCCTGACATAAGAGGTACCAGAAAAAATGTAAAGTGGAGACTCATCATAGATTTCTTCGGAAGCTGAACAAAAGGAGCATAGAAAGGTATACGTACTGCATTCTCGATGGACGACAATGTACTAAACGCAGCAAGGTCAAGCATGTCGTGTTAGTAAGTCTTGAGCAATGCATATTCCCTTCTTGTAGCCTTCATCCCTTCAAGACAGTCATGGTCTCGTCTGACTAAAAAGAAATTTCGAACTGCGACCATCTTTCATCTTGTTGAATGGAAGTAGAGTTTGAGCTTTGTGGAGTTGAAAACCACAAAGTACAAAGAGGGAGATCTGGACAATGATTATGAAACACGAAGTGTGCACTTGATTCAGGCTAGGATGCGTGACTCGAAGCAAAGAATTCACATCAGCCTTGTCAGGTCACGGCATGCAACTGTCTTTGAGTCGTCAGAAGTGGCTCTGCCGTTGGGAAAGAGATTTTGAGCCATCTCCAGCATAACATATGTCGGACTGCATATGGTGGTATCCATCCCTTCACTTGAAGAGAATGTATCAAAGTTGAGAGCCAGCAGCAACAAGCATCGTACATCTAAGACCTGGCGGATGGCAATTCATGCGGTGAAGCCAATCTTGGAGGGTTGTTGAAAACTGTGAGCTGCTCCAGTGAAGATTTTATAGCAGACCTGGTCTGTGCGCGAAGAAGCGAGAATTTCAGCACGCACACAACGCTTGGCATTCACACAACCTCTCAACTTCAACCGCATCGACAAACCTCTTAGAAAAGACCTGACAATCGGCAAACGCAAGCATGGGTCGTATGCACAGTAACGGCAAAGGCATCTCAGCCAGCGCCATTCCTTACTCCCGGACGCCTCCGGCATGGTTCAAGGCCACCCCCGAACAGATTGTCGACCACATCTGCAAACTGGCGAAAAAGGGCGCGACGCCTTCACAGATCGGTGTCATCCTTAGGGACTCGCATGGCGTTGCTCAGGTTAGAGTCATTACTGGTATGTGTCTCTTGGGTGGAGATTGGATAAGAGTGTTAAGGATCGCACAGGAAACAAGATTCTGCGGATCTTGAAATCGAACGGTACGATACCACCGGTGTGACAGCGCGGTCGACAAACCAGCTCTTGCTCTCAGAGTCATGAAGCTTTGGTTGCGCGATGCATTATGCCTCTGCTTGGTCTTAGACTGACAGAGTGACTCTCTATGCTAGGCCTCGCTCCTGAAATCCCCGAGGACCTCTACATGTTGATCAAAAAGGTACGTTTTGCATTGATCCTTATGCGAATGCCGCAAATCTCGCCATGCGTCTGACCAATTACCACTCTGCAGGCTGTGGCAGTCCGCAAGCACCTTGAGCGCAACCGCAAGGACAAGGACTCCAAATTCCGCCTCATTCTCATCGAGTCGCGCATTCACCGTCTCTCGAGATACTACAAGACCGTCGGCGCCCTCCCGCCAACATGGAGGTACGAGAGTGCGACCGCGAGCACGTTGGTGGCATAAAGGTTGAGGTGATGGTACTCACGCAGCGGCGGATGAGCTGGCATCGGAGTGGCGGCTAGGCGCACTTCTCGGTGGAGTTTCAAGAGAGAGCATGAGATTGAAGCGGTCATATTGAGTTCTGTCCCCTTCATGGCCAGTGTATTCGAGCTTGATACATGAATTGCAAGATCTGAGGATGGAAATCCCAGTAACTCCGCCTTGCAGACTGCCCCTCCTGCACTCAATATATCAAGTTGATAATTGGCTCATTCTGCGCCAACGCCGTGCAATGTCAGGACCCGTGATCTCTGTCATTCATATCGAAGTCCCTTCTACCTCCTTGCTTTTTTGGGCCAGGAACTCTGACAGCCACTTCAGCGGCTCTTCAGGCCTAATCCCGGTAGTTTAGCCGTGACAGCCACTATGTTGAAGAATCAAGCGTTTCAACTCACTCATGCACAGCAAGCCACTTCATTCCCTCCAGTAGATGCGGCGTGACGTGCTGATTCAGATACACTCGGGTTGGGGAGCCATGAGGAATCGGCTGCTGAGGCGGGCCCGGGGTAGCGGCATGAGAGGGATGCGGCGAGGAGCGCGCTCCAGTAGACCCAGCCGCCGATGGCATCGTGTTGGGAACGTTGGTTGATATCTGGCCGGCGATGGGAGAAATGGCTGAGGCGGTTGTAGACTGAGGGTGCTTTTCAGAGGACTGAACAGTCTGCAGCGGTCGAGCGAACGTTAAGACAGCACAGAGCGTATGCGGAATCGCGGAGGGAGCCTAATTGCTCGTCACCCACATCCTCTTTCATCTCGACGTCGGCATTGGCCCCGTTGACGGAAAACTCTGGTTGTGGCTCTTCCGCGGGATTACGTTGATGCTCCTCACTATATACACCGCTCATGTCTCTAGCACTCATGTCTAAAGCTTCTGATGCCATGACTAACAGTAGTGCTTAGAGTAGAAGCGATATTGAAAAGTCACATGAGAAGAGTCGAATTTGCGAACTCCTTTGGTTTCAACGCCACCGGAAAAGTCGTCGGCTAAACTTCGGACTATGGATAACGCAGCCCTGTACGCGTACTGTATGGTCGTGGCCCGGGCCGAATCATTTATCAGTCTTTTTTATATAATAAGAAGAACTAGTGCGCTAATATAGAGTATTATTGTAGTATAATTTACTAAGAGCTTTACGTTTCATAATATTATAGATGGATAATTTATCAAAACATAGTTGAACACATCTCACCGTGTAAACCGCAAAGGAGAAAGATAATATATGTGAAGCTTCCGAAACCCTTATAGCACCTCAGTACTTTCGTGACGCTGCTTTTTCAGTGAATCCCTCCAGCGACCTTCATGCTTGATAGTCTCCATGAGCGCATTCATGCATCTTCTTTGGACTTCTATCAAAAATTCCTCTTCTTTGAGCTCAGTGTCAACACAGAACACCACAATTTCTGCCTTCAAATTGAATTTACGGCCATCTTCGCCTGAGCTGAGCTGAAGCTCTACGCAGCTGCTGCCTGGTGCAATTCTGACTGATGGTGACAAAATCCACGAGCACGTTTGAGGACATGGACGCTCGCGCCAGCTGTGAGACAACAGAGGCCATCGAGGGCCATGACCTGCCGACACCGCCGCTTCAACAGGTAAGCTACCCAAGCCGACAGAGCGAACGAGCACTGATGATCATAAGATAACCGTCGTCCATCCTCCCACCGGGAGCGGCGTCAGTCATAAAGTCGCACCTTGCTCTTTTGATTCAGGCAGTGTTTTCGAAGACGTAAGATCCAGAGCAGATCAGGATCAGGAGAGAGAGACTGAGAAAATTCAACAGGCGGCCGATTTCCGCAAAGAAAGCAAAACAGCACTTACAAATGAGCCGACCAGTAGTTTCGGGAGGCTCCCTGCTGAGCTGAGATTGAAAGTATACCGAGATGCTCTAGTCGTACCGGCAGGTCTGAGTTTTAGAGAAGTCGCGACGGACAGCGAGAACGCCGCCTTCGCTCTCGAAGACAAGTCCACTCTGTTGAGAACCCATGCTTTCTCTTTACTGTTTGTGAATCGACAGACACATACAGAGGCCCTAGAAGTCCTTTACGCCGAGAACAAGTTCAGCTTCAGCTGCCCCTGCACGCTGACGATGTTCCTCATGGATTGTGAGGCCGGGGTGAAGCTCGTCCGACATATCACTCTCCGGGGCTATTTGAAAAACTTCGTGTGCTCCCCCATTGAAGAGTACTTGTTCCTCGCTTTAAATAGCGCGCAAAGACTATGCCGTTTGCACGTTGCTGGCAGCTCGCTCTCGGTGCATACACCCTCCTGGGCGGCGTACAGGATCCTGGACCATGGAGGCTCCTGGCTCCGAGGGATGGCTGCGCTAAAGGGAGCTGAGGCCGCTATACGCCTCATAACGTTCGAGGAGGGCTTAATGGAGTATTTCACAGAGGGCGGGGGCGGCTTCCAGCTTCGCCAGTGGGACGTCGATGACTATGAGGAGTTTGTTGAGTGCCTCAGAGATTTCCTGAGGGACGACTGAGCCTTTATAGTAGCGATATGAGCGCCCATGATACTCTACATCGTCTCCTGATGCCTGGTGCTAATTGTGATCTTCGCAGTTTGTAGAGGTATAGGGGCCTGTCCTGAAGCCTCTGATGGCACTGAAGGGTTCGATAGCATCAGATATATTGCGGCGCCGGGCCGTCTGCGGAACCTCCAGGAAGCCCTGCATTTCTCTGAACATTAGTAATTAGTCTGAACGGCATTGGGAATTTCACATATAATTCATTGAGTACTCGAGCTATTTCATTCCACTTCCATCAGGACGGTGAGTTGATATGAATATATTTTCTTAATAAACAATGTAGTATGGCTTAAGAAGTGATGCGGGCATGTGAAGGCAAACAACTCTTTTGGGCACCTTGTTAGGTTCAATGTTGAATGATGATGAAGTTGCTTGTAGAGTTCACCAGCGCTAACGCTGAGAGCCGACAAGCGCGCTAACGCGATACAGTTAGCGGCATTTCCATTCTCGTCGGGCCAAATTGCTGACTCTCGGACTCAGAAACTTTGCCATCCAGCCTCGTTGCACCAGTCTCACTCTCAGGATACATCAACTGCCTAGCCTCAGAACACAGCGCGACGTTCTCTTCACCCGTGAAGCGATGTCTGACGCGGAGTTTCAGGAAGTCAGGCGGCTGCAGCAGGAGCGCAACGCCGCGGCTGCGGGGAAGAAAGGTTCAAAGACTTTCGACCCAGCTAACCAGAGGACTGACGTCTCAACCAAGGCTTCCCTGACTGAAACCTTTGACACCGATCTCTATGAGCGCGATGGGAAGGACAAGTTTGCTGGATACAACACCTCCATCGCCGTCAACGACGGTGATGAGGATGAGGAGATGGAAGATGCCAACGGCGATCAGAGCCGGCGGCTGGTCGGGCAGTACACTGCGACCAGGGAGCAGATGAACGAGTTCGCCAACGGAGGCACGGGCGAGGAAGACATTCTCATGGGTCGCGAGCGGCAGGCGCAGATCGCTGCGCGAGAGACCGATTATCAGAAGCGGCGCCATGATCGCGGGCCACTTACACCAACCCGAGCGGACCCGTTTGCGGCGAACTCCCAGGCGGGTATGCAGACCGAAGGCCAAAGCTACCGTGAGATCATGGCCCTCCGCGATCTTGAGAGGGAAGAGGAGCGGATCAAGAAACTCATCGCGGATAAGGGTCCGAAAGGTCAGGGCGAAGTTGTGGAGCACCGAGCGACGCTACGGGGCGAGGATAGCAGCGACAAGGAGAACATAGCGGCTGGCTCGACCGTAGACGTGGTTTCTGGAAGGAAACGGAAGCAGCGTTGGGATGTGTCAGCCGAGACGGCCACAACCGACGGCGCAAAAGCGGAGGACGCCAAAACGAAGCGGTCTCGTTGGGATCAGACTCCGGCTCCAGGTGCTGCTCCCGACGCAACTCCCAAGCGACGCTCACGATGGGATCAGGCGCCGTCTTTGGCTGGTGCCACCCCGGTGGGCAACCAAGGACTAGCGACGCCTATCCATCCTTCGCAGGTTGGCGTTGTGTCTTTTGGTACAGACATCTCGTCACGAAACGCGCCACTGTCGGATGAGGAACTGGATCTGATGCTCCCGTCCGAAGGCTACAGGATCCTTGACCCTCCGCCTGGATACGAACCGATCCGTACGCCCGCGAGGAAGCTGTTGGCTACTCCTGCGCCTGTGACCTCTACCGCTGGATACGGAGGGTTCATGATGCAGGAACCTGAGAATGCTCGCGCGATGGGAAAGCAGTTGCCCACCGAGATACCGGGAGTTGGGGATCTCCAGTTCTTCAAGGCTGAGGACATGAACTATTTCGGAAAGCTTGTGGACGGAGCGGACGAGAATCAATTGAGCGTCGAGGAGCTCAAGGAACGGAAGATTATGCGTCTGTTGCTCAAGGTCAAGAACGGAACCCCGCCCATGCGTAAGACTGCGCTGCGCCAGCTCACGGACAATGCGCGCCAGTTCGGTGCCGGTCCGCTGTTCAATCAGATCCTTCCGCTGCTGATGGAGAAGACGCTTGAGGATCAGGAACGACATCTGCTCGTCAAGGTCATTGACCGCGTGCTCTACAAACTGGATGATCTCGTCCGGCCCTACGTCCACAAAATCCTCGTCGTCATCGAGCCGCTCCTGATCGATCAAGACTACTACGCTCGGGTTGAAGGGCGAGAGATCATCTCGAACCTCAGCAAGGCCGCTGGTCTTGCGCACATGATCAGCACAATGAGACCGGATATCGACCATGTGGACGAGTATGTCCGAAACACGACGGCGCGAGCTTTTGCCGTCGTCGCTTCAGCTCTGGGAATACCAGCTCTTCTACCATTTCTACGTGCAGTGTGTCGAAGCAAGAAGTCGTGGCAGGCTCGCCATACCGGTGTGAAGATTGTGCAGCAGATTCCCATCCTCATGGGCTGCGCCATCCTACCGCATCTCAAGGGCCTGGTCGACTGCATCGGCGACAATCTCAACGACGAGCAAGCCAAGGTCCGCACGGTGACCAGTTTGGCAATCGCCGCTCTGGCCGAAGCCGCAAATCCCTACGGTATCGAAAGTTTCGACGAGATCCTCAACCCCTTGTGGACTGGCGCGCGCAAGCAGCGTGGGAAGGGTCTTGCCGGGTTTCTCAAGGCTGTCGGGTACATCATCCCGCTGATGGACGAAGAATATGCCAACTACTACACGAGCCAAATCATGGAGATCCTGCTCCGGGAGTTTTCGTCGCCGGACGAAGAGATGAAGAAGGTTGTGCTCAAGGTAGTTTCTCAGTGTGCGGGAACAGATGGCGTCACGGCAGGCTACCTGAAGGAACATGTCCTGAGTGAATTCTTCAAGAGCTTCTGGGTCCGTCGCATGGCGCTGGACAAGAGAAACTACCGCCAAGTCGTGGAGACGACTGTTGATATCGGCCAGAAAGTCGGCGTGAGTGAGATCCTCGAGCGCATCGTCAACAACCTCAAGGACGAGAGCGAGGCGTACCGCAAGATGACCGTAGAGACGGTCGAGAAGGTCATTGCAAGCCTGGGCGCCGCAGACATCGGAGAGAGGCTGGAAGAGCGCCTAGTGGACGGCATCCTCCACGCGTTCCAGGAACAGAGCGTCGAGGATCTCGTCATGCTCAATGGCTTCGGCACCGTCGTCAACGCGCTCGGAACCCGATGCAAGCAATACCTGCCGCAGATCGTCAGCACGATCCTGTGGCGGCTCAACAACAAGTCCGCAACGGTCCGACAGCAAGCCGCCGACCTCGTCTCGCGCATCGCGCTCGTCATGAAGCAGTGCGGCGAAGACCAGCTGATGGGCCGACTGGGCACAGTCCTGTACGAGTATCTCGGCGAAGAGTACCCCGAAGTGCTCGGCTCCATCCTCGGCGCGCTGCGCTCCATCGTCACCGTCGTCGGCATCAACTCGATGCAGCCGCCCATCAAAGACCTGCTCCCGCGCCTGACGCCGATCCTGCGCAACCGCCACGAGAAGGTGCAGGAGAACACCATCGACCTCGTCGGCCGCATCGCCGACCGCGGGCCCGAGAGCGTCAACGCGCGCGAGTGGATGCGCATCTGCTTCGAGCTGCTCGACATGCTGAAAGCGCACAAGAAGGGCATCCGGCGCGCGGCAAACAACACCTTCGGCTTCATCGCTAAAGCCATCGGCCCGCAGGACGTGCTGGCGACGCTGCTCAACAACCTGCGGGTGCAGGAGCGGCAGTCGCGCGTGTGCACCGCCGTCGCGATCGGCATCGTCGCCGAGACATGCGCGCCCTTCACCGTGCTGCCCGCGCTCATGAACGAGTACCGCGTGCCCGAGCTGAACGTGCAGAACGGCGTGCTCAAGTCGCTGTCCTTCCTGTTCGAGTACATCGGCGAGATGGCCAAGGACTACGTCTACGCCGTCACGCCGCTGCTCGAGGACGCGCTCGTCGACCGCGACCAGGTGCACCGCCAGACGGCCGCGTCCGTCGTCAAGCACGTCGCGCTCGGTGTCGTCGGCCTCGGCTGCGAGGACGCCATGCTGCATCTGCTGAACCTGCTCTATCCGAACCTGTTCGAGACCAGTCCGCACGTCATCGACCGCATCATCGAGGCCATCGATGCTATCCGCATGGCGGTGGGGACGGGGGTCGTGATGAACTATGTCTGGGCCGGGCTGTTCCATCCGGCGCGGAAGGTGAGGCAGCCGTATTGGCGGCTGTATAACGATGCGTATGTGCAGAGTGCGGACGCGATGGTGCCGTACTATCCGAATCTGGATGATGAGAGGCTGCTCAGGCATGAGCTGGCGATTGTGATTTGAGGGGTTGGTCTGGTGTGCTTTGCTTGTGTATAAAACTTTGTTCTCGGCTGGGATGGCTTCTTTCGTTGCGGTAACTTGGGCTTACTCGACTTTTCTTCTTCAAGTATAACAGGTCACGAGCAACCAAGACATGGTTGCACCCAAAACTGATAGAAAACTTGAACACTCGCAAGCATTTGTCTCGTTCTAGGCTACTTGTCGTTCATATTGATATGTGGACTAGAGACGTAACTTCTTTCACCAGCAACCTATATGCTGGTAAAAAACCTGCACATGTTCCAGAAGTAGCGCCCTTATTGCGAAATTGTCAAGTCTTGAGCTTGTTCCTATGGGAGGATCTATGACCAAAGCTTATGGATGGGGCAAGGAAAGGCTTTGTGTTGGAACAAAAGCTGAGCATTGCTATTGGCGTGAGTCAAATCAAGCCTTTGGCCAACGTCGATCTCACTCGCTGTTACATGTCACCACGACCGATCACTCAGACTTGACGAACAGCCTAATCAACCTATATGAATCAGTTCACTCAACCTGTGATTTGCTATCACGATTACGTACTCCAAAAGCGATCCATCACATTACTTATTACAACTACCTGTGAGCCGAAACATTGACTCGATCTCTGCCCACATGATGCCAAGCAAGGACGAAAACAGACTTTCCCAAATAGTGACCGCCAAGCATCAACCCTGCATTAAGAGAACAAACTGATTCGCCCCGATGCATCGAACACCCGCGATTGGTGGATAAAAGGAACGAGTGCCGCGGAAAGGAGCGCAGCGCTATGCCATGAGTATGGAAAAGGTAAGAGAGACAGTCAGGGCAGCGGTAGTGGAAGCTAGAGAGAAGAATCGTGACGG
>QQTW01004494.1_pt1 | contig 10474 bp, 15 predicted proteins | sample 1904831 | NCBI WGS metagenome assembly QQTW01 (sample SAMN09435610, study PRJNA476489) | Subsurface metagenome, whole genome shotgun sequencing project.
TTACTCTTGCTTTCACTTTCACTTTCACTTTCACTTTCACTTTCACTTTCACTTTCACTTTCACATTTGCTTCTGCTTCTGCATCTGCTCTACTTTGGGGTGCCAGGACCAGGGCCAGGGGCCGGAGGGTTCCTACATACCTAGGAGCTATTTGTTACACCGTACACCGACAGCGACATCAGTGGCGAGACCATCCATGTAGATTACCTTGGGCAAAAACATAGCTATGGTGGATGGGGGATGGGACTGGCACAGCCATCAATAGACAGACAAGACGACAAAGATGAGCACGTTGCGTAGCGTAGCGTAGCGTAGCTCCCCCATTGATCCCTCAGCATACATAATTCGCATACAATGACGGGCCAGTCGGTTCAGATACGTACGGTCCAAATCAAATCATCATCCGTTTCCGGGGAGGGGAAAATCCATTTTGAATGCTCTCTTGGAATATCTCTCCCCGCTCCGGTTGCTAAAAACCGTAGACCTACACCAATGATAGACCGACAGAGGGGAATAGGATCCGCCTCATCAATCCAAAGCTACACAGTGAAAGAGCTTGAGTAGCAGGTAGGTACCTAGGTATCACTCTCACGACAAGCCCCCACCGCTCCCCGCGCCGTTGACCCCCGAATGCGGCGCCAAGCTCTCGTAGCTGAGCACGAATTCGCTCCTCGCCCGCTGCCACGTGCGCTGGTTGAAGAAAATATAGCTGCCCCTCTCGGTGCCGTCGCCCAGCTGCTGGGGTTCGGCATACGACGTGTCCTTGGTCAGCCACATCATCAGTTCCTTGTGATAGCGCCAGTTGCGACCCGTGAGCTCGGTGGCGGCGAGTTCCTGCATCAGGTCGCGCGGCTGCGTGTAGAAGATCCAGAAGAGCGTTTCGTCGCTGAAGGAAGGGATTTTGTCGCGCAGGCGATGCACGTTGTCGACGGTGTAGCAGTCGGGAAGGTGGAAGTCGGGTTGGAGAGGCCGGGCGGAGGGTTCGGCGAAGGGGCCGGACCAGGTGGGCCAAAGAGGGCTGCGGTAGGGTGGTCAGTCGCTGGCAAAGTGTTGGGAAGATGGGTGTTGCTGAGGTGAAGAAGGGGGGGGGGGCTTACTCTTGTGAATTCAGATCGAGGCCAAGCTGTGTGAGGTCTTGGCCGATGGCTAGACCGGCGACGTCAGGATTGTCGCTCCGTATTGTAGCGAGTAGGCCTGCGAGACCCCATCGATCTATTGCAGCCATTTGATCGAGCGGTGTGTTCTCCGCTGTCTGTGATGCGCCTGATGCTTGGAAACTTTGCTGCTGACGTGATGGTGGCTGTTGAGGGTGTGTGTTATTTGGGGATCCAATGTGAAAGCGAGAGAGGAGAGAGTTTTCGTGGTTTTGCGGATTCGCTCGGGATGTCGGTGGTGCCTGGACGAGATCAATCTGAGGAGGTTGAGAATAACCAGGACAAACTCACGCTTTTGTCTTGCTCGGCAGCCGACGCCATACTTGGACGATGAGAGGTTGATGCTGTAGCTGTCAGGGTCTTCCTCTCGATACGATTCCTATGAGGCGCACTCACCAAAGCTTAGTGATGTAGGTGATGCTAAGCGCTCGACCAAGGTAGACGATCTACTGGCATCCGATTGATTGCTTTGCGCGCTCGGCAGTCCTTGCCGCGTTTGATTCTGAGTAGGAGGTAGGAAGAGTTGTGTTGAATTAGAAAAGCCTCCGAAAGCTGCGTTCTGCATGAGACTACCCCGGCGGTCCTGCTGGTCGTCGTCGGTTCCGTTGCGACCAAGCGGCGGGAATTCCACCACACTACTGGGTTGCGGTTGCGCCGATGCGCCCAGTTGTCCTACGCCCCCTTGGCCGCCGCGGTGATAATCGTCGCTGCTACCGTTGAACTGAGAGCCAGGGTACAGGTCATCGCGGGCTTGTTGAGACTGGTCCTGGGCTTGTGGGGGTTGCTGATGTTGCTGCGCGGTGTTGTTTGGTTGGGAGGAGGGTGGTTGCTGCTGAGGACGCTGGACGGGAGTATGCTGGATGATGCGCTGATTCGCATTGCCCCATACCGCTTGACCGGGGTTCTGGTACTGAGACTGAGGGTTGGCAGAGAGTAAGGGAAATTCGCTGGAGCGACGGTCAGACTCGTAGCGAAGAAGGCGCTGGAAGTTGGCATCAAGATACAAGGGCAGCCATTGTCTAGAAGGACTCCGACCTCTTGCACGAGGTGGCATGGCCGCGACGTCGTTCAAAGGGTGGATGAACTCACGAAAGATCAATCGGGGTCTGGGGTTGAGAGCCGCCGATGGTCTGAGCAAAGCTGTTGTTTGTTGTTGTGTTGCCAGTCTGCCGCGATTGGACATTGGGTAGCCCCGGCGCTCCATTCACTGCTCCTAAGCCCCATGTTGCTCCATTTCCTGATCCAACACATTTCAGCTTCACTTCACATCATGTGTTCCGGGTCAAAGCGCACCTAGTTTGTTGGAATTCTGTAGTCTACCCGAGCCTAATTGTAGGTTCTGTCTCGAAGAATTCGACTGGGGAAAATTTGGGAAACCCCGTAACGGCGGTGGAGCTGGGCCTGTGAATCGATGGGGAAGGTCAGCAGTTGGTACGTGCTTGTCTTTCTCATGGCCGTCCTTGACTATCCCAGCATAGGTCGAATGAGGGCTTGTTGATGCCGCATCACGAATATCATCTTCTTGGAATTCAGGGAAGGTCAATATCCCCGTAGGCGAGGATGATGCAGACACGTGCCCTGGTGTCGGTGAAGCCGTCGTTGGCGAGCTATCCTTCATTTCATCCAGACCGTTGTTGTAGCATTCCTCCGATTGTTCGGATTCACCAAAGGCCTCTGTAAACTTGGAGACATACGCTCCCTGTTGAGCGGCGCCGGTTGAGTTGTCCCAAATATTCGTTTCTTTCCCCTTCCTCCTCTTTCTATTCCTCTTGCCGCCCTTCTTCTTGCTCTGTGCAAATAATCTGCTCTCTGATTCGTCCTCGGCTGCATAGTGCACATCGGAGTATGCGCGAGTTCTTTGGCGAGCTCCTTGCCCAAGTCCAGGCATCCCAGGTGTTTGGTGGTCCATGGTGGAAAAAGGCTGATGCTGGGGAAAAGCGACATGGGATGTGTTGACATACCTCCGCGATTCATGTTTGCTGCTTTTTTTTCTGTCAAACGCTCCTTCTATTTGGCGTGTTTTGCGACAATAACAATGGCAATCGTGGCTGTAGTAGCAGTGACCGATTATTTGCATGTGAGGTCCCCATCATTGCGGCTGCCAAGCTCTGTCTGTCCAAAAGCGGTCTACGGACGGGATCTACGGCGCCTCGCCTGGAATTGATCTGATCCCTGCGGCATATCATAAGGCGTTTATCCTGGGTAACTGCACAAATTCAACGATCCACTCCTGTCCCACCAGAACATTATAGTTGCGATGGCTTCTCTCCTAAGCTGTGCACGACAAGGAGGTTCATTCGCTCAGAGATGGCCGCCAATATTCCTCGCGCCCGCTCTGTCTTCAATGACCGGGACCTCGGCGCCCTTCTCCACCTCCTCTACAATGTCTCAGCGCCGGAGCAAAAGACGTGACAACAACCCAAATCGTGGCGTCTCCGCATTGAGGCGAACTGGACTCAAGTATCGCGTCGAGATGTCGAGCCAGCCATTACCTCAGCCTGTTTTGGATCCAAAGAAGAGATCCAAGGTCACCGTGGACCCAGCTCACGGACTTTGGGGCTTCTTCCGTGAAGACAAGAAAGCGCTGATTACTCCGGAGGACGCTGATGCATTCGGTTCGTCTAAGGCAGTCACCGTTGTGAACATGATGTACTGAATCACTTTCAGGACGACCCTGGGTGGTGGAAGAACTGCGGCACAAGTCCTGGGAGGATCTCCATGCGCTTTGGTGGGTTTGCTGCAAGGAGCGCAACATACTCCAAACGCAAGAATATGAAAGAAGGAGGCTCAAAGCTGGATACGGCGATGCCGAGTATTTGGAGAGAACCCGGGTCGTAAGTTTGGACCTGGTCCACGAATCGTGAGGGGGTTGAACGTTGACGCATCACTGACATTCAACAGGTGAGGCAAACCCAAAAGGCCATCAAGCATGCTCTGACTGAGAGATACTACGCATTCGAAGAAGCTCGGAGAGTGGCAGTGACAGATCCAGAGGTAGACTTGAACGCAAGACCTGGCACTCATGCATATATACCCAGCTATTCCGATGTAAGTTTCTAGTCCTAGCTTTGATCTTGTCCCTATGAGCTAAGATTTATGACAGGAAGCCCTCATGGAGGAAGAGTATCCAGTCAAGCGGAAAGCAGAGACTCCTGAATCCACAGCCTAGTTCTCTTGAAGCGCAATGATGTGGAAGGATCATCTGGTCTCAATTAGGATCCACCCTTTCCCCACGATTCCATTGTGTAGTAAGCATTGGCGTGTCCATTCTAATGGTTGCATCGGAATCTATGTAGAAGCTGTAATAGTATTTCTTAAGATACCTCGACAGTGAATGACCTGGTCCAGAGCATCAACAGTATCGCCAGCTGTCCGAATACGAAGTCTTATCAAGATAAGGACCCCTCGTTGCCTAATAATGTCGTATGCTCCAATTGTTGCGATTGCGTGGTGAGTATTTGCTGCCAAAGCTCCACACAGCTCTTAAACCTGTCTCTTTGAACTTTTAACCCTTCAGTGATCATTATGGATGAGATAGCCCCCGAATATGACGTTGTGGTACTTGGCACAGGTACGCTCGGGTCCGGAATCGCTCTCGCCCACTGTATCTAACACTTTGCATAGGCCTCACAGAATGTGTGCTCTCCGGGTACCCAGCCCCGCTTACCCATCGCATATATCGGACCATGTACTGAGGCAACGCAGTGTTTTGAGTGTGAAGGGCAATAAGGTACTGCACATCGACCGGAATGACCACTATGGAGGGTATGCGTCCAGTACCCTCGAAGTTTCAATGACTGACTGAATATTAGAGAGGCGGCCTCCATCAACATAGAATCTGTACGTTTAGCAGCCCGTTTCAAAATCACCCGCTCATCCCGATTAGCTATTCAAGAAGTATGGAACCTACAACAAAGGCGAAGAGCCGTGGAAAAAGTACGGACGAGTCAACGATTGGAACATCGACCTTGTACCGAAGCTTCTAATGTCAAACGGAGAGTTAACCAACATTCTCGTATCAACTGATGTCACACGGTATCTCGAATTCAAACAGATCGCCGGTAGCTATGTTCAGCAGGGAAACGGGCCCAAGGCCACGGTGGCGAAGGTGCCATCAGACGCCGGAGAAGCCCTACGGTCACCGTTGATGGGGCTTTTTGAGAAAAGGCGGGCGAAGAAGTTCTTGGAATGGGTTGGAGCGTTCAAAGAAGACGATCCTGCCTCGTACGGAGGTATTGACCACGGCGCAAGGACACAGATCTACCGCTGACCGGCATCAGGCCTTAGCTTGAACCAGTGTACGATGAAAGAGGTGTATGACAAGTTCGGACTTGAAGCAACGACTCGCGACTTCATCGGCCATTCCATGGCTCTCTACCAAACAGATGATTACATGCTCCAGAAAGGGCAAGCGAAGGAAACAGTGCAGCGAATGCGACTATACGTGAACTCCATGGCGCGCTATGGCAAATCTCCCTACATCTACCCTCTCTACGGCCTTGGAGAACTCCCGCAAGGCTTTGCGCGTTTGTCCGCCATCTATGGTGGTACTTATATGCTGAATACGTCAATTGACGAGGTCCTGTACGAGGGAGGTCGAGTAGCCGGTATCAAGGCTACCATGAAGGAACGAGGGGATGAAGGCGAAGGCATGAAATTCACGACCAAGACCAAAAAGATCCTCGCGGATCCTTCCTATTTCCCTGGAAAGGTGCAGCCGGTGGGAAGTCTTCTGAAAGCCATCTGTATCCTGAATCATCCGGTTGCCAATACCGATAACAGCGATTCTGCTCAACTCATCATTCCACAATCTCAAGTCGGGCGGAAAAACGGTATGGAAGTGATCCTTCTTCGACGAGCAGCTATGCACTAACATAAACCTTCAGATATTTACATTGCGATCGTTTCATCCGCTCACAACGTCTGTCCAAAGGGATACTTCATCGCCATCATTTCCACCATTGCCGAGGGTTCGAGCAATCATCACCTGGAACTGCAGCCAGGCTTCGAGCGGCTTGGTAAGATTGAGGAGAAATTCATGGGACCACCGATACCGCTATATGAACCACTCGAAAGTGGTATGAATGACAATATCTTCATTTCGAAAAGCTACGATGCAACCAGCCATTTTGAAACCACGACAGGTGTGTTGAGAGCTACACCATATGCCGAGCGCGACGACTGACTTCCCGTACAGATGACGTAAAGGATATCTATCGACGAGCACAAGGTGAGGAGCTTGTGGTTGAAGGCCTGCGTGAAGGCACGAACCTTGTGGGGGAAGAGTGAAGTAGTTTGTCTTGCATCTGCATTGATCACGGTTGTGTACACGTCGACTTAGCGAACGATTTCAAGATTGAGCCACTTCCGATCCTGTTTACTTGGATGCAGACGATACACGAGCAGATTGGTTCCTTTGGATACAGCCGGCTGTTCCTGATACTGACGTCTAGCTGCCATGATTTGATTCTCAAGGACCAATCTTGACTTTTCATTTTGCCTTACCGCATCTCATAGCCGACTTCACTCATCATTCACTCTTGTATCTTCGGAGCTTGGACGCTGCATTGCAGTCTGGCTGGCCTGCCTAGCTTCCGCTCAGTAAGTGAGTAGTCACCCTCGCCCACTTTGCTTGACCTTTCCTTCCAACTACCTTATTTCTTCTCCAGTCAAGTCAAGGAGTTCCATAAAACATTGAGGCAGCTGCGGCAAGGGCTTTTGCTTCACGACATAACCAATACTATCACATACAGACCTCATTTCTCGTCCAATGCTGGCTTAAGGTCCTTAATTCGTCAGGTCGCCCAAAAGTCTATCAAGAGAAGTGTCTATTGCGGTCTCCTCACGGTCCGATCGTTTCAAATCTCTCGATAGAATTTCCAGTCGTCCGATCCATCGAGTCAGGCCGCTTTCGTTCAAGCCTTCGTTGTTCCGGACTCTACACGCAAAGAAGATCTCAGTAGGCAACCCTCGTATGTTGACATGATTGATCCGGTCTCATCAGCTAACTGACCTCGCCGTGTACGTAGCCATTTCAATCAAAATCCATGGTTGGATCTGTTGTTGATCTGACAGAATCGGACGGCATGGCCATACCTGACACAAACACGGATTCTGTAATAAGCATAAATCCTCCGCCAACGACCATGCCGGCTAATGATGTGAAGCCCCGGGCGAAGAAGGCGAAAATCTCTTCAGCGGGTTCAAGACGCAGCCAAGAGGAAAAAGCTGAACCGAAGGAGGAAGACGCAAGCTTCTCCAGGCAAGGACTTCAGGTACAGAGGAAGGAAACGAAGCTGATAATATCCCTAGTTTGTTATCGTCGTCGATGGTCAACATCTTCGTTGGCCAGAAGAAAAAGCAATACAATATCCACCGGGCTTTACTGTGCTCAACATCGCCAGTATTCCAAGCGCACTTCGGCGACGTGGAAACCAAGCACCCGATCAACGATATGTATCTCCCACAACACGACCCACAAGCTTTCGAAATGTTTGTGAATTTCCTTTATCGGCAGAGTTTTCCAGAGATAGCACCCTAGAATACGAAACCCAACACCAACAGACAGCCAGGAACGCCGTTAGATACCGACGGCGCCAACCTCGACATCCTTATCAATCTTCACCTTATGGCCTTGGACTGGTCACTACCGGACCTACGAAATACCACCCTCGACCACATTTCCCGCTACCTTGCCAAAGCCTCCGTTATTTTCCGACACCGTCAGATCACGACCATCTACAAGAGAATCAAAGATCCCGAAGCCCCTCTCCGCCGGTTCGCAGTGGACCACTTCGTCCACTCGGTCATGAAGAAATCGGTACCTGCCGAAACCCGGCAGTTATACCTGGCCAACCGATTGAAGATTGACGATTCGGCGTTCCTGTACGAAGTGATTGAAGCAATGATTGGCGCGAAAAGATACCCTGTGCCGGTGGATCCGGAGAATAAGGGACTTTGTGCGTACCATGAACATTTGGATGGTGTGCGGTGTGAGGTCGGATTGCTTGCTTACTTGAGTGCTTCACACCCGGTACTTTCAGCCTCTCTTGTCGTCCCCACCTCCCTGAATTACATCCGTTCTTTTTCAATCGCAGCGTGTTGCCCTGCTCTGCTCTGCCCTACTTAGTCTCCTTTTTCTTTTTCCCTTTTGACGGAGAAATCCGTCTCGTACAGCACTACGATTGGGCTTCCTTCTTACGAAGTTTCTTGCTTTTTGTGGACCTCCTTAGGGAGAGGCCGGGGGGAGGGCGTGATATAGGCATCAGGAAACATTGGATTAGTTTTGCTCATGCGAGGAAGGGGTTGCGGTTTTGTTGTCGGCTTCGTGGGATGGAGGGATGGATGGGGATGGGATGGGGGCGGATGGGCGGGTGAGCGTATGGCTTCGTGGAGAGTTGGGCTTTACTATGGTATGGTGGATGAGGGGTGGAGGATAGGCGGATTGTGTTGTCCAGTTGTTTTCCAGGACTGGGTCAGGGGATTTTAGGAAAGTCACTGATTGATGGCGGAACAGCTCACTATTACCCCCTTCACGAGGTCTGCCGAGTCACCTCATCGACGCTCAATTTTCTGTGCATGTTGTTTTGAAGATTGGAAATCTTTGCTAAGATACACCACCTGCCAAAAAAGCCCTATCCAAGCTCTCCTGAAACGGTACCCCTCCCAGCCCTTTCCCAATCAATACAATCTTACCGCTTCCCACTGCGCTCTCATCCTCAGCGCCTGCGCTGCCAGCTACGCCCCTAGAAGCGCTCGTAGTATGATCGATAATCTCAAATACATCCCGCACGCCCTGAATCATGAGCACCCGCCCATCTTGGACGAAGATCTGCCCCTTGGTGCGATGGACTGTGAATCCTCCTGTCCTTGCTCCAGTCTCGGTGGGAGGTAATTGCGAGTCCCACAGTACGGAGCGGAGCCAGGATTCTAGGTTGGGGAGGTGGTTGGTGGGGAGGAGGGGGACGTGGAGTGTTAGTGTTGATATGCTCTGCATGGTGTTAGTGCGCTGATATGACTTCAGCAGAGGTATGATTGACGTACCGGGTCCAGGTGACTATGTCCTTTCGCAACCGTATCAAGCTCATTCACCCCGTCATAAGCGTGTAGATCCAAAAGCACGCCCTCCAGCTGCGTGATCCGCCCGTACCGCGTCTCCAGCATCTTGGCCATCCCGTTGATAGCGAGTACTCTTTCTTTCGCCCTCCGCAACTGGGCTTCGTCCACGACGTCGCATTTATTCAAAATGAGCACGTCCGCGTGGGATATTTGGAGGTGTGCTGTTGTGAGATGATGATGATGATGATGCGTTACTGAGTGCTCTTGCTCTTCTTTTTCTTCTTCTTTCTCCTCAGCCACCATCTCTGCAGCAGCGGGCTCATCGAGGCTCAAAAGGATATTCTTGGCGTCGACGACGGTGACGATGCCGTCGAGGTAGACGGAGCTGCCGAGGCCGGAGTCGACCCAGAAGAGGGGGGCGAGGTTGCCCGGGTCGGCGAGCCCGCTCGTTTCAAGCAGGATGTAGTCGAAGGCGCCGCGGCGGGAGATGAGGGATTCGATGGCGGCGAGGCCGGTGTCTCTGTGGGAGGGAGGGGAGGGTTAGTTGGTAGTGAGATGTTGGGGGAATGGTGAGTGGGGGAAATGGAGGGGAGAAGGGAGGGGAGAAGGGAGGGGAAGGAAGGAGCAAGGGGAACAATGAAAGGAGGGAGACGAGATGACCTACTTGATGGAGCAACAGAGGCAGCCGTTGCCCAGCTCGAGCCACTCTTCAACTTGCTGACCTTCTTGACTGATTGTCAGGGATTTCTCGATATCGGTAGCTGAGAAGGTAGGCTGTCAGAACGCGAAGGAGAGAAGCACGGGAATTCGCTGGATCTTACAGTCACCGAACTCTGGATTGTGGAATTAGCTAGATGAACATGGCTCCTAAGGTGTCGAGTGTGTACAAGCCGTTCAGGATAACTGCCACTCTCTTGCCATGCTGCTCCCTCAAAACGTAGTTCACCAGCGTGGTTTTGCCGGCGCCTAGATAGCCTTGGCTCGTCAGATTAGACCCTCAGCTCACATCTACCATTGTGATAGGGCCTACCAGTGACAATCGTAATAGGGACTTTGGGAACTGCAAGGTCGTCCATTCCGGGTTGAAGCCCTGACGTCGACTCTTCCGCTCTTTTGTGATCTTCACCGCCCACCTCCACCAGATCCGGAGGGTCATCTTCCAACAACTCCATGATCGATTGCTATACACCTGAAAATGGCTCGACCTCGAAGCCGTCCTCAAGTTAGCAATGCTAATTACCTAGATGTATCAGAGGATATCT
>QQTW01004495.1_pt1 | contig 10474 bp, 8 predicted proteins | sample 1904831 | NCBI WGS metagenome assembly QQTW01 (sample SAMN09435610, study PRJNA476489) | Subsurface metagenome, whole genome shotgun sequencing project.
ATGAGGAAGATCGACTCAAAGCGATTCACCCGATCTACGTAATTCCATGGGATGCGGTGAAAGAGACTCGTACTTGGTACGATGCAAGAGCAGGCCTCTAGGCTGTTTCATTTGGCTCAGCTGATCAGATTTTGGTCAGTCATATAGCGGATTCTCTTAAGTTCTGTAGATTAGGGCACAACGCAGCAACGGTGATGCTCTCTCCACATAGGACCGATTAGTCAGGCCTTGACGGCAGAGCGAATGCAGGATTCTTGTGAAGCAGCAACCGCAGCTGTTATCACTGTGTTGATCTATCAAACAGCAATGATCGTCCAATGACAGCATGCTGTATTCCGGCCCTATTGCCAATGTCAAGGTTCCCTCAGCGCATGGTGACTTGTTTTTGTTCGGTAAGGTCAAGCGTTGACTCTTCATCACGTGTCACTTGATGTCAGCACGCAATCAGACTATCATATTTTCTGCAAAGCCCGGCCGGCTACCTGTCCGGAAAGCAATCATGGCTGCAGCAGAATTCACGCCCATCCCTTAGCTGCATCTGCAAATAATGGGCTGGCGGTTCCGGCGAATCGAGGTCAAAGGCCAAGCTTCGTTACAGCATTACCTCAGCGACGCTTCGTATTGTATCTTTCCAATCAAGCATCGAGACAACACCATTATCTCCATGTGTCTCATCTCGAATTGGGGTTGTAGTGTCTCGCAGAAGATCATGTGCTTTGCCTTATCGACCATGACTTCTAGAAAGTCGAGCTCGGATCCCTTAAGATCTACGATTCAAGCCTTGGGAGGCATCTAAGAACCCCATGGTGTGGTAAAACTCAATGCACTTCCGCCATTGTTTCCTGGATCAGGCGAAAGCAAAACAGACGAGTGCGGTTAATCGGGCTGCTCTTGCGATTGCTTGAAGCGCCCCGCAGAAGCATCGGAGCATGAAGTACCTTGCCTTGTCGCTCGAGTGTGTAGTGTGCGTTCTTCTTATGGATCCCACCGCATACGCAAACCGTTGGCTGAGCGGGCAAACGTACTGCCAACTCATCATTGCATCCGATGCTTGTCAATCTTTTTCAATGCTACCGCTACACCAGCTATCTCATCACGCCTTTCATGCTATGTTCCCGGCGGTAGTCAAAGCTACTTTCAACCGTTTGATTTGTTGAAGGTCCTAGTGTCCGTGGTTCTGTCCATTTGTGTTGTTCCCGTCAGAGGACAGTTCTCGGTCACCCCCTTCTCGTTGGGATATCCTGGGGCAATGGAGTTGGTGGACTAACTGTATTCCCTCGGAGTCTCTTGACTCAAGCTTTGACCGCCTAAGTTCAATGGAAGTAAGATCTTACGATCAATTACGGGTTTCGGGGAGAGGCTTGTCATTGCTGCTGAACTTTCTCACTACACGACTGCATTAGCGGCCGCGATACACAACGCAATGGTGCGCGCACCGGCGGTTCAAGATTGTATCTGACTACCCTGAGTGCGGGGTCCGATATTTGCCTTGCTGAGATTTCTGAAGCTCACTCAAAACGTGATGGTGGAGCCGGTCGAATAAATTCGCCACTCACCTGCAGCTATACCTTGGTCTACAGCAGGACATCGGCATATCTGCAAGTCAAATATCAGCTTCACCGTCTAGATTCGCTTTGGCTCTCTTTGCCGATAGGCCTACATGGCACGTCCCAATACCGGAGTCCATTTCACTGGTAGTAAGGCACGCCAGCACATCACCATGGAGTTCATGGCCAGAGCCGCAACTACGGGTTGTCCCTGGATTCGTCGATCGACTCTATTCACAGATATGAACAGACTCGGCGTCTGTCATCCAAATTTTTACAGACAACCCCGCAAATTCGTTGGCCGGCATAAATCGAGTCCATCTCGCTGTTTCAGAGAAAAGCAGAACTTTCGCTAGTACTTTTATTCGTCCATCTTGCATTCCATTGCCGTGCTTCACTTATCTTCGACAAGTCAGACTCTTCCACCTACATTGGCCACAATCAGAATCTGCATCCTCCCACTGTGCAAAGGTGGCTCTACATGTTTAACTGGGAACCTTTGGGCAGCAACACATCTTTGCTCCAGGGCTTTCATACCCCGTTAGGGTTGCAAGCCTACCTCGCCTGGGACATCCCCTATCATCGACCACGAAGAGATCCACGCACCTATCCCGCAGTCGGCTCTGCAGAGGGCAAGCTCAGTCTACGACACAATGTTTTATATTCTATATTTATCCAGTAAGTTTTCGACTCTTCCATTGATTCCATCACCTGTGTTACAGATGTCCCTGCATGTATGCCCTGTAGGGCTGAAATGCCACCAACATAGTGGCTGCCGTTGTTCGTGCACGAATGGCAACACGTCCATTCCCAGATGCACTAACTTTCTTCGGGAGATCATGAATGTTTCGCTCATGTCTCTTTTTTGAAGATCGTCAGTAGCGTATCGTCGAGGAATAAAGTTGCTTTTTGGATTTATACGTCTGTCTCCGTATTTGTCGAACAGCCACATGTTAGATGGAAAAGTGTCGTTGCTGATAACCTTTATTCATAGGCCTTTGTAGACGCCGCCATTGGCCGGAGCCTCACTACGTATCATACGAGACATCGTCCGGATATACCTGCATGGTGCGCGTCAATAACCGGGAATATCAAACCGACGCCCTCTACGAATCCGATTGCTTGGCCCGGGAAAACGCGGCTATGCGTGCTTACATGATCTGCCTGAACTTCTCCGCCAATGATGGCATGTATCCTGATGGCCACAAACATGGAGGGATGATGCAGGGGCTCCCTGTTGCCATCGGAACCGGCCGACGCAGTACCTACACGGATGACGGAAGCAGTGGCAGTAGAAGCGGCGGGAGCAGCCCTGGAAGCTATGACAGCAGCCGATCAAACAGTGATGGACGTCGGAGTAAGGCTGCAGCACGAGCATGGGCATTTTGAACACAATGGATGGGGAAAGAATGCCCTTTCTTTGGTCTGGCTTGTTAGGGACATCGGCGAGATGGACACGAGGAGCTCTCCCATGCTTGATGAATTTACGACACGAATAATGATTAGACACGCTCGACATGGGTGGACATTTCTGAAAGCGGTCTTTACCAGCAGGTTAGCGCCGCATCATTGCGAAACTCTGTACTTCACTTCTTTAGATCAAGGTGGCTCGAGATTTTAGCATCTGGTGGTTTGAAGCTTTACCAGCATAGCGTCAGGAGGATCTCTATCGTATGGGCATTCGCCATCGTGGCTTTATGGTTCTGAGTCACTACAGGCTGCCTCCTTACTTAGCTTTTCTATCCATATCTCTCATTGTCATTCCAACTCCTGACTCTGCGTTCAACGAAGTGGTTTACTGGAGACATGGCATGGTTTTTATCTCACATAGACACAATGATATTGTCCAGAGGCAGCATTGCCTGCTCTGTGCTCCAGTAATGATGCCTCTAATATGTCGAATCAATTGTTTAGAGCATTGATGACTTGTTCCATCAATTGTGCTTTGCAAACGACTCCTATAATGTTTTCAGCCTTGTCTGGTGATTGTTGTTCAGTGTCTATGTTGGAGTTTTGTGTTGCCGGCGCCCTGTCGCTGCCAAGCCAGTTCGGCTACCCTGCTTTACCTTAGGTATGACGTCTGACGCGTTTAGGTGCACTACGCGAAATAAACTTATGACAGCAATTGACTGACAACTGTTCACCCTGGCTTGGTTGATGTCGCAGCAAGATCGACATGTTAACGAGGCTCTGCCAATATCGTAGGCACAATGCAAAACCTAATAGCTCGGACAGCTGTGCAGCTCACCAACACCTACCAGTTAGGGTTGCCAAGCGCAGGGGCTCTTGCTGCAAGATCTTTAACCCAGGTGTCTTACTCCTCAGCTAGCCATAGACACTGCTACTCCATCTCCGAGCTATTCTGTGCACTCTCATTCCAACAACGCCGCTGCTACGCCGATAACACCTACACACAAGCCGCAAAGGATTTAAATCAAAAAGGTCTAGATGAGCAGGAGTCCAAGCTTGATGAGGCTATAGCGCAAGAGAAAGAGAAGCAGCAACGAACACCATGGCACCGAGAAGGCTCTGCCGTTCCTCCCGTTCAGCGTCAGCGTTCAGCTGGTGCCATGACGAAGGGTAAGTCTGCGTCGGTAAGCTTCTATACAAACCACCTACTGAGATAGATGTGCAGGCAAACTCCTCACCACGCCTTCGAGATTACTCAAGCTCATATTACCTCTCACGACACTGGATAATAACTCGGATCGGAAAGACGTTGAGCCGCTTGCCCTACTCGTACATCCACAGCAACCCTTATCATATCTTGAGCGACTCATACAATCTGAACTTCCCACAATAAAGAACGACAAAGGCGAGGAGAAAATTCCGGCAATATGGTTCAGGGCCGAGGATTCGGATCAGGGTGATGGGGCGAGTTCTAGAAAGAAGGCAGAGAAGGAAGAAGCGGAGAAAGAAGAGGACGAGGGAATGGACGAGATCAAAATTGATGGACAGACCGAGAAGACAGGGAAGATGCATAAGAAGACAAGCGCAGAGGCAGCGGAGCTCCGTGGGGGCCCCGGAGAAGGGGGAGTTGAGAGCTACAGTGGATTAGGTCGGGAGCACGAATCAGAGGAAGGAGACGAGCGCAAGTTTGTCCGCTGGAGCTCCTCGACAGAAATAGGCGATTTTATCCGTGATGCTGCTCGTGGAAAAGAATTCGCAGTCGAAATCGAAGGTGCTCCGCGTCACATACGAGTCGGAGTTCCGTCGTTCAACGACAGAACACACTATCTGCGAACAAGACTACGCCAGACTTCCAAGAAGATCGCCGCAATGGCTGATATAAAGAAAGAATGTGATATTGCAGCTCACAAAGGCGCCCAACGCGTGGCTATGGGAGGATTCGGTGTTCTGTTTGGGTGGTGGTATATGGTATATTGGCTGACTTTCGAAACCGAACTTGGATGGGACACTATGGAACCGGTTACGGTGAGTTCATCTGATATCTGCACAATCTTTGTCTTGCAGCTTCTGACCTACCATAGTACCTTGTTGGTCTGTCGACGCTGATGTGCGGCTACCTCTGGTTCCTCTATCATAATCGTGAAGTCTCCTATCGCTCTGCTCTCAACCTTACAATCAGCCGGCGGCAGACAAAGCTTTACCAAGCTAAAGGATTCGATCTGACTAAATGGGAAGCTCTGGTCGAGGAAGGCAACGCGTTACGGAAAGAAATCAAAGTCATAGCGAATGAATATGATGTGGACTGGGATGAAACAGCGGACGAGCAGGAGGAAAAGGTGACCAAGGCTCTGAAAGAACACAGAGACGACGATAAAGAGAAGAATGGAAAGAAGAAAGAGGAAGATGATGATTAAGTCTATCGACACCTATCGATCCGTTTGCCACCCTCATGGAGGGTTCTTTCAATCTCACAGCGTCTCCATTGCAATCAGACGACATCTTGTTACATATATACCGATCTTGCTACCTACCCGCGGCGAATTTATAACTTATTTCCCACCATACTCTTGCTGGGTATCGATTTGTTGCGGCACTGCTCCCTCAGGATGTGCTTCTGTAAGTGTTATAAAACCGAGCAAGGGGTATATTGATACTAGTACAGTAATTTACATTTGGCGTTGCATTTCGCACCCTACGCAAAATGACCCCTATAAACCGAAACCGAAACCGAAAACTCTAGCGCTGGCCGCCGGAAGAGAGATTAAGTTGAGGTCTGAGGTACTTCACCAGTACACACAGTTTTGGAAAGAGCTTTCGAAAGATGGGCTCGCAGAACCAGCCTCATTGTGTCGTCTGTACGTCATTGTTTCCGGTATCCATCCCTGGCCGCATCGTAATAAGCCGATGAAGTTTGCGGAGCAACTGGCCCGTGGAGGGGTGCTTCCTTCCCCTGGCTAGGATCTGTATCGGTCAGAGACAGCCCTGGTTTGGCTGGACTTGGGTCTGATTAAACGAACCGTTTTGGGGTCCATCGCTACCGTCGTCGTCATCATCATCATCATCATCGTCGTCGTCGTCGTCGAACCGGCCAGATGGCTTTTTCTTGTTTCTCTTATCCGTGTAACGAAATCTCTTATATACGAGCCATCTGATGACCCAGTTGTACTCTGCCGTCGTTGTCGAATCACCAAAGTCGTAGTACGGTCTGGTTGTGGGACTTGCAGCTGCCCAGACCTCCCGAATTGTCGTGATGAGCGCCGTTTCGCTCATCTGACCATACGTGTACGGCGGTTGGTGCTCAGGATTGTTGAAAGACTCCCGGCAAAGGTTGTTTCGATTGCTGACGAGCCGTGTATGTGCGACTGCGGTTTCGTTCTGTTAGACTGTCAGTCGTATACCTCAGCAGGAGTCCCGTCTACTCACTCGCATCTGTACGTAGACTTCTCGATCTACCTGGACATTCTGATCAAGGCCAAGAGCGCCCATGAACTGCAACTTCGACGCGCTGCGATGGATCGCCATCTTTTCGAATGGTCTTGTTGGTGGTCCAAAGCAGAAGGACTGAACCTTTACTTATGGCAAAGAAATTGCGATAGCGAAGCGAAAGAGTGGGACAAAGTCGGAGGACACTTTTTATACTGCTAGAGAAGATGGCTATCTTTGACTGGAAAATATCGGGTTACTTGGACTCAAGGTCGGGATGTGCTATGATCACTCCCCATAGCAAACATCCAACACTCATCTCGGCCTCCCACTTCTCTATCGAGCGGACCATAGGTAAGCAGACATAAGTCGAATCCAACAGTGCATCAAGTCCGCTTTAAGCGGTGTACTTAGAAATAAAGTCCTCGACGGCACTGTCGATTCCCTAGCGAGGCCGTTGGGTATCCTCACCTTACGAATCCTTCACAACATTTGCGAATTACTCTGCTAGGAGTTCAAGGAGGATCGGCCGCGCTGTCTGCTCACTAGTCTCTATTCTGGGTATTTTTCCCGTACATGGGCTTACACACGCTTGGTACGTGCATGTTGTCCACCATGGTTCCATGCGAAGGAATGTGGGAAGCTTCAAATAGTCGGCGCGAAAAGTCACCTGTGCATGTGATGGCTGTCGGAGCCGGTATCGGAAACCAGGATATACATAGCTGACCAGCCTCCCTTTCAAATCCGCTCGGGCTGATGTGCGCAGGGTCGACACATCAGATGCGAAGTCCTGGGGAACACAGGCCGCCGACTGATTGGGCTTGAAGAGTGGCGATATCTCGACATATTCTGTGCTATGACACGCAGCACACGCCCAGACCATCCTCCAGTCACATCAACTAAGTACCCGTGACCTGGCCATCCATGAGTGACAAGCAGCTGTTTGGGCGGGTATAACTGTTTAGCGTTGAGTATCATGGACAAGCACTGCGGCCCTGCCCAAGGCCCGGAACATACTGCAGGTTCTTTTCAGCACAGACCATTTCGGTACCCACAGCCAGGCTTGTCAACATGAAGGTGCTCAAGCGTGATGTGGCTTCATTTCTAACTTGGGACTGGGGATGTTTGCTACCCATGTACGCCAATCGTCTTCCACCAAAGCCTGACATCCCAACGACCGCACGAACGAAACATTCACAGCACTTCGCTGACTCTGAGAACCTCGAGAATATACGTATCATTGGATATATCCACTGCCAAGGGCGGATTCGATCCCTCATTCTTCCGACTTGGGCATGATAAACGGCGTACAGGTGATTGCCATTTCTTTATTCAGCAAGCGATCCATGCCGGTACCCGCACCGCCCCCACAAAGTGATCAGCGTCGTTGGACCTTGTGGCTCGGCGCGTCATTTTGCCGTCGAATAACGTCGAGGATATCAGGCGGCAGTGCCGAAGGTATATCCAACTTCAGTCTTGCCGACCGGGCCAAGACGGCTGTGATATCGCATGCTCTGGAACCCAACATTCACTCGAGTCGTTGGGACTTGGAGGTCTTGGTGCTAGAACCCGAGAGAGGGTCTACCGGAACGGACCTCTGGTGTTCAGGGTATCTGTAACCCAGGTACACAATCAAGCTCTTCTCCCGGGGGAAATCACAGCACCAGGCGGTTGCAATTTCACCCATCCGCTTGTGTTATGACATATCGTTGACACGTGCCAAGGATGCCTTGTCCCGAGACATTCCTCAGACCAGAACTCAGCACATCAAAACCGAGGTTCAGGTTCTACGCTGCTCTGGATGCCGGTCTCTCCACATTGTCATTGATCGGGGAAATCGGGGAGACTACTGTTGATTCTGGTCCAGGAGCTATTGTATCCCCATCGGCCGGTCGGATCACCTTTTCAGCCCCATCCAGCTCTTGCGGGACCCAATGACTCAACTCGTAATTGCCATGATTGCCGTTTGTCTCCACCGGCCAGGGTGGTATGTCCGCCCTCACACCATCCCCGTGGCCGTCGGATGGTGGCTGAGTACTTATGGCCCCCGCGTGGGGATCCGTGGCGCCCACGCCAGCCTTGAGCTTCTTATGTCGCAGGAACAGGTAGGCCGCCCCGAAGATGATAAGTGACGTGACGGCAACGGTGCCGATGACTATGCCCGCTATATCACCCTTGCTCAGCCCTTCCGACCCACTTCCACCCGAGGCCGACGTTGTCGCCGAGATGCCCGATAACGAGGGCGCCGACAAGGAAGCCGAGACAAACATTCCCTCTCCTAGGCTATTAGTTGTCACGGCGCGGACTGCTGTCCCGTATACGGTGGAAACGGGAACGGAGGAGCTGCCACAATACAGAATTGACAGACCGGCTACTGCGTTCGTCTCCGTTACACAATAACCCTTTTCCCTGTCCGTACATGCGAGGCACGATGCGCTTCTCTCATCACAGCTCACGGTCGGTGGATAATAGTGGCACGTTCTTTTCGGCGCGCAGTCACTACTCTCGCATCATACTGGTGAGCAACTTCTTTCCTTCCATTTTCCAGTCCCAAGATCATGTCTTGAAAAGACCGCTATGCTCCAAGAATGCGGGCTTCTCACCTCCCTTGGCAACATCCCACGTACCCCCCCTTCGTGAAGCACTTCTCTCCCGAATTCCGGCACGCCCAGCCGTTTTCGCCAGCCCGTCCGTCGCAGCAGTCGTATGCGCACCCGTTCGCGCAGGGAACTTGGCCTAACGGACAGCTGATGCTCTCGCTGCCATTGCCTCGCTGTTGGCGCTCCAGGAGGGGGTACGTCGGCGCCGCTGTCGTCCTTGGTGAGCTCGTAGGCGGCGAAATGGTCAAACCGAAGGGAAGGGACAGGAGGTTGAGCGCGAGGAGCTGTCGCGTCGGTAGTTGCATTTTGGGCCTCTGTCTTTTCGAAACGTAGCCACGAGCGATGGATGACAAGCACCAGCGAGCACGGAAGAGAACAGTCAAAAAAACTCTTGAATTGTATTCTGAGTGCAACGGTCAATTCATCATCCCATCCGCAAGTCCCACAAGCTCTCCATCACCGAAAAGGATGCCGCTCCCTGGCCCAAGGTAGCCATTTATCCTTCCCGCAACTCCCATACGCACCCGAATTCGTTTAAGCCGTCATGTGGGTGCCATGGGCCTGCAACACCGGTGAAACAACCAAGGGGATCGCCAACCAGGATGTGCCGAAGTCTAGCGTATTCCCAGCATTTGTTTCGTACAGTATATCAAACCACATCGGGCAGCGTACCCTCGAAACCTGTTCTCATTCTGACCCTGCAAGCGACCTCTTCGTATGTGAATCAAGTGACGGATGGATGCGAATTGGTCATGAGATTCATCATCTGAAGCCCATGGATTGTTTCTTTGGGTAGCATAAAATGATAGGGGTAACTTAGCGACCACAACAAACGATCGCCTCTATTCATAGACTACTCCTAAAGTATGGCTTCAGCTTGCAGCAGCAAGGCACCCAAGCATTGGAACTGGAAATTGACTTTTACCTAGAAATTTTGCTTCGCTCGCTTGGCTTTGCTTCCCATTGAGGCTGTGTTGTTTCTCAGACAGCCCCAGCCTCCCTTTTAACATACGTCCGGATAGTCGAGGGCACGATTGGGAGACAGAGTTGAGTTGATTGCATTTGTAGTCGAAATCATCTATTCATCAGGATCACAGCGATAGGTGTGGGTATTTTCGAAGAAGACTATCTACGGGTTTTTCGGTAACCACGTCAAAAGAGGGCTCACCCGTGCCTTACCTCTATCTCTTGCAATCCTAGTCATCGTTTTCGTATAATGCTCTTCTTGAGTGCGAAGAGCTCGAGAGGGAACGTATGGAGTTAGAATGAGCTTTAAATATGAAGTGGTTGTAAGGAGCGCTGCTGTCAAAATCGGTAACCGCAAAAAATATCTCGCCGTCACCCCCTATCCATTGCCCTAGTTGACATGCGAGTCTCCCCTGAGTTGGAATCACGAAGTAAAAAAGGTGATAGTGTCAGCGGGAATCGAACCCGCGGCATCCGCATAGCCTCATGGGTCGAATCATTTGAATATGGACTGATATTGATACAAGA
>QQTW01004496.1_pt1 | contig 10473 bp, 5 predicted proteins | sample 1904831 | NCBI WGS metagenome assembly QQTW01 (sample SAMN09435610, study PRJNA476489) | Subsurface metagenome, whole genome shotgun sequencing project.
CAAGCGACCTAAAGTGATGGCAGCTCCAGGGGCAGTAGGAGAGATAACTATGTCTTCAGGTTGTCGGCGATCGCGGACGTATTCAAATACCTCAACATTACGTCTAACAAGTGCATCCTGATAGCCAGCTATAACTCTGGCTGGTTCTATGCTACTAATTAAAAGCAGAGCAATACAGCCGATTGCTACATGTCTCAAGGGCAGTAAGCCATTTAAGATGCTCTCAAATCTTCGTCCTAAGCTTTCCATTAAACATGTAGCACTGTAAACACTCAGTGTCATAAATAACGGATAGAGAGGAAAGGAATACCGCGGGGTAATCTGATAAAGCAGAATTGTCAAAATAACTAGGTAGACTAAGACAACGCTAAAAAAGAAAAGTATTTTTCCGTCTCGTCGTCTTAAGAAGTACCCAAAGCCTAAGAAGAAGAAAAGGCTAAAAAGCGTATACATCCTGTTAGGACCAACAAAGAGACAAGCAAAAAAACCTGCAACATCCCGCAAATGAGGTTTAAGATATGACTCCGTGCTAGAACCTAAAGCTATCCAGGGTGTTAGACACTTGATAGAAAAGAAGATGATATCGTAGCTATAGATTGCCAAAACCATAAAGCTACTTAATACAATTGGCCAGTCAACCGATAAACGAAAAGGGCGATAAAAGAAGATAAACCCAATTAAAAAGCAAGGCAGTAGCGTTATGGTTACCTCTTGGCTTAGTAAAGCTAAAGTTAGAGCAACAAAGAAAATGTACTGATAAAGCCTCCCTTCTCGTTCAATAAATCCTTTGTAGAACGACCAAAAAGCCACAAGACTCACGCATTGCAAAACCTGATAAAACCGAATAAATCGTGAATACCAGAGCTGCCAGGGGTCTATAGCTAAAAGTGCTGTGACTACCAGGGCAACCCAGACTTTCCCTGTGATTTTGCGAGCGAGTATAAAAGTAAAAACCAGGCTAGCTGTACCCCAAAGCGCCGATAGCAAACGAACGTTGACAGCACTATCTCCTACCACCCACAGCCAGAGAGCCACCATGTAGTGATAGAACGGGGAGCGAGTATACCAAATACCAGAAGTTGCTTCAGGAGCTCCTGTGCGGAGAATGCCCCTAATTGCATCAAAGGAGATATTTTCATCAGTATCAAGGTTTTCCAAGTCGAGGCCATAAACCCTCATCCCAAAGCCGATGCTGACAATTAAAACTAGCAGCAACCAGTGACCCCAAGCAGGCCATGTCTTTAGAACTGAATTGAAACGGTTGCTGAGGCTCGAACGCCCACGCCTGCCAAGTAAAGGCTGAATCATGGTTGCACTACAACCAAGGAAAACCAGGAGGATACTTGATGACCAGGAGAAAGTAAGTCCTCCGATCGCCAAGCCCAAGCTAACAAAGGTAATTAGACCAAACAGAAACCACAGTCCCCAGCGAGGGCTTGTCTCTAAACCTGAACTACGCTGATTTTGAGGAACTTGCCCCATTTGGCTGCACAGCAATGTCAAGACTGCAATGCCCATAAAACCAAGTAAGACGAGGGGAGTGCTTTGGGGCTGGACAAACAGCAGTCCCCGTTCTGCCTCCGCATAGCGGTGTTTGAGTAAACCAATGCCAATTAAGAACAGTGTCCCTGGCAGCAGTAGTCCTGCTCCGGCACTGAAGCTATCCCACCAGCCATCTCGGCGACCCAGCCAAAACCTGCCTAGACTCCAGGCTAAAACCAAGGCACAACCCATTCCTGCCAATTCCCAGGAACTTTGGTGCCAAAGGTAATCAGGATAGTTTAGTAAATAGGCATTGCCTTCAAACTTGCGCTGAAACTCTTGCGGAGCTGGCGGCCTTGTGATGGTTGCAGGTTGACCCTGTCCGGAGCCTTCAGTCCAACCCAGAGGCGGAGACGTCAAAGTACTCCAGCTGCTATCGGTCGCAATTGGTGCTGTAATACCGTTTTGAACAGTTTCCACCCAACCGTCCAAGAAGAAATCTAGAGAGTCATTTTGAGCTTTAGACCAGTCTGGGTCTAAAGGACGAGCCAAGCGCACTGCCAAGGTATTGGAGCCAGTTTTGAGAAAGTTAGTTACCTCATACATGTGCAACTGGTTTCTGTCATTAGCCTCGAAACGCTTGACTAGAAGACCATTGACAAGCAGGGCATAATCACCATTCCCTGCCAAACGCACAAAGGCATGTTGACGTGTTTTGGGCACCTGCCATTGACTTCTGAGCCATAACTCTCCCTGAGGGCTTTCGGTTCCCGCGATCCAATTCCCCTGTAGAAAGCGGTCAAAGAGGTGACGGCTGAGCCGACTGTAGGTTGCTTCTTGAACAGGGCCGCCTACCTTGGCTTCAGGCCAGTTTTGATCTGGAAAATCCGGGTCGAACCATTGGAGCCCTTGGCGGTTCTCAGATAGAGTGGAGACTTGCCAGGGCGTTGCTCCTGTCGTGATATCTATCGAAGGTGCATCTTGAGCTGGGTAGACCGCTCCTTGAACAACCACACGTGAACTTTGGCGGTTTTTTTGAATTGCCAGAGCAATGGTGTTTTTTCCAGGGCGCAGATGAGAGGCTATGTCTACGTATGTTGTTAATTTCCAGTCTCTGGTATTGGACAGTAAGTAGAATGCTCCAGTATTGACACGGTACTCAAGACTGTCGTTGATATTTTGGAAACCTTCACTGAGGCGACTGCCTAAACCCAGAGAATTGTTAAGGGTACTAGTTTCTCGAGCGATATCTTTCCCATTGACATAGAGGATAAAATCGTTATCAGCGCTGATCCGCAGCCAAGCGGCCTCTACTGGAGCGGCTAATTCAAATGTGCGCCGGGCATAAAAACGGTAACCCGGCTCCGGCGAGGCAATCCACTGCGCTTCAGGAGACCAAGTGATGCGCTCGACAGTGGAGGGCATCTTGTCCCACTGAGCAAAGCCCAACATCCCTAGTAAAAACCCCAGGGTTAACACTAATCCCAACGACAGCCAACGGTTGAGCCAATTCATTACTTTGCCTCCTTAGATTCTTTCCAGACGGTGCTATCGATAGATTGACGGTACTGCTTCCAGCTCTCTGTAAGATCTCCGTTGTGATAGCTGGCCCAAGCTGAGTGCAGATAGGCTTGGCCCAGCAAAGCATAGCTGGGTTTCTGAAAGTATTTCAGCGTCTTGATAATCTGTTGGGCTGCCACGGCTGACTTTTCAAATTCACCATTAACGGCCCTAGCTAACATTAGGTCATAAAGAGATTCAACGTGATTTGGAAAGATGCGCAATACCTGTTCACAACGTTCAGCTGCCGTTTCAGGCTTACGGCTGTTCGAATCGTTTAAGTAGTTAACTCCTTCGTTTAGAATAGTCGTGGCTAGATACCCCCTTACTAAAAAGTGTCTTGGTTGGATATCTAAGGAGCGCTGGAAATAGTCTTCTGCTTTCAGCAAATCTCCCAGGCGATAGCGTTCTATACCCTTAGCAAAGTAAGTTAAAGCTGGATCTTCTGGCTCATTTCCATAAAATCTTGCTTTTGCCATTCGCTGGAGAAATTCTGCATCACCATTCAAAAGCGGATACCAGGATGCTAAAGACTGACTACTAGATATGACTTGGTGGTACTCGCCTTTTACAAACATGGTGTCCAGTTGATAATTGATGATGTTAGGCAATATTTGGAAAAAAATTAAAACCGCAAATAATAACCCAACGCCGGGCACAACCTTGCCCATATCCTTAAGAAAAAGGTTTAAATTCTCGTCTGCTAGTCCTAAATAAAGGGCAGCCAAGCCAATTACCAATCCGATTACCGTAAAAACCCAACCACGACCAATAAATCCAAAAAATTGGTTACTATACGCCAAACCTTTAGTTACAACCTCATCCCAGGAAGGCATTTGGAAAAAGCGAGTATCTGTAATCGAGAAGTTGACTACTGAGGTTACAGGAATAGATTCAGGCAGTAAAATGTTCTGTTTCCACTGAGCCTGAACCTGAGTAAAATTTCTTTCTACATGTTGAGTAGATCGTAGTCCTTGTTCGTAGTAACTAGCAGCTAAAAAAGTAACTGTAGGAGACAAAACTGTGAGTAGGTAAGGAAATATTAAAACTCCTATTAATCCTCCCCATACAGGGAGGCGGGGAATGCGAGTTAAACCAAACAAAAAAGTATAAACGAAACCCGAAACGGCAAAGAATGCAGCTACATATCTTCCGGTATTTGCTAAAGATAGATCTGTAGTAAACGTTTTTAAAGCTTCTGGAGGCAAACTATACCAAGGAAATATTGCTCCCAATGCTAAAGCTAGTGACGCGATACAAAGAGTAATTTTTTCTCTGTTAAACCAATTTAGTAAGTAGAAAAACTTTTTAGCAAAGGTACTAATCCTGGGACTTTTAGTGAGGTTTTGCATTGTCAATTATACGCAAGTTGCATGAAGGTGTGCTGAGCATCTGTTTCCTTCTTTTCAAGCAGTCACCCGGCCTTGGACAAAATATTGAAATTTTCTTGATTTTGCGAGGCTTGAGGCAAAAACTCTAGAGCTTTTGCCTTCATCTTGTCTTTTAGTCCCTATCCCTGTGCAAACTGTGTTTCCAGTTTATCTCCAGGCTTCAAGGCTCTGGGAGATGGTATTACCTGTTCTTTAGGCTTCAAACCTTGCAGGACTTCCCGTTGGTTGTCAAATGCCCTACCTAGCTTGACTCGCTTGACTACTGCTTGGCCTGCCTCGGCAACCATCACCATGCCTTCGCCACCAGACAAATGGGTAACAGCACTTTCTGGAATGACTAAGCTTGTCTTGCCTCGATCAAATTGAGCATAGCCTTGTAAACCTGGAGACATTTGAAGACCCTCAACAGCAACCCAGACAGAATAGGTATATTGCCGATCAACGCCAACTCGACTAGACTTATTTGCACTGGTTTCAACAGTGGGATTAATTCGAATGACTCTTCCTTGGTATGTGCGTCCAGGATAGGCAACCAAGCGAACTGTAGCTTGTTCTCCTTTTTTAACAGTGTTAAGTCGTGCCTGGTCGATGTAAGCCTTAAATACAATATTCTGAGTTAGATTAAACAAAGGATCACGGTTTCTTGCATCCGCTACTTCACCGCTATGAATATTGACCTGGCTGACCAAAGCATTGTTAGAAGCGTAGATTACTGTTCGGTTTAAATCTCGCTGAGCATTCTGTAGCGCTATCTTTTCGTTTTGGAGGTTGAATCGAGCAGATGCGATCGCCTGGCTGAGGTCGCTTTGGGCACGAGCTAACTCTAGCTGATTAGAGATTAGGTCGTCTTGACGGGTAATGGAAAAATCTTGATTATTAAATACCTTATCTTGGGTATTCAATACTCCTTGTTGAGCAGCGAGTAGTTCCTTTTTGCGAGTAGCATAGATGTCTTGCATGTCATATAGCTGAAATTTGGCAATAGCTCCTTGGTCTACTAGAAGTTTGAGTTGTTGAAGTTTAATCTCAGCAGTAGCAAGCCTCACCTTGGCACTGTCAACATTATTTTTTAGTTCTGCCTCTGCTAAGGAGTCAATTTGTTGAAGTTTGGTGTTAGCGTTAGTCTGCCTGGCCAGTGCTGCTCCAACACTAGCTTTTAGTTCTGCTAAAATTTTTGGTGCAGAGCTTTGTAAAGCCTGAAGTTTACCCTCAGCAAGAGCAACGTTGTTGCGGGCAGTATTTACCTCATCTTCAAAGGTAGCCCGCTGCAACTGTAGCAGTGGTTGGCCTTGACGCACCCACTCTCCTTCTACCACGAGAACTTTTTCTACTGGTCCTGATACCAGAGGAAGGACGTCTACCTGTTGTAGTGCAACAGATTCGCCGGGAGCCGCTACATTATCTCCTAAAGTTTTTAACTCCGCTGGGACAGTCTGAACCTTAATCGGTTTGCCAGCCAAGCGTTGCATAGCGGGATAACCCATCCCCGAAAAGTAACCTTTGGACTCTGGATTTTTTAGGGCAGGCCAGATGACAGTTGCTGACAGTACCCCCATAATGCTGAGGGGAACTACTATCAGAACAGTCGGAACTGCACGAGAGAGGAAAGGACGGACACTAGTCATTGTTCTACTCCAGTGTAGAGAGACGGACAGAGGGGGCTGTATTCAGAGAGGTAGCAAAAATCTGCTGCCACAGTGGAACAATGCGGGACCAGCTAAAACGGGCTTGGACATCCTGTAAACCTTTTTGCCCCATTTGTGCAGCTTGGTTGGGATCTAACAGTAATGTGAGAATGGCTTGTGCTAAAGCTGAAGGGTCCTTCTCCGGCACTAAAAAGCCTGTAGTACCAGAGCGGACCACGTCGAAAATCCCTCCCACAGCGCTGGCAACCACAGGTTTTTCATGGGCTAAAGCTTCGATCATCACGATTCCCAACCCTTCAGTTTCGCCTTTGCTGTCCACTATGGAGGGCAAGACAAAAATATCGCAGGCGGCGTACTCCTCAGCGAGACTTTCCTTGCCTAGATGACCCACAAAGTCTACTACGGCATCTAGACCTAAAGCCCGGCTATGATGTTGCAATTCTGCTCGGCTATCGCCCTTGCCGACAACTCTCAAACGTACAGGCTGTTTAGCCAAGATTAAAGGTAGAGCTTCCAACAAATATCTGAGACCTTTGCGCTCGATTAGCCTACCTACGAACAGGAGTCTAGGCACTTCTCCCAGAGGGCGAGGCTGAGGTGGTTTAGCCTCTACAGTTAAACCGTAGGGGATGACGGTTACTGGTCCGTTGTAAAGTTTCCGAATCAATTCTGCGGTAAAAGCAGAATTGGCTGTAACACCGCTAGCCATAGGTAATAACCAGCGGAGGATATCTGCTACAAAGCCGTACTTGTGCACCAAGTTCAGTTCTGTTCCATGGAAAGTGAATACCATCGGAATGCCTAGTAACTTGCTGGCGGGCCAAGCCATCAATCCATGAGGAAAAGGCCAATTAATGTGGAGCAAGTCTGGCTTTTCTTTACAGCACACCCAGAACAGTTGCAAGCTACCTAACAGAATGTACAAAGCTGCAGCTATCAAATAAAGCGGCTGCCGTTGGATTTTGGTAGGAGCTCCATCACGTGCAAGATTTTCAAAGCGCTTTGGGCAGTAGCGAAAGCGATGAACTTTCACACCATCTAACATATGGCTTTTAGAGCCTTCGTAGGCGGGGGCGAATACACTAAACTTTGCCCCTGTTGGCTGTAGGCGTAAGATCACCTCCCGTACGAAAGGAGCATCGCGCTCCGCAGGCATAAGAGGGTAGACAGAAGTAACGACTAATACATGCTTAGCTTGAAGATTCATAACTATCAAAAAGGTACTTGCAACAAAAGCAGTGATGAAAAAACTACTTATTCGATTGCGTATTGCTACTGTTTAATAACTTGCAACATTGGATGCATGTTTATAAACTCAGCTTTTGATTATCTGTTAAGTAAACTAGTTGATCTGTAACTTCAGGCCTAGTTTGCATAATCTAATCATAAGCATGAACTGACATGTGTGCGTAAAAACACAAGAAAAACATCAAACATTTTAATAAACTTACTTGAAGTTTATACAACAAAAAATTACTAAGTTTTATAGATAATTAAGTATTACTACTTAAACTCTACATGTCCATCATATTTTCGTGAACCTTTTCAACAACAGTTTTAGACGCACAACGTGCGTCTAATCGTGAGTAGGCAAAAATATAGTTTTTCTCAAAAAATCCACTTGAATGGCTGAGAACGCCTATGCATGAGGAACTGTAATTTTGGTAACATGTTCCCATTCTCTGAGCAGAGTCATTTCTCCATCTCTAGGGTTGACAGTGTACAGGTTATTAGAATCACCATACCTAGAGGTCCCAAGCGCGAAAAGTTGACCAGCTGGAGAGCAGAGTAGGTCGCTCAAGCCACTATCCCAAGACTCAGCATTGAATTTCAATGTTGCCAGAGGGACAGGCTTTCCTTGCCCCAGATCTAGCCGCGTCAGACCGGTTTCGCCTAGCTCATCCACGGTAGTTGTATAGATTGTGCCGTTTAGGCACTGAGCTAGATTGTTGAACCGGTAGGACTGGGGCAATATAAGTTGCTCGAGAAACCTAATCTCACCACTGTTGCGGTTAACACTGACTAGATGGACGGGTGGCAGATTGTTCTTAGCAATAACTAGACCGTAGAGCGAGCCGTCATTTGCACCCAGCAAACTCTCAATCCCATCCTGCTTTTTGAGTCCGGAGACGTTCAGAATTTTTTTGGCAGACCGTTCCCCGACAAAGACGAGACGAGGAGCATTGTTATCCTTCTCGCTACCTTTGATTGGGCTAAAAGCCAGTACGAGTGTGCCATCGGCTAAGGAAGTGAAAACATTTAATTTCTCGCCCGGCTCAATGTCAACAGTTGTCAGGTCCTTAACTGCACCAGTCGCCACGTTCAAAGACTGCAGAAGTATTTTTTTTGCTTTAGGGATAGGGCGCGCACCATAGATGATTAAGTTCGAGGATGTTTGTGCAGAGGTCTGGTTGGCTAAGGAAAGGGAAGCGAACCCAGCTATTGCTGTGCTGGCGATCGCTAGTTGACCAAACCGTCGACGAGTTAGTATCTGTTTCATGTTTACACTTCTAAAATTACTGAGTTTCATGAGCAAAAGGCAGTATTAAGTCAATGCCAGCTATTAGCCCTTAGGCTTAGGGCACTATTTGAATCCACTTAGCCACTGACGGAACTTTATACTTGTCAAGGATGGAGAGCATATACCAACCAGGAGGTGCGATGTTGCGTGCTTCGTTAGCTGTGTAATCGTACAGCAATCGCACATTCAGATAAGTGGCAGTCCTAGAGTTAATCTTCAAGTCCACCAGCCGTTGTTCTGTATCAAGACAATGGGTAGTCGACATTGGTTTGAGTAGATTGGCCCTGGAGATGATTGGGGCTTGGTCTGTATAGATCTGGAATACCTCACCGTATCTCACTTGTTGGGGAGCGTTCCCGAGTACAGGTCGTTGTTTCGACATGTAAGACGGACTATAAACTTCTAGTCCCAATTCCTGAGTGTTCCGATTTGGATTGCCTCCAGCTGTGATTACTCTGCCATCTGGCAGGAGTACTGCCACTGAATGATATAAACGGAGGCTAAGATTCGCTGTCGCTGCTACTGTCCAGGTATTTGTGGCTGGATCGTAGATCTCTGCTGCCCGCGTTGCTGCACTCTCTGTTTCATTCGTTTGACTGCCATTACAAACAAACACTGTGCGATCTGGCAACAAAACTGCGTTGTGGTGAGTACGGGCGTAGTTTAGTGGCGCGGCTGCTTGATAAGTTGGGTTGTTAGCCTTCAGATCCACAATGTTGACCCTGTTAGTTGTCTGACCAGGACCATTACGACCACCCATGATCATCACTTTTTGGTCTTGAGCAGGCGGTAGCAGCACACTGGCAGCTTGATTGCCGTAATCTGCGATTTGCAGACCAGCTACTGGCGTTTCCGTAATCGCTTGCTTGTAATCTGCAGGTAGTGTCAGTATGCGTGGCGACACACGATTGTTACCACCAAACTGAGCACCTGAATAGAAAATCTTACCACTACTCAGTAGGAAAAGGTGTGAGTACATTGGCAACCGACTAGTCGGTTGTGTAAAAAAGTTCCAGCCAGTTGCAGCCGAATAAATTTCTGGGTATGTGTCTATCAGGCCATTTTCATCCTTACCGGATAAAGTTAGGACTCGACCATCGCCCAGTGTTATCACAGTAGGATACCAGCGACCAGCATTCATCGATGCCACCTTTACCCATTTCTCGGTCATCGGATCAAATAGAAGAGCATCTGCACTGCCATAGAATGGGTCGTATTGCGCGGTACCACCCGCAAACATCATGCGGCCATCAGGCAAGGTTGAGTGACCACCGCAGAATAAGTCAATAGGAAACCCTGAAGCATCTAATGGCGTGACTGGACGGGAGAATGTACCTGTGTTCACATCCCAGACAGCACTACCATTGGGGGTATTTACATTCTTCGGATTATTGCCCGATCCAGCTACAAAAAACACCTTGCCGGTACGCAATAGAGTGGCATGTATAGGGTTGATTGGACATTTGTAAGGTAGTAATTGCCAGCTGTTGCCAGCAGCTGGATTAGGGAGCGCTTGGGCAATCAATTGGGGGTCATTCATTTTGATTCAACTCTTATGTATTTAAGCAGATTTAGTTATCTCGATAACTTTTTGGACCTGCCATTGATTTCGTAGCAGGAGGTGTGCGTTGCTTTCCTTACAGTCTCACTTCTTCAAATAGGAATGTCTGTATAAAAAATATGAAGCGGTATAAAGAGATGGTGAAGCTTTAAGTGGTATGCGTTGAATCAGCTTTCTGCATAGCTAATTTCGGAACTGCAAATCTCAATACGTATCACTGTATTACAGACTTAGAGAGATTAGTAGAGCAGACTTCATCCGCCGAGGCAAAAACCTTCTGCCACATTGGAACAATGCGGGACCAGCTAAAAC
>QQTW01004497.1_pt1 | contig 10473 bp, 10 predicted proteins | sample 1904831 | NCBI WGS metagenome assembly QQTW01 (sample SAMN09435610, study PRJNA476489) | Subsurface metagenome, whole genome shotgun sequencing project.
GCTGATGGGCGCGGTGCTGGAAAGCTTCGAGCGCCTGGAAAAGGGGGCGAGGGTTAGATGGGGTTTTTGGTGGAGAGGGAGGATAAGGGTGAATAGGGGGGATTTTTGTAGAGGGGTCGTGAAGATGGAAGATGGGGAAGGAGAATAAGATATTTCAGATAAGTAAAGGGATGAGAGAGATTCGGATTGAGAATTATGGAGATCGAGTGGGGGTGATTGTATACATTGAATAAGGGAACTGAAGACGGATGTTACAAGGTGGAATCTAGGTCGGTGCAGTTCACTTACTTTTGAATCACGATATGTTGACCAAAGAGACATGTCGAGGCTTACCAGTGCACAAGTACACCTCCTCCGGTGTCCAGTCCTTCTCGTATGAAGGCAGTGGTTGCTGGAAAATATTGAATAATGTCTGCGTCTTCATCGTCATCTATATCGATGGCGAGATGCTTATAGCCCTCGAACAGTGCCCTGTCCAAGGGCGAAGTTAAGATGGATAAGACATGTGTGATATTAGCCTCCTTCAGAGCTTCCTTTCGTTTCAGAGTGAAGATGCTGGCTCGAGTCAGCGGTGGTAGGGCTAGGGCTTATCGCGACTCGTGTCAAGCGAAGTCCACGCACATACCCTCCGATATACAGGTTTTCACCCGGCACTCGATCCAGCATCGTCTCGTAAAGCTTGCCGATTAAGTTGGATAATTGAAGATTTCAAGTGGTGGCGAAAAAGTGTGGGCTTATCGAATCGGGTTCCAACCGCTCTCCACAACGGACTATTGTCCTGCTTGAGCAAGTGCCAACCAATCAGTCACTGTCGTTGACCGCCAAGGGTGCAGCTATCCGTGAGGACTGAACAGGAAGTCGAGCTGGCGCTGATGTTATTGGTGGGTATTGATAATGGAGTTGTGTCGGTCAAGTTGTATTCGAGTACCTAATATTTTGCAGCTGATTCCTGACTGGCCACTTACCCCACTTCTCACTGCTACCCTGAGTGCTTTTCTTGTGCAGTCTCTGCATAGGGGCATGATCCCGATGCAAAGAAGCCCAATCGAAGGTTCGGTCCTTGATAGGATCCCTGGCCATGTCTTCTTCCATTGATTATCAATCCAGAAACCGGAGTATGGTGTGCGACAATTTGCTAAAGCCGAGGAGCATCTTCACCGGTCAAAGTGCACGTTTCCCATGACGGCAGGGTACGTTGGTCCGCAACCATTCGGACCGTTCGAGGAAGGTGCTCCACACTTGGGTGACATGTTGGAGCCGATCAGCCCCATATCCAGGGACGAGCGATATGAGCGGACAGACGATGCACAGCAAACTCTGCCTTGATACCGAGAACACCAGGATGGTTCAACAATGCCGATAGAGTAACCGTTCAGCCAGCACCTGTGCGGGATCAGCCGGTCGTGCCATTTGATCGACACTGTCCGCTGCAGCATGACAGATATACTTGTACTAGGTCAATCAATGATCCACACCGCACACAGCGGACTGATATCGGTGAAGTCCGTGTCAGTGCCTCAGGACGAAGACAGACATCACCGGCTCGGCTATATCGATATCGCAAAGCAACGTCGACCCTCTTTACCGGCAGACGGTCAGGCTCTTTGCAGATCTTTTCGGTAAGACGCCGACGGGACGTGCCTCAGAGGGCTGATGTTCTGCACAAGGTTTGCCCCGCTTAAGTACATTTCCCTTACCACGACTACTGCTCGAAGCAGTAGTTCATGGCGCAACGAATCCTTACCAGACACTCTGAAGCCGCTTCTGACCACGAGGCTGTCGCTATCTGCCGTCAGCTGATGGGCAACATCTATATGGATTATGCACGATCCCACACATTCGTATTGTACTTCCCGTTCAGCTCCCATTTTTCTCTTGGCGCAATGGAGTGCACCAGTTTCTTATGTATTACTGCCACATACAGCGGGGTATATTGGAATAGTCGAGTTTAAAAGATCCAGACCCTGCAGCGACAAAGCCAAATTCTGAGCCAAGGAGATCATCTGGTACTTAATTTAACTTGGCAGCTTGCAGATTGCATCAAACGGGATATTACAGGGATACCCCTGCCCGCATATGTTGCAGAGATCAGGGAATGTAGTAGTCCGTCCCCCTGAAACTTCTTCGAGTGAAATGCCGGTTTTGCCATGAGGCCGCTTTCGTAACGGCTTTCTGTCCAGGTTCGAAGGATCATAGGGCTGCGCCTGACCGCCTGCGAGGATGTCACCCTTTACCAGTTATGGATGTCGGGCTGAAGACGGGTGGAGTCAGCTTTAGAATAATCATGATGGTTGTAAAATGCCTTAAAGTTAAAGCATTCAGACGAAATCCTCCTTATTACTGATGTCAACTTCTCGATTCCCACGCCTTTCGAGCGCCTTCATGCCTTAGCGCAAGCATCTGAAGCAGCGCGATTCACAACCATCCTGCAGACCCTTGGCTGTTTCTTGCAACGAGCCTGTAGATGATGCAGGTCGGCTCTTTTTTGGTATCGTGTCAGGATTGCCACTTTTGCCCAGCCAGGGAAAAGCATGAGACATTGCTGGTCGCCTTCTTCTTACAGTGTAAAATAGCTGCATGCACCTCATAAGGCGTGCCCCGGCCCAACCCACGTCAAGCACCAAGTTGCCATTGTCTGTCTTCCCGATCCCTCTTTACAACAGCTTTTCTGACCTCGAAGGAAGACTGTGTTAATTTAACGATCCAACCTCACCGGCGGTTCGGAAAAAAAGCAAAGGTTGGAAATCCGCATCGGTGATCCTTAGCGATCATCTAGCCACAGAAACCACCGCCTTTGGCGCCAACAGCAGCACCCTAGAAACGAGCTTTTTAAAAAACGGTACAGGACGTTTCTGGTACTATCAGTAGGGCTGGAAGGGAAGGGAGATCGCCCCGAAATCCTTAATATTGGGCCGAAACCCGTTGGATTCGACGGTCTTTGCTCTAGTCCTTCAAGTCGCTGTTCAGCGACGTCGTCCGATTTCTCAATCATTTGCATTGCAGGTTCAGTGGATGCGACACGTTCCAACATCTTGTTTTGTACATTTTTGCCTCCGACTTTGGGTTTTTGGTTGTCTCTGTCTTCTGATTTGTCGCCCTCGCCACCGCTTGAACGAAATTACGGCCATTACGTGCAGCGTCCGCGCATTTACGACTTGCAACGATTTCTAATTTTCAGCGTGGCGATTTCACGCCCGCAATGAATACGTCTAGTGTCATGTCACCGCCGTCAATACTCATACATGACATAAACAATCTGAATGGTTCGCGCAACTCGTCCACTCGGACGGTTGCTAAGCCCTTGTCGGGAAGCCTAGGGCCAATGGCAGTACCGAATGCTCACAGAGACGCGCAGTATGTGCCTCCACCATTGCCTCCACCGAGGCATATAGACGATCTAGCTGCTGGTAGCGATCCAGGGTGGAGATGGGGAAATTTGTCTAATCAGGGAGGCTTTGGAGGAGGAAATTTTGCTGCTTCACCCAAATTCGCTGCGTCAACGAGGTACCCTTCGAGTTCACATGGATCTTGGGACTCCAGAATGGAAGATGAAGGCTTCCCAGATGGTTCATACCGTTCACGGCGCGACCACTCGATCACAAACACAAACTTACCTCCGGGCTTGGATAGGAAGTATGACTTTTCAAGGAACATTGATGAAGGTTATCACAGTCTTTCGGGCTCCAGCTATTCGAGTAATCGGTCAGTTAATTTTTGGCTTTTTGCACCTCCACCCTGTTGTCTACACCGTACCGCCGATGTGATGTTGGTGATCTGAGCTTCTGAAGCTCCAGATGAATCGTATCTCTACAGTGTATCGTACCAACGTAATCTTGAATCTAACGTGTAATCGAGAGTTATCCTCCTCCTGCTGACCTGAAGATGGATCTAGATTGCAAGGCGAGCGACATTTGGAGCAGAGGAATGTTGATTCCGCGTCACAAGCCTACGATAACAAATTGTTATCGAAGATTGGGAAACCTAAAACACCTCCTCATGTTTCCCGGACCTCAAGCGTAGACGCCGCATCACCGAAGTCGTCACTATCATTCTATCAGAGTGGTAGACACCCCCATCAGCTCAAATCACTGTCGATATCAGAGGGCAGCACGAATTCCTATCCGGCCTCCCCCTTCCCGAGGGAACCTCTTTCCACCCGATCGGCGGAGAGTCCACGATATAGAGCAGATTCGCCTTCGCTCCTTTCATCGGCAGCTAGCGCCAAAAGCTTCATGGACTGGCGGAGTCCAACATGGGAAGGCGGTACCCCAACATCTGCAGGACCTGATCCTCAATCTCGGACTCAGCCATCTCGTTTCGGATCGTTCACATCGCAATACCAACAACGACAGCAACAGCAGCAACAGCAGCAGCAACAGCAACAACAGCAACAACAGCGCCACCAGTCCCGCCGAAGGTCTGTCTTTTCGAGCTATGATGAGTCAGCCGCGGGATCGTTAGTGTGTGATGCCGCTAGCAGGGGTAGCAAGCGAGGCAGCCAAGACCAATCGTCGACCCTTCAAGAGTCCGACTCGACCACCGATTTCCCCTATATGGAGGAGACTGGAGCCATGCGACAACTCCACCTGGAGGACAGAGCCTCCCTCAGCCTTGATCCTGCACTGCAACAGTGCTCTTCCTCCCCTGTTATTACTTCGGACTCACGCTTGGGCATGAAACGTAGAGCTTCGTCGCCACCACCCGATTCTTCGCATGACGACAAAGCCCCGTTGCATTCAGTGGGGAGCAGCAGCGATCTTTATCAACGCCATACCCAAACCGCCCACTCAGCCAATCGCGCCTCACCAGTGAACAGATTTGTTGCTCAGCAAGCTTCCGTGTCCTCTAATTCCTCCAGTGGCCTGCGCAACGGCTCCTACGCGTCTTCGGGCGGCATGTCGGTCGGCAGCAGCCTCACCAGCCTTTCTCCCAACCATGAACGACTTTCACCCACGTCCGAGTATCCCTATCCACAACCGCATCCTGACCGTGACTCACCCTACATGACCTCGCATCCAAGCCCTCAGTCATCAATTTCACACTCTCATCCTGCGCCCACGCCGCCAGAGAAGCAATCTGCCGCCGCGTCGCGCAAGATGTCAACCGATACGCCAACGCCGCGGAAGCAAAACAATCCTCCCAACATACAGGCTCCTTTGCATATCTGTAAATGTTGTCCAAAAAAGCCCAAGAAGTTTGAGACTCTAGATGACCTGAGGTATGTGTGTCGCTGCCTGTTCAGGCTGGAGCACCGACTGACTTCCCCGGTCTAGGGCCCACGAGTCAGAGAAACAATATGCTTGTAATTTCTGCCACAATCGCTTCAAGAACAAAAACGAGGCAGAGCGACATCAGAATTCACTCCATGTTCGCCGGTACTCCTGGTCGTGTGCTACATTGGCTAACGACTACCAACGCGTCTTCCATCCTTCGACAATGCTTCCTTCCCAACACCCTACTCAAGCTCCTCCACCTCCAGACGCAATTGCTGCAACCGATATCTGGGGTTACTGTGGGCAAGAGTTCACAAATGAGCCACAGGATTGGACTGATCGTGTTGCCCATGTGACGAATGTCCACAAGTTCGGCGAATGCAACCAATCCAAGAAGTTCTTCCGAGCCGATCACTTCCGCCAGCACTTGAAACACAGTCATGCCGGCACAAGTGGGAAGTGGACCAACATGCTGGAGGGGGAATGTATGAAGGACGAGCCTATACCAGACATGATGCCTCAGCCACCACAACTACAACAAAGCATGAAACACCCGATGCAGCAATCAATACCGCAACAAATGCAGTCACCGATGCATCAGATGCAGGACATGCCACCTGGACCCAGCATGCAGCAAGGCTTGGGAGGAGCACCGGTCGCGAATATGGGAGGCATGCCAGCAGCAGTATCCGGGCGAGCTGCGGCCATGACAGGGTCATCTGGTTTGAGTAATGAAACAATCGATGAAATGAAGGAAGAGATCTGACATCTCAACATTTTGGGCTCTCTAATTGCTATTGGTTGATGTGGGCCCCGTCCCATGAGCACATTTGACCGACAGCACTCTGTTCTTTGACAATCAAGGTACCTGGCTGGGTCCGGTCTCGATGGGGGTTTTGGGCGGATGTAAGAACATGTGAACGGCCATATTGTTCATACCCGAGGACTGCGACACCGCAGTACGTTTTTATGAATGCATGAAGGGGATTTCGGGAACATATCCTCAGCTCTATAATATATAGTTAAGGTCCTTTGAGGGATAAACAATTACTAGGGATACTGTAGTGCCGTAAACCGTTGCCTTTTTTCGTTTGTATTTCGCCCGTCAGTTGTGGTGTTCAAGGATAGGGCGTTATTAGTAGGCTGAATCGTATGGCCATGCCAGTGGTAGTCATGCTTGATTCCAATATGGCTTCTAGAATTCGGATCCCTTATCTCACGTTGTCTGAAGGAAAGACCTCTGATGACGCGCTAGGATCCCAAACCCAAAGTGGACGTATTGATTCTACGCCCTCACAAGTAAACACACGACAAGATGTGGTCGTTTCAAGCTGCAGCATACCCATATCCCATGCCCCATACCCCATACCCATTCCCGGCAGATGAAGCATCAGCGGATTCTCCCATGACCTGATTCCTCAAAAGGACATGCCGGCTCCAATTCGAACGCGCCCTTACCGAGAACTGCTCACGCCATCTCTACACCGAAGATTCACCCAGGCTGCAGGAGTGAGCCTCCTGCTCTGCTATCTGGAAGCAATCGTAATAGGAGACAAGTCTTCTCGTGAGTCTATCTATCAGAAGAATGCTGGAGGTTGCATAAGACTAACCACCGGTAGTGATATGGTCATGGTTCCCAGTTGGCAAAGCCGGCATCCGCACTCTCCTCCTCTTCCTTTGCCCACTACTAGTCTTTGTGCTTCGGGTCGCCCTGCTCCATTTCGGTAATCGGTCAACAGTTTCACCCTTTCAGACCTTCCGACGGTATCTTGTTGGGAGAGATGTGTTCGAAGTGCTGTTCTGCTATATCCTCTCGGCCTGGCTCTTCACCCAAGTCTACATCTGGTCGGTGCCGGAGAGTGCGAGCTTGAACTGGATAGTACAGGGCCGGTAAGGATCACACATTACGCGGCTGGGGTACGGGTCACTGAGGTTTCAGCAGATCATGGGAGAGGCAACGCCTGAACGAGCGTCCAATCTACCTTCGAAGTTACTATCTCTTACTGGCTCTCCTACAAACGCCACTCCACCTCTACTTCGACTATGACATGATCCCTCGACCATTGAATGAGGCGGACATTGGTTCAATGTCTGAAGAGCGGTCTGATGTCGCCGTTAGTCCTGTTGAACAACTCAAGAAGCAATTACCGAACATAGCACGGCAAGTGGGAGTCATCAGCGTCTGCTCGAGCTTTCTGGGGCCCTTCATCTACTCATTTACGGTACGCAAGCTAGCCTGGCGGACGTCACTCCTCTGGGCTAGGTTTTTCCGTTACGACATACCCCACGCAGCGGAGCTATCTATACTACCACCTTATCACATCTCTCTGATTTTGAGGTCGGCAATCTCGGGCTTCTTACTCCTCTTTTTGTGGCGGATATCGAATCTTGCGTTCACAGTCTATGTAGCGCAGGAGCCATTGAAACGAGGGCAGCCCATTAGCCAGGATTCTAGAGATCCGAATGGGGTCCTGATCAACGGACTTTACTCTAAAAAAAGCCTTGTAAAGGTAAAGCAGTCCCTTGTTTATGTGACTTCCGCTGAATGATGTCTACAGACCTTTGCATTCTGGGAATTAGCCCTGATCAGTCGAAGCTTCCCAGACCGCCGGAAACACATCTTCAGGGATATCGATCGTGCGGGTGGGCCGACGTGGAATCAGATATCATCAGCATGCCTCCAAGCAATCGAAGGAGTCAATGCTCGTATCACGGCATATGGCCAGCCCTCAGCGCAGCAACAAGCTCAATCAAGGCCTCAGGATGTGCAGTCGCTCCCTCGTATCGGTGCACCATTGAAAGAGGGGCAAGTCCTTATGGACCCGCCTCCTCCTTCATCCAGGAGGGAGATGGTGGAATGGAAAGTCGGCTCATTTGCAAAATCAATCGGCAACAACCCACCCCCCTCAGGTTATGGGAATCCAATCAGCCCCAAAACGCAGCAGTACCTGGAGGCCGCGCGGAACAAACTCCTCACACGCGAACAACAGCAGGTAATCACACCGGCTCATGTCCAGTCGCAATTCAATGTATACATGACCCGCTTCTTGCAATCGCCGTTCGGGCACCCATTTCGCCAAACCTTTGCTCGTCGAATCCAGTCCATCGTCTTTGGGCAACCCTTCTCCGAACTTGCCTCCATCGTCGATGCGGTGGAATCGCTGACGAATTTCGCCACGGCAAGCATCAAAGAAGACGATTATGGGATGGTGGCGAAAGATATCCCGAAGATTATGAGGACTTTTATCCTAACTTATCAGCAATTGGAACGGTTCACGGCTACACTGCCGGTGCATTGGACGGATGTGCAGTTTTCGGAGGAGAAGCGTCAGACGGAGGATGTTTTGGTGTTGTTGAGTAAGCTGAGATGTGGGTTAGGGCAGCTGGTGAGGACTTTTGGCGGGTTTGAGGCGGAGGTGGGGATTGAGAAGAGGGATATGAGGGTTGCGAAGGGGATTGCGGGGGTGGAGGATTGATAGATAATACCCATAACAAAAAATAAGACGATGGTGGTGGTATAGAAAGTGTCCCGAATAGATGGTTTTCAATTAATATACTATTTGGCACTTTGATCTCTGTTTGTGATGGGCTTTTCAAGTTCGTTCGTAAATGAATCGTTATTCATGCAATGGAGTAGACAAGTTAAGTTGAGCAAGCATATATTCATACATTCCCCTGTGCACCCAGACCCATCCCCGTTTTAACATCTCTTACTCAATGCTCACCCCACCCTTCACCTTATACCATCACCGATAATAGTAATCCTACCATACTTCTCTTCTCTTTCTTTCTTTCCCAATAAGAAGTGATATGAGAATTCACGATAAAGGTCTCCTGGTTTGTATTGGATGAGATATTACAAAAAAAAAAAGACACCGAATTTATAAAAACCACGATGCTATTGCATCTATCTGACACTTCCAAGTTATATGCACACGGAAAACACCGGAAAAACGTACGACATGGGTATTCTTTTATAGATTTACAAAGGAGGGTAAAAAAGGTAGGTTAGAAGAACCCCCCCACCCTTTTTTATTTTTATCAAGCATCCCCTTTTCGTTTTGTGAATGGTATGTTTGCTATACATACTCAAATCAAATTAAGGAATGGGTATTATCAATTCTTCGGCCGGGGGAAAAGAATAAGTCTGGTTGTTATTAATTATATAAAGGAAAAGGATTTTCTTTCTAACACCCGGGGGGAGGGAGGGAGGGTTATATATAGTATAGACCTGGTTAGTCTATATAAATTGAATATATACGAAGACCGCTGGGTTTGAGAGATATTCAGAGGAGATGGAGTGGCGGAATGAAATGCTTAGACGTATGGGGGCGAATTTAAGTGTTGGGAGGTTAATGGGAAGTCTATGAATGTGGTATATATACTTGGTTGGGGATGATACTTTCATTGCGTACTGACTGACTGGTCGCTAGTGTAATAACGATGTGTAGTAGGACTTCGTAGCGGAGGTTTAAGGGTTTGAGTAGATGAAGGGTTTGCAGAAAAGGGGGTTTGATTAGGGATAATGTTAGGAAAAGTGGGCAATCTGGTAGATGGGATATGAGATGAGCATGGGGAGGATAGGGAGGATAGGGTTGTTAGAGGAGGAAAGTAGTATCTAGAATCACTTTGCGGACTAGGTTATAAGCTGCGGGAAGAACTAATACTTCAGCTTCGAGGGAGTTTGGACTGATGTTATTCGGTGCGAAAGGGACGAAGCTATTGAAATGCAGGACATGGACTATGTGCAATGAAGCAAACTATTGAAAATGGTAGGAGAACGCAAGACTTTCCTTTTTCTCATATATCATACGTCGAGAGCTCATCTCCCAAAGCCAGAGGCCCTACCTTGTCGTTTAAAACCTAGCTTCGACCTTCTTCCCTGTATCACCCAGCGCCCACTCGCTTCTCGATTTTCTACTTCTGACTTTATCGACTTGATCCGTCGTGAACCCACGGGCTTCAACGGCTGGATTGTAGCCAACATCGCTTGCTGGAGAGGCATCTTCGTTCGACTTCCCGTCCGCACGCTTATACACCGTACAGACCACGGCACCACCAAGACCAAGATTATGCTGCAGTGCCACCTTGGCCCCGGTTACAAGCCGGTTGTCGGCCCAACCACGGAGCTGCCACACGAGCTCACTACATTGTGCGAGGCCCGTGGCCCCGAGAGGATGACCTTTGGAAATGAGACCGCCAGACGGATTGACAACACAGCGACCGCCATAGGTAATATCTCCCTTCTGGACCATCTCGT
>QQTW01004498.1_pt1 | contig 10472 bp, 11 predicted proteins | sample 1904831 | NCBI WGS metagenome assembly QQTW01 (sample SAMN09435610, study PRJNA476489) | Subsurface metagenome, whole genome shotgun sequencing project.
TGCTAGAGAAGCTGGGATTCTGGTTCCCCGATTACAGACTCTTTATGCTATGCTACACCACCTGAACAAAAACAACCAAAGTCGACCTCCTCCGTCACCAGCAGTAACTCAGCCTCCACCTCGTGTTACGTCAGCTCCACCGGCCCCAAGGCCACCCATGAATGGCCAGGGCCGTGGCGGCAGGATGTCCTCTGGCATGGGCATGCAAGTGCCGCCATCTTCGAGGCGTGGCCCTCCACCTGTTAATGGTTATCGCGGACCGCCGAATGGCTACCCTCCTCGGCAGATGTCACGAAAGCCGTCCTTCGAAGAAAACAACCTAGACGAGTTCAGCCATGTCGTTTTGTACGATGACATCCCAGAAGGGGACGTTGCTGCTCCGTATGGAGATATGCCTGGTAACGGTGCCGGCCAACCAGTCATCGATATGCGCGAGCGAGAGATGATGCTGCGACAGAGAGAATTGAGGCTGAGAGAGCAAGAAATGGCAATGAAACGAGGAGCAGGAGGTTTTGGTGGTGGTCGTCGAGCTTCCCATGTCCGGAGGCGTGATTTTGATGATGACGACGACGATGACGACGACTATTTTGATCCAATGGATAGCCGGGGCCCTCCTGTTCCCCGAATCGACCCTGATAATTTTGATATGATGAGCGTCACCTCAAGACGAACACGCAAGACACCGAGTCAAGCTCAACTCCGCAAGACCGTTTTCGAGGGAGGCGGTGGGATGAGGCCCGGGGGAGGTGGGTTCAGTCGCCCTCATGCGGGCCGTAATGGCGCGAGTACTCGTTATGAGAATGTGTCGCGACTGCACGACAACGTGCTGGACAATCCAATGATGAGCTACTCTTCCAACAGGTACGGAGCAGTTGACAGGAAAGAGTTGCATGAAGAGTCTCGGGCAAATTCATTGACAGCGGGTCGAATGCAAGAAGTAGCCAACGGTGCTGGGCCTTATCCTGGGCCTCCAAGTCGACGAACAAGCCAGTCGCCCGGCAATCCTTTCGGGCCGACGGGTCGTGGCATGGGCCGTCGTCCATCTCCTGATGAAAGCCATCATCCGCCCAACGGAATGCACAATGGATTACCCAATGGGACAGGTCGGCCATCTCCACCAGGTGGAATGCGGGCGCCTGTGCCGAAACATGCGCCGGGGCATGGCAATGTGGTGCACCCGCAGCAAGTCGAGCAACAAGTCGGAGTGAGCAAACCCTTCCCGCTTCCTCTCAAAGGTCCTACCAAGAGTCTGACTGGAAGTGCGAGCGCTAGCGCGGGAAGTGGGGATAGTGGAAGTGCGAACATCGACTCCTCCGAACCCTCTGCACATAGCAGCCAAAGCAGCTTTGCTCCTCGACAACCAGTAGGGGCTCGCTAATCGATCGCCTACCTCAGGGTCACTGCAAGGCCGTCTCCTTGACCACGCACCACCTGCCTTTCCCATCTGCTCAGCCATGTGGCGCGGGCACAACCTTCTCCTACGACTACCAGCACAGTCCATCCTCACCATCCGCACAGACTTGTATACTTTGCAACGACGAACCTTTCTCTGCCACCCACAATATCTTCTAATACGCTGGCTCGGCGATATTCACGACCTTAATCACCAGGAGACAGGGAATGAGAGATGATGAGTGCTTGGCATAGGAGGAATGTTCACCAGCCTCGTACATAAAATTCAAGAGAAGACTGGTTTGGGATGATTCGATCTTGCGTTTCCACTCCATAGTTTGGGGAGACGCACGCTCGGTATTGTGCCATGTTGAATCCTCTAGTGGACGGCCCATTGTAGTGCATATGCTGGCGGGCGTATACTCACAGACTTGAGGGGCCTGTTTTTCTTCTCCTTGAACGTTGTCATCTGCATGGACTGGCGTACAGGAACAGGAACAAGATCGCCCGCCTATTGCTGCGGCGTCCTAATCAATGACAGATAATATACTGAAGTTACCAACAATACTTGATATAGGAATTGGACAGGTTCCTAATACATGCTTTCCTGAGGCTGCACTTCCATTCGATACCAGGCAAATACTTAGGGCTGTAATACTAGGTAGATAATAATTATTATTGCTATGGACTAGCATCGCTGGGATCCGAGGCTGACACGTCAAGTTTGACCTGATTACTCCGAGTAAGGTGTCGACTTCCGGTTGATGGTGAAAAGTGGATGGTGGCTGTAGATGTTGATGTTGGATGTTGTGACCACGTAGATGGTATGTGAAGACATTATCTACCGTCATGGTTGCCGACATCCACTTCCTCCATTTTGCTCACTCCTACAGCAGTCAAATGTCTGGTTCTAAGCTCCATCAGTTGACGTCGACCCTCTACAGGACTCCACCCTCCACACGTTAACTATGCCTCCTCCCTCGACAACGCAAAAAGCCCCCAGCAGACCCTCATCCGCCTTCACCGCAGCAACCTCAAACCCGACCTCTCACAACACCACCAGCCACCCTAGCGCAGGGCCCTCCTCATCGTCCTCCTCCTCCTCCTCAAGCAAATCCCGCCAGTACGCACATCTCCATTCCCAGCTCGCGCAGCTGAACGCGCACCTCGCAGATACAGAGAACCTGGTGCGCATGACAGCGGTTCAGGCGCAGGATATCCGGTTCCTGGGGGGTTATGTCGGTGCGCTGTTCATGGGGAGCGCGAAGGTTCTGGGGGAGGAGAGTTTGAGGCAAGGCCAGGATGCAGATAAAGAGGCTGGTGGTGATGGGGAGAATTCAAAAATCGGGGAGCAGCGACGCTGATAGGGGTTTAGTAGCATTGAGGGTTCGGAGAGAATATCCCCTTGGGTTTACTGAGGTGGTGTGGCGGAGGGCATGGAGAGAGGAGGATTCTGCTTCACTGAGACTTCAAGATGGTGAAAGGGGTATTATTACTCCATTGTGCCTTTTCCAAGATTTCAACCCGGCAAGGAATTAGCGATGAGCACGTCAAATGAGAAACTCAGCCAGCAAAAGCCCAAACGTAGATCGCAGGCCTGCGATCCGAGAGGCGTGAGGTGGACACCAGACCCGATCAATAGTTGGACTTTCAAGACGAGCAACCGAGCACACACCACATACAAGGGCATTCCATCTCTCAAGCAATACAACGAATAATCCTCCTAACCCAACAACCCAAAGCAAAGGTCCCCGTCCCCGGCCTCTACACCTCAACTAACCCAGCAAACACCGAACCACGACCCTCCTAATCATCACCCGATCCATACCAGAACGAAAAGCATTCCGCCCACCCCTACACACCAGCCAGAGTCTCCGCCCGCGAGTCTCGCTCCCCGTTATTCGTCCCCGAGCAAATCCAGCCCCACCCAAAACCTGAGAGAGAGAGAGATTGAGACCGAGAGAGAGAGACCTCCCATCCCAGGAAATCCATTCCCGGGAGCCAGTCCAGCCTTCGCTTTCCTGGCCCGCAGTTCGGGGAAGGGGAAATGAAAGATGTGGCTTCGCTTTGGGATCTAGCCTGCTCCTGCTATAGTAGAAGACTGGGATCTCCCCGATCGGGCGGGGGAGTGTCACCTTTTTTCTGTCCTTCTCACGGCGTACACGTGGGACCTGTACGGACATCATACGAGCTATGAGCTATGAGCTATGAGCTATGACTGCTTTTCGCGCCGGGACGGGACGGGGTGGAAAAAGGGGGCACCCGCATCTGACGAGATGAGATGAGGGGCTGCAAGGATACCGGGTTCAAATGATCGCGCGGGTACTATTTTATCGGCAAGGGCGTAGGGTTCAAGACTTTCCTTTCTCTCTTGCGGTCATATTACATGGTTGGATTGGATTGGATCCCTCCGCCCGGGTAGGGGGGAGAGTAATGGGCTGCTTGGACGATTACTCGTGAGTATGGGGAACGGTGACTCGTGAGATGAATGCCCTCGTTAGGGAAGATGTTTGATATTCTAGAATCCGGGGGCCGATGTCTGGTACAGATAATAGGTAATATAGGCTGGAGATTACGTCTGTACACCTCGTGCTCGCGTGCGCTGGGGCTATCTCAGGGATTCAGGGAGATGGAGATGCAATATTCTTTTTTGGCCAGAGAACTCGCACCTTTGTTGCAGCCAACGAGGTTGTGGTAAGGGCTCAAGTCTGATGTGGGGGTCTCGATTTCAAGCTGGGCACATTCAATGCTCAGATAGTGACGGGGAAGCTATGTAGCTCTTCATGCATTGCAAATTTCATATTGCTCAATATTGCCCTTGAATCTCCGTCCTCCTCCAGTCCCTCCGGTCCTTTACCCATCCAGTCTCAAGGAGTCATGAACTTCGTGTGTTTGTAAGGTCATCCACTCACCGTCTTCCTCCATCTACATAACTCGAATGCGCAGCTTCCGCAAGGGTCACGAATCGGAGTCCGACCTTGACACATAAATCATGGCTGAATTGGTATGTGGCCAAAATGATAGCGGCACTTCTCGCTATGGCGGTGATTTCCTTCACGTAAAATTGTCTTGTAATCAGCGAGGCAGACCCAGCAGAATTCATTGCGGCATGCACGACACGTCATGTGATCACAACCACTCGTCTTCTGAATCATTGCACCACATTTGGCATTTGGGCACCTCGTTGCTCCCTTATCCAGGTACTCTGCAGACTTTTCTTCAGCGCGTTTCAATTCCTCCAGTCGAGCTTTTTCTGCTGCATCCGCCTCGGCCCGTCGGGGAGCATCTGCTAGCCAAACCCGGTACTCTTCGCAGGTCTGTCCATGGTGGTAGACGAGATTGCAGCCGAGGCAAGTGTGCTGTTGACAGTCTGCACATGTCATGTACCTGGAGACCAGGTCGTCTTCCTCCACGAAAACTGCGCTCTTGCAGCCTTCATGTGCACATAGATGATACTCGGGGGCGCTCTGTAGGGCTCTGTTTGTCTGAAACTTGTCATATCGGCCAAAGCTGTCGGATGGTGCGAATCGCTGCATATCACCATGGTCCAAGAAAACACCGCAGTCGGCATGAGGACATGTGATGGAATCCCAGCCTTTTGTGTCTGCTTGTGCGGCAATGTGTTGCTCCCAGCAAGCAAGACAGACCTCTGGTGCATGATTACAGTTAGAGGCGACACTGACCTGGAATAGGAGCAATGGATCTAAGCCATCAGAACAGACCTGGCAGGATGGTCTTTCCCCGAATAGCTCGTAATTGACAGGTTGAAGACCAACAGCAAAATCGATGTTGTCTCTGATGGCTGTAGATGTGCCGAATGCGACTGGAGAGGGGCCCTGCGCTCTGCCCTTCACTCCTGAACTGTTGTGTACCTTTTTCCTCTTGGCTGTGCCGTCATCAACTGTCGATTCAACCCATTTCTCACGATTACCGCCATAGCCATCTTCTTCACTTTTGCTATCGACGCCTATACCTGCTCTCCTTCTTACCACCCTAGCAATCTCTACGCCTGAAGAGGCTTCCCAGCTGCTGTCGGCTTGCCTTTTCCGCCGATCGTTGCCGATTTGAGTGGCAAAAGGCTGCATTCGTCGTGCTGGATCACGGTCCTCCTCCCCTTCTTCTGAATTCTGGTCTTGATCTTGTTCGTAAGCTAGATAGCTTCCGCCACTATTCTTGCTCCCTCGGGGGATGGGTGCAGGGGCATAGGCTGATCTCGCCCCACGTCTCTGCCTTGCCGTGGCCCTCTTTTCCTTTGCTAGATTGGCTCGCTCCCTTGTCGCATCCTGCACTGCTTCCCCGCACCAGTGCTTGTGGCCTCCGTTTCTGTCCAGCCGCAGCCTGGGCTGTCACCTCCAACGCATTGATCGTTCTCTGCAGAATTTTCTCTGGGCGGTAGCGGAGGTGGACCATCTCATAGAGCTCCAGTTTCGTAATGTTGGCGGAGGCCCTGCCACCAAGAGTCTCGATTATCCCGACTAGGTCATTTTTCGTCCATTTCGTGTGCTTGACACCAAAGAAAGTCAAAGGTAGGCCTTTGTTGACATATGGCAGGTCAACCTTCGCTACAGCGTCGGGTTCTGAAGAATCCATATTGAGAAATGTGCTACCCGGAGTCCGAGAGAATGGTCGCTCTTCGTCAGATGTGAAAAGGATGGCCAGCTAGACAAGCTTTCATATCAGATTCATCACCTTGTTGGAGGAATCTGAGCTAGCTGTCGAACGGTCAAAGTTGGCCTTGATGTGTTCCCAGGAAGATTGACCAAAAGTAGACTTGAAAGAGCCAACGGCTTCCTAGAAGGGATGCAGCTAGACAAAAGCCTGATCCCACTCCCAGGCCGAACCAAGGCACAACCAATTGCGTTACAATATGAGATGTCGGTATCTCAAAATAGTTCTACGATCAGAGACCGCGATTTTGGCGAAGTGTTCTGCTTGGGCAGGGTGTTTGTGTCAGCCTTCGAAGAAGTACAATACACTTGTTGCAGCCTGTAGCCCTGGAGTGAGGGACAAGTAATGTGGCTAACAAGTATCATGAGATATACCGAGCAGCCTTGGACGAGTAGAAGCCGAGAAAAATACTTATGCTCACGTGACAAAGTGTCAGGACGATAAAATAGTAGTATGAAGGAAGTACTACACGTCGCCGAAGGTCAAGGTTACTATTTAGCGTGCAAGCGGCGTCGTAGGTAGCTTCCACTACACCTTCGCAATGGGTGGGATGATGGCGGAGGTACCACCAGATGGCAAGGGGCCAGAGCGTAGATATTGAAAGAGGATGAATTCAAGTTCTGAAAGGACTTAACTGGCAGAGAGATTGAAAAGATTGATGACTTGATATAGTACTAGTAGTACTTAATACTTGGAGAGTGGTCGAGGCAGGAGCAAGATCCATGGTAGCACGGTCTGCAGTACGGCCCTCTGCTGCGCTGCTACTGCGTAGCCCTGTTGAAAGCTGTGGATGTGAGCGAGGTCAACTGGCCATGGACTCAGCACGGCTCTAAACCACATCCTCAACAGGATGTTTCATTCAGTCAAGTACTCAAAGCACAACGGTGGTGCAAGTAATAAGAACCAAGGCAGAGGCGAGGGCTCCCAAGACTCTCAAACGCATAGTTACTATTTCCATTCCCCAAGGTTTTGAATCAGCACATTATGGCACAAGTACAGCGACCACCACGTTCATGACTTCATGCCAAAGTGTGGTAGCTAGTTGAAGAGAGTATATCGTAATCCGAAGGATCAGGTTGTAACGTCAAATACGTGAGATAGGTGAGATACATATCCACTGGCGGGCAACGCCTCAATTAGCGGAGCGATATGGCAAAATATATGCTCAAACAAGGTTATCTGGAAGAGCGGTCGCAATACTCTCTCAATCATAGATAGATGTGTCGAATCAAACGAACCAAGGATGTCTGGATCAAGTGAAGTGTTCTGGATGGTGTTTCCTCGAAGAAGACGTCAGATCGACAGGGCTACTTGAGGCAGGATGACGGAAAATGCCGGGAAATGTTATCTCAGAAATTGTGCCATCGCAGGCAAATGTCTAGATCATATGACCTTTCACCCAACCATTAGAGCACGCTACCCGTGATGCAAACCCCGTGCCATCGACGGGCCCTATAACCCATTACTCTACTCTGGACAGCAGTTTTAGTTAATGATTCCTCTATTCTATTCTTATAAGTCAAGAACCGCACAGTCTTTTCCACATAACAAGATAAGCTTACAGATCGTCTTTCAATAGAATTCACCAAGTTTAATCTTCAATCGAAGAAGATACAACTCATTGAACATTTACTATTTCTGCTGTTGCTATGTAGTAGATAGTACAACTCAATACGTAGCTTGTTTACTGCCCTTGCTGCGTTAGTACTAATCAGGTTAAGTGATCAGCCTGGGCCAGACTGGAAACATGTGAAAGTTAGAAATTTTTGCAAACAATGACATCACATCTGATGTGGATCGCTCGTGATCACACTACGTACGAGGCAAGAGTGATAAACACTTTGTGTGTGACCCGCTATTTAATACTGCTACCTTCCTTTAATCTTTCTTCCACAAACCATCTACCATTTTCCTCCACCTTGAAAAGTCCAACTTCACCAAAGTCTTTGAATTATCAATCAGTCAAGCTCACCCACAACAAATCCTCTTCATCATCATGTCTGATACTGGCCGAAAGAACATCGGCGACCGTAAGATCAGTTGTCATCTTCAGATCTCAGTTCACTTACTAACATGCACCCTGTAGAGGCCAAGGAGAAAGTTACACCTGACTCGCAAAAGTCTACTGTCGACAAGGCTACTGAATCCGCCTCATCCACAGTCGACAAGGGCATCTCTTCAGTCCAGCCAGGTATGTTTCCCTTACCGTTACCTCACTTTGCCTAATCCACCACTGGTTTAGATGATAGCAAGTCAGCCTCTCAGAAGTTGTCTGATACTACCCGTGGCAATGCCGACTCCGCTCAGCAAGAAGGCAAGGGTCTGGCTCAGTCAGTAACCGACAACATCTCTGGTACTGTCGAGTCCGCTCAGAAACAGGGCAAGGATTTGGCCCAGTCTGCATCTGACACCGTCTCAAACACCGCCAATTCAGTTCAGCAGCAAGGCAAGGATATGGCTCAGTCTGCGTCCGACACCGCCAACTCAGCTCAGCAGCAGGGCAAGGATATGGCTCAGTCTGCGTCCGATAAAGCCTCCGGCACCGCCGAGTCTGCTCAGAAACAAGGCAAGGAGACGGCTCAGTCTGCGTCCGATAAGACATCTGGCAACACCGAGTCTGCTCAGCAACAGGGCAAGGGTATCCTACAGTCAGTAACCGATACTGCTTCTGGTCTCATTGACTCTGCCAGCAAGGCTGCTGCTGGTAAGTAACTATCTTTTATTCTGGTTAAACAACCCTAACCATCACCTCATAGATGCTGCGAACAAGATCTCCGAGTCTTCCAACACGAAGAAATAGGTGTCAATGGCTCGCGTGATCCTGCACACGCCCACAACAGTCTCAACCAACCGCCCGAATGACCCCAGTTATGTGGTTTCAAACTTTCTAGTCTTACATTGTCCCCATTTGCGACGGGAATCGGGATGAGGAGAGGAGGATCAACATCAGGGAAGGGAACTGACGATACTGTCAGGTACTGCTCGACACTATCATGTCTAACCTGATCGATACTTCCAAGCATTAGCATTAGCCTAGCTAAATCATATCCATTACTAGGCATTCATGATCGTTTTCTGGCTCTTTGTGAAGTCTTGCTCGTGTCACAAAACGATGTCATGCCAAGCTATCCAGCATAATGTCCATCTTTTGAGCCATGGGAATGAGTAGGTACTATAAATGAATGATGGCGGGGTTCATCTGCCCCACTAGCTCGACGCTACTACTAGTCAGGGGGTTAGATCTCCAGGGCCTCAATAAGGCTGCTTAGTAAAATATAGAGTTGGGTAGTGCTCGAGAAAGGGTATTCGGAGTCCCACGGGGCCGGGATTCAAATATGCTCTAATTACACTTCTGACTGTGGTCTAGCATTCAACACTACTACGTTGAAAGTGAAAGAGGTGTGCAGTTATCTCCCATTAGCTACAAGCAACTGATGATCAGTAGTGGTACTATCCTACAGAGAGTTCTGAAGCTTCACACCCTTTTATTTGCGCTACGTTGGTTCCGCTGCCATACTGCCTTTCGATGATATCCTGTTCTGTTTGAGTCTCGTGCGAAGGCTCACCGCGACTCGTTCTTGAACCCAGGCCAAAGTGAAGCGCAAGTAATTGCGCCATTTGCTGTAGCCCTTCTCTCATATGAAACGATATGTTGATGTTACAGGTCGCGGTTGATGTCTCTCGGCCGCCATCATCATTCGATGTTGAGCGGCTTCTTCGATACAGTATGGTAGAAAGGCACCTTGTTCTGCTATTGAGGACTGAAAAGCGTATCTAGTACAGGGAAGTGAGATTTGCTCCGAGGTTGCACGAGAAACCGACCAAGTGAACGCAGGCAGATAAAATGGATTGACCTCGTTAAAGCACCACTCCCAGCCAATGATTACACGGAGCATCCACTTTCCGCTACAAATCAAATGAAGCACTCGGACCTTTCTTCCACTACCTTTGGAGAGTGAACTCTAGTGAGTTGCGGCTTCGGGCCCACATTCGACCATACACTTCCAGTGATAGTACCCAACGTCCAGTAGGTGGGTGGAAAGGATCACAGTATGAACGATGACAGATCTAGCCCATGGTGGGACTGCAGAGGCCTCAACAGAAGCGAAGTTTCTCGTAGCAATGAACTCTGTTTTTGGCATCAGGGAGCGATTCAGTCGAGAACGCTTACAATTCATGGGGCTTTCAGTCGATAACTCAAACTAGAAGACCGATTGAAACACCTTGAAAGGCTAAGCTTGCTGTAAGCAATGTAACTGGTTGGTAAAGCGTAGGGCCATGGCCCTCAGTCCATCGACGAGTTAGCAGGAAGAGGCTTTGAAAAGGTGCGCTTGCGATTAGCCTAACCGTAAGATGGCTTAGAGGGTACTGGGAGAAGTACTACTACTGGGCTAAGGCATCCTGAAGGATTT
>QQTW01004499.1_pt1 | contig 10471 bp, 6 predicted proteins | sample 1904831 | NCBI WGS metagenome assembly QQTW01 (sample SAMN09435610, study PRJNA476489) | Subsurface metagenome, whole genome shotgun sequencing project.
GCTGCCCACCGCCGCCGCCTGCCCCGGGGCTGAGCTTCTTCCTCTCCTGGGCCCCCTTTCTCCGGCGCCGGCAGCGGAGGCGCACAGATGGCCCTGCTGGCCGTGACGCCCAGCTGAGGACTGTGCCAACGGCTTTTTCTTTATTGGGTCGAATCGATTACTATTCTCCCTTCCTTGCGATTCCGCTTACTGTTGCGAATCGATAGAGTAGAGGACTACGAGTTGCCGAGTGCCGCGGAGGGACGGGGATCAGAAAGATCAGGCGAGCCCTGCGGCTCCTGGGCTGAAGAGAGTAGAGAATGTTTTTACCCCTGAGCTAGCCCTACATGGCGCTTAGCGGGTATGTAGTACTTCCAGTGTGCCTCTGTTGGTCGCATCTCCACATGTACCCTATACCTTCATTTCTCCGTGCAGAGGAAACGGACTCGTGCATGCAGTGACAGGTGCGACAGTGGATGATGATGGAGGACCTGCTGTCGGTTGTGTGGACGGAGTGGTACATAGGAACCTTGGAAAGAGACATCTGGAGAGAAGACAAAGCAGAGTCCTATTTTTAGGACCCCGTGGCCCGGAGGTCTCAAGTCAAGTCTTCAAGTCTCCGTCAAATCACCGCTTTGACGCTCTGGCATCTGCATCTCTCGTATCGATTGTCCGCCGTCCACTGACCACGAACCAGATTTCATATCCGACATCTGCTCACGGTCCTTGTCGGCTTTCGCTCCGCATCCATGTAACAGCAGTATGTGACCGTGCATGCCAGACGACCACGGCTTCGGAGAACTTGTCAGCTCACCCTGCCCGAGAACTTCACCAATTATGTACATAAACGGAGTAGGTGGAACGGAAATCCTCCCAAAAGAGCGCAATCGCCAAGTCACGCGGCTCTGTGCCATCATCCACCTTCACCGCATCTCGCCGTGGTGCCCTGTGGAGCTTTCAGTATCCGGCACCGACGTCAGTGCCCAGGCATGTAACCTCCGTCGACGGCATCCTTGTGCTTCACGACTTCTTTGAAAGCCAACCGGCTCTTTCAATTGCCTCTCAATGCGGCTGATGAGCTGTCCTGCCGGTCCATTTCGCCGTGTGCCACAGTCTATACGCTCTCCGTTCTCAGGACGACTTCATCCTATCGCTATGGATTCGACCTATCCTCTCCGCGCCCAGGCCCGTGGAAGCTCGGATACACGACATGGCTCAGACGTGAATATACGGCGTGGGGTCAGTAGTCTACACGCGTTTTCTCGTCGGACCGTTTTATGGAAGTCGATATCTCCATCAACTCCATGATTCAGCCAAATTTAATAATATTACTTACATATCAGCTGTTGTGACCTACCTACCATAATGCTTTGTAGGTACGGAGCTGGTAAGGCAGACATGCAAAGCCTGAAACAAAGAAGAAAACAGATGCTAGGCAATCAATGTTGAATTGATGTGATATCCATCTGTCGTTTTTAGCCGCAGTTTCTCCCGCCTCGGCTTCGTCCGCCGTTTCAACACCGCCAAGGCTCGCGTATGTGCTCCGTCCTCTTCCACAAGGCTCGTCCTTGAGACACGACTGCAATTTCGCGGGGCCCCGACTTTGCGTGCCGCTCGTGCGATGAAACATTCTTTTTATTTGTGTGTGCCGGCGAACCTGAGGACGGAAACCGTTGGCGGTGTTGGTGTTGAGCTGCTCGAGGTAGTTGCTGTGCGCTCTGTGGCTCTCAGAATTGATATCTATTCGTCCATGGCTAGAGGTCTGGAGAGCGTTGTGCTATACCAGGACGGTGAACAGATGTGCAGAATTCTACCATGTAGGAGAGATATATTCTTCATATTCTTCATATTCTTCATCACATTATGTTCCATGCCTGCTAGTGGACATTGGGCATCAAGATGGTTATTCAAATACCTATTGCTGGTCGTCAAGTCGTCCCTTATCAATCATAGCTAGCTAGTATTATGAGCATTAAGAGCAAGACATTGCTCCACTCCACACCTTAGACTCTTGAGTTTGAGTACGAGGTTTTTATTCAGAGGTTCCCAACTGTTATCCGTTCATCCGGACCATCAAGTCATACCTAGTGGTAAACTGTTGAAAGGACGTGCAAACCCGCAATGTCACCTCCTCGCCTGCTGTCCGTTCCGACGCCTCTCACTAAGCAAAACCCGGTGGCACCTTTCCATCAATTGATCGCTCGTCTTGCAAGTATCAGACTCCAGGCCTGTGCAACTCCACACGCCGAAGGACTATCTTTGACACACAGACACCAAGGTGACACGAGGTCCGCGACACAAGCATGGCTGTCGCACCCATTTCTGGAACCGATGGAAGAGAGGAAAGAGGCAGAAAGAGTAGAGTACACATGGCACCTGGGATGGCGGCGTCTTTGCGCCACGAAAGAAATACAAAACGGCCCACTGCTGTCCATTTCGTTGGCTGAACGCCTTGCGCCGGCAGTACCGTGTCGTCACGTTTCGGGTGTCGCAAAGAAGCCAAAAACGTGTGCCGTTGGAAGGCGTTGACCGCCGAGAGACGGGAGAAGGGCTCGCACGAACGACTGCGGTACGTCCCACAAGAGCATGTCCAGCCACAACAGCAACACGAGTGAACGGGCAGTCCAAGCGGCTCACGAGACTGGGGCATCCGGATTCTCAGCGCTGTTGTTACCCTCACCAACGACCGCCTCCGCCTCCGGCTGAGGAGTCGTCCCGTGGAAGGCGTCGCCAAAAGCAGAGTTGTCCAGATCGAGGCCCAGGTCGTCCGCGCCGCCCGTGTAGTCCACCAGGCCGTCGCCGGGAGTGTCCAGGGCTCCTAGTCCATCAAAGTCGGTGCTGTCGAACATGCCGGGCGTTCCGTCGGCCTGAGCGTCCGTCGCCGTTGCCGTTGCCGCGACGTCCGCGCTCGTGGTCGGTTGGAGTGACATTGGCGCGAGTTCCGCGGCAGTCGTGACGGCGGTTGTGACGACGTCGAGGGCTTGGCCGTCAGTCGCACCTGCACCTCCTTCCCCCTCTTGGCCGACCATGACCCAGTCGGCTTCACCGGCCTGGTCGTCGCCTGGCTGCTGCAAGCCGCCCATGTCGACATCCATGTCGATCCCCTCCATCAGAGACAGGTCAGCCTCGTCCGCAGCCGCCAACGGTGCTTGCAACTCGTTCTGGGTCAGCAACGGAGCGCCCTGTTCCTGTCCGCCGACGTTCGCACTCGGCGTCGCGGCTGCTGATTGGTTCTGGCTCAGTGGATTCGAGACCAGACCGCCAGTTGCGTCTGCCGCCGGCGTCGCTTGCAGAGGGGTCGGCGCGAAACTTGCGAGAGCGCTTGTGGTCATCATCTGATCAGCTACCATGGGAGCCTGTGAGACACCGTTCATGGGCTCGCCCTCGCCGGCTGCATTGCCGTTGCCGTTGACGTATGCGTCATCCTTGTCCTCCTCAAGTAGACCGCCCTTTTCGACGCAGAGAACCTCTTGCCGCGGCACCATGGTGATGCCCAATGCTCTCTCAACATCTCCCACAATCTTGTCAACGGTTTTCACCCCGTTGCGCCCTTCGCGTCGACCGTTGCTGCTTGACGCATCCTCCGACAACAAGTCCGGCCGCGCCGCATCCGCTCCGGCCTCGTTCTCATCCCAGACCGCATCTCTGAGCCGGGTCTCTGCCCTCATGTAAATCTTGCTGCGATTCATCTCCGCCATCCTCTGCTCGTGCTCCTTCTTCATCTGCGTCAGCTCGTCGTTTGCCTCCTGCAGGTACTTGCCCACGCGCGCCTCGAACTCTGCAATCTGCGCGGGCTCAAGCTTGCGATACCGCTGAGGCTTCGCGCCCCATCTGGGGTTCTCCTTGGTAGGCTGTGCCCCGGGCGCGTCGAGTATCCCTTCGGTCAGATGAGACAGCTCGCCCATGAGCCCGAGACCCAGATCGACCGGCACGATCTTGCCTGCGGTGTATTGCGACGAGTAGACCTCTTCCAGCCATTCGTGATGTTGCGTGAACCTCATCCTGCTGATCTCCTGCGGAGTCAGATTGTCGAGGATATCGCCCAGGGCCGTGTTCTCCTCGTCTTCGATGCTGGTGTCACGTGCCACCATCGGCGGCGCCATCACCCCCGCTCCGGCGAGGGAAGGGGGCGGGCCTTGACGGGCCCGCTTCGCCGGTGAGGGTCCCATGTTGCCGCCCGGATTCTGCGCGAAGTATTGCGGAGGTCGACCCATGCCCATCTGCATCGGATTTGGCCCGTTGACAGGACCGGCCTGCATGCCACCTGCGGACATCTGGACGCCGGCGGGAAACTCAATGGTCGGCCAACTGTATCGGTCGTGCAGCATGAACGGCTTCCGGATCAGCTGCCCTTGACTCTCTATCCAGCGTCGCTCATGCAATATCTTGTGTATCTCCGGCTGTATGGGGATTCGGTTGGCCGGGAGTCGGTGCTGAGGCTCCGCCTGAGAGTAGTGGATGATCCACAATGACGGGTCATGAGAAGGTCCGGTCGCGTTGGGGCCTCTTGACATGATACGATAGCGGTGTCTGCAGTGCGTAGCGATCTGCTCCGCGCCTGGGCGGTAGCCACTACGGTGGACTAGAATCTCAAAGGTCTGCGCCTTCGATTAGCTTCCAATCCCAATCGGGAAGCGCATGTGCCTGTGAACTGACATAACCTCTCGTTTCGAACGTGTAAGTGCTTTCCGGATCTGCCCACACGTAGCCATCACTCGCAAAGCGCGACTGTAGCTGACTCGAAGGCTGCCATGCCAGCATTACCGTGCCGTCGGGTGGAGGATTCTGGATGTACGTCCACGACATGGCCATCAGCTCCTTGACGATCTTCGGCGCCTGCAACAGATATTCGGCCGCATTCTCCAACGGGAGAGAAGCTGAAACCGGATAGCGGAAAGAGGAGAGGAGATGGACGTGGGGCAGCTGGCCACACCTGTCAGTGGATTGCTCTGCGGACGACGAGGTGGAGGCAGCATACCAGGAACTGCGGCACTCCATAGCTGGGGTCCTGCATCGCGGCAAGGTTTCGATGCGTTTGCAAGCTTGACAACTTGTGCTTCAGTTGTAGTTTGTCCCTTCCAATGGATGATCTTCACCGTCGCATTGTTGACTTGATGGACACGATGGAAGTGCTTTCTCGGTCGCGTCGAAGCGAAGCACCTGGGCAGCGAGGCAGAGGCAGAGGCAGAAAGCACGCTAGCCGTATGTAGGCACGCTAAGGACAGCCCTGGAGGCTGGAGCACTTGAGACGATTCCAGATCATATTTGGTGATGCTGTTAATGCTTACAACCTTGGACGGTCACTACATACTATAGCTATCGATTCATGATGAGCACTGTATTGGACAAACCCGAACAAATCAAGGCTCTGTGCTTGTTGCTTTACGAGGAGCAAAAACAGCCCCGGAGGTATTACCGATGCCATCTAACCCAGGATCTTGAGACCTCCCTTGGTCTTGGTCTGCTTCTTGTGAACGCCCGCTCCTGTGTTGGCACCATGGCCGGAGCCACCGCTGCCCTTCGCGCCCTTTGCGTTCTTCTTCTTGTCCGTCGGTACCGTCGGCCTGATCTCGGTCGTGCTGCGCTTGACCAGCACGGGGTGACTTCCGATGTACTTGCCCTGCATCTCTTTCGCCGCCAGGAAGTAGTCGTCGCCATTGCTGAAGCTCACGAACCCGTAGCCCTTGCTCTTGGTCGTGCGCTTGTCCCGCACGACGCGCGCCTTCTGTACGGACCCGTACCGGGCGAATGCCTTGAGCAGCGACTCGTCCGTCACCTCGCCCGCCAGGTTCCCGATGAAGAGCCTGAAGTGTGCTGGGTCCCATTCGAGTAGCGACGGATCCTGCCAGGTCTGGCCTCCCCCGCTACGCACGACGGTCTTCTGCTTGCCGTCCGCACCCGCGACCACTGAAGCAACACCCGTGTCGGTGTTGACCGCCGACGCAACCTCGTGGCTGCTCATCTGCGCGGCGGCATTGGCGCGCGCTCCGAGCGGGATCGCGTTGGCTCCGCCGGCCGACATTGGCCCCTCCCCCCGTCCTCTGCCCGGAAATCTTGCGCCCGACGAGCTGTCGTCTCTGCTCGCATAAGCACTCTGCCACTGCGCAATCTGCGCCTCCATCTCCGGATCGAACGTTGCGTCTCCCATGCGCTCCCGGCCGCCGCCATGGCCCAGACCACCGAGCGGGTCCTGACCCGGCAGAGGGAACGGGTTTCGGATCTGTGGCGGGGTGGGCTCTGCGTATCCGTCAGCCCCTTGTTGTGGATAATACGCCTGCTGCTGTCCGTAGGGGATGTGCTGGTACCCATCGCCACCGTGACTTGTAGGCGCTGAGGAGAAGCCTGCCGGTCCGGCCGAGGGAGCAGATGCGCTTGGAGCGTGGGATCTCCAATCCTGTGCTCCCCCGGCTACGGAGCGAGGCTTGAACCCTGTGAATCCACCGAAGCCAGCCGGCAGATGGGCTTTGGCGGCATCGTTAGAGAAGGCTCTACCACCCGCAGCGCCTGAATGTGACGCATGAGTGGCCGAGAACGCTGGCTTGAACGACGGCAGCGGCCCGGCAGGCGGAGGAGGTCGGGCGGGCAGTGAAGGATGTGACTGCGAAGCTGAGGTGGTGGAGCTTGGCTTTGCCGAGTTGAGACCTGGAGGTGGCGGATAGGACATGATGAACGGCAGTCCAAAGAAAGCACGAGGTTGGTGGAGTTTACCTGGCGGCTTGACACCGTTCCAGCTGCTCACGCCCGTCCACGCTGATCCTCGAGACGATTCGTGGTTGGCGGTTTATGCGGGCTGCTTAGTATTGCGCTGACAGACCGTCGAGACTGTGATGACGCAGGCTCCTACGTGTGCGACGAGTGACAGAGGACTGTGAGTAAGAGTCCTCGGAGATCACTTGGAGGTCTTCGGGTTTCACTCTGATGGGATTCAACCAGATAAACACACGATGTCTGTCTTTCTTGCCGGAGATGTACGCGGGCCGCGCCGGCAGCTGATTGGCTGGCCGGTGGAGGGCGGCTTTCATGCGACTCGATAACGAGACGGCGATTGCGGTTTGATGTTCGGCGGTGTCAATGCGAGCAGCAAATAGATACGAATGGCATCGTCAGTATCTTCATATCTTTAGTCGTAAGGAATCATACGTGTTACTCCCATATATGTGTATATGGGACTGTTGTTAAGGCGATTATCGTGATCCATTGATTGTCCCGACACCCGGGCCGTTCCAGTGTGTTTTCAGGCAAAAGTGGGATGGACGTTTGCCCAAGGCTGCCCCGCATCGTCGTGGTATTTAATATTACCTGACCCTCAGTCATCAAGACCCCTCCAACACCTTCTACTACTCTCACCCTGAGCGTTTCTCTTCCACCATCCTCTCTTCTCCCAGCACATTCGGTCTTCGCTGTACCGTAGACTCAAGCTTGGCTTTCAGCTAGAATACACTCGAATCCGTCCGATATGGGTTCGGAAACCGCAGTGTGAGTTTCTCCGCGCCCTTCCGTCCCATCTCTTCACGGTGGGCCTTGTACCGACCATCTCCACCATGAATACTCTTCGCCTGTGCATTGATCATCTCATTGAGACCTTGTTCTGACGGCAGCGCGCGCCTTGCTCGCCTCAACGTGGGCGGGCCGGCGCCGCATGAATCCAGAGGAGACTTCGGCCTGATCGGCCTGGCCGTCATGGGCCAGAACCTCATCCTGAACGCGGCAGACCACGGCTTCACCGTCGTCGCCTTCAACCGGACCGTCGCCAAGGTCGATCGGTTCCTGGAGGACGAGGCCAAGGGCAAGTCCGTCGTCGGCGCCCACTCGATCAAGGAGTTCGTCCAGAAGCTCAAGAAGCCCCGCCGCATGATGATGCTCGTCATGGCCGGCAAGCCCGTCGACGACTTCATCGAGCTCCTGCTCACCGAGGGCGGCGCCGAGGAGGGCGACATCATCATCGACGGCGGCAACTCGCACTATCCCGACACCAACCGCCGCACCAAGTACCTCGCCTCCAAAGGCATCCGCTTCGTCGGCACCGGCGTCTCGGGCGGTGAGGAGGGCGCCCGGTACGGCCCCAGCATCATGCCGGGCGGCAACGAGGAGGCCTGGCCCTACATCAAGGACGTGCTGCAGAGCATCGCGGCCAAGAGCGACGGCGAGGCGTGCTGCCAGTGGGTCGGCGATGAAGGTGCCGGCCACTACGTCAAGATGGTCCACAACGGCATCGAGTACGGTGACATGCAGCTGATCTCCGAGGTGAGGACGGATCGCAGGAGAAACCCAGCAGGTATATGGTGAAGCTGAGAATGAAAATAGGCCTACGACATCATGAAGCGCGGCTTGGGCATGACCGGCAAGGAGATGGGCGACGTCTTTGCCCAGTGGAACAAGGGTGTCCTGGACTCTTTCCTGATTGAAATCACCCGGGACATCATGTACTTCAATGACGACGATGGGACACCTCTCGTCGAGAAGATCCTCGATTCTGCCGGGCAGAAGGGAACGGGGAAGTGGACCGCCATCAACGCGCTGGACCTCGGCATGCCCGTCACTCTCATCGGCGAAGCCGTCTTTGCTCGGTGCTTGAGCTCCCTCAAGGATGAACGTAGCCGTGCTGCCCAGCAGCTTGCCGGCCCGAAGCCGAATTTCACCGGCAACAGGGACGAGTTTCTTGCCAACCTCGAGCAGGCCCTCTACGCCTCCAAGATCATCTCTTATGCTCAAGGCTTCATGCTGATCCAGAATGTAAGTGCTTGAATTCTTATACGCGTAGTCCACCCTCTTCTCTGACACACTTGCCACAGGCCGCAAAGGAGTATCACTGGAAGCTCAACAAGCCGGAGATCGCCCTCATGTGGCGTGGCGGCTGCATCATCCGCTCCGTCTTCCTCAAGGACATCACCAAGGCGTACCGAAGCAACCCCGAGCTCGAGAACCTGCTCTTCGACGACTTCTTCAATAAGGCCATCCACAACGCCCAGGACGGATGGAGAGACGTCGTGAGCAAAGGCGCGCTCTGGGGCATTCCCACCCCTGCCTTCAGCACCGCCTTGAGCTTCTACGACGGATACCGCGCCAAGGACCTGCCCGCGAACCTGTTGCAGGCCCAGCGGGACTACTTTGGCGCCCACACCTTCCGCATCAAGCCGGAGAATGCCAACGACAAATATCCCGTCGACAAGAACATCCACGTCAACTGGACCGGCAGAGGAGGCAACGTGTCCGCCTCGACATACACGGCGTGATCCGTCGTCGCTCGCACGAAAAGATGCCATCGGATGCGATAGGTTTGTGTGGACGGTGCTCCTTTGCGCCGAAGCACGCCGCACGAGATATGGACAGTCGATTGGCGCGTGAACGGTCGATACCGACCGGGACTCGTACTCGCGCCATAGAAAACGTCTTCTGAGGACATTCATGTAGGGAAAAGTTAGATAGAAGCCGCTGTCGATACAAAAACATCCCTGTGCAGCGTTCCACTGTGATTGCTGCCACTCACCTGTCCTGGATGTGTTCAAGTGTCAAGTTCTCTTCGCATCAGATTAGAGAACCCGACGTTCGCCTCCTTACCCCTCATAAGCTACGATCAACAACAGGAGCGAATCCCAGGTCACAAGGTATGTCCGCCGGACGGATTCAGGATAGTATACCACTGTGGGTGTCCGAGCATGCTATTGCAGGTCTCACGACCGAATCACGCATGAAGCTTTTCAGAACCGTGATAGAGCGACGCACCTGGGCATGTTGAGCGCCAATAACATGAACGTGAAGAGTTGGCTGCGTGCATTTCGACTTGAACGGCATTTCAGGTTGAGACACGCTTGCAGGTCCAACGAGCTATAATTGCTGTGCTGCATTCAGTCCAACGATGCCTAGGTTGATTGCCCAGGAATCATGATGTTGGTGAATTTAAAAATGGTTTCTGCGCCGCTGCTTCGTGTGCAATGAGGCTTAAATCATGAAACTTTGAACTCCACTAGTATCAACCTGAAATCTGGACAAGTGAAGGACATTGTTAATGTGACATGAGTGCGTTCAAAGAAACTCCGTCTTGCTCGTCGGGACGACGAAGCGCTTGCGACCGCTCACGACCCAATCAACAAGTGCAATCAGCAACACGGCACCCAGAATCGGGCCCGCGTAATTCATCGACTGAGCCGTGACGGGCCTGACGGGCGGAAAAGGGAGAAAAATGCAGATGAAGGTCCCATACGTTAGGGCGAACAGATTGATTGGGATGCCCCATCGTCCAAGCTTGAAGGGGCCGTAGGAGGGATGGCGTCCCTCGAGCTTGCGGACGAGAATGAAGGCGATGGGAATGATGTACGACAGATTGAATCCCAACGTCTGCAATGCAAGAACGGCGTTGAATGCTTGAGTGCTGCCTATGTGGATCAGACCGAGTGCCGCAGACAGTGCGGTGACGAGGACCAAGGCGTTGAGCGGGACGCGAAGGGTTGGATGGACCTGCAAGTTCCAGTGATGCTGAGCATATGGTCGATTA
>QQTW01004500.1_pt1 | contig 10470 bp, 8 predicted proteins | sample 1904831 | NCBI WGS metagenome assembly QQTW01 (sample SAMN09435610, study PRJNA476489) | Subsurface metagenome, whole genome shotgun sequencing project.
AGTGGTGTCTCCAGTGGTACCGTCGGTGCTGCCTTCAGTGGTGCCTCCAGTGGTACCGTCGGTGCTGCCTTCAGTGGTACCTCCAGTGGTGCCCTCGGTGGTGCTCTCAGTGGTGCCTCCAGTGTTGCCGTCGGTGGTACCCTCGGTGGTACCCTCAGTGGTGCCTCCAGTGGTGCCTCCAGTGGTACCTTCGGTGGTGCCCTCGGTGGTGCCCTCGGTGGTGCCAGCCGAGCTGCCGGTGGAGCCGGGAGCACTCCCCGTAAAGGTGGAAGTAGAGTTGGCAGTCGGGAAGGGAGGCGTGGGCAGCGTGCCGTTGGTAGGGGCACCTCTCCCGGTGGCGACACTTCTCCCGGAGACGATCTCCTTGACCGTGTTGCCGAAGCTCTTGCCGTTGATCGGATTATTCTCGGACGCTGTGGCTTCCCACAGCATGACGCCACCAAACTGGCTCGTGTGCTTGGCTTGGAACTCGCCAACGATCTTGCTGACCTCGGCCGGCTCGAGATAGAACTCGGGCGTGTAGACGGCCTTGGTGCTGGCAGGCAGGCCGATGAAGATCTTGGCCTTGGAGCTCGCGGACGCGCCGATGTGCTCGACCCACTTGTCGAAGTTGAAGCCGCCGGTGCCGGTGATGTAGTCACGTGCCGAGCAGCCGGGCGTGTTGAAGAATTGGATCCAGATGAAGTCGAAGTCGGCCTTGGCCATGACGTCGGACAGCTGAGCGTCTGGAAGGACACATTGTGGCGCGGCCGAGATGTAATACTGTCGGCTGGCGTCGGTGGCGTAATGCTCGCGCAGGCGCTTGATCATGGTCGCATAGCCGGTGGGTCCGCCATGCTCGATGTCGAAGTCGAATCCATCGACAACGACATCCTTGAACGGGCGCGGGCCAGTATACGAGGGCTGGACGGGGCCAAAGGCGCTCCACAGGAAATCGGCAAACTTGGTCGCGGGTTCTCCATCGGTGACCTTCTGCGTGTCTGGGATGGCACCACCGAGCGAGAGGAGGATCTTCTTGCCGAGGGCCTGACACTTGGGGATATCCTCGATGATGTTGGTGCATCCGCTCAGCAGCTGGGACTCGGTGCCGTCTGGAGTGGTGAAAAACCCGCCCCCACATGCGTTGCCGAAGTTGGTTCCCGGGTAGCCGCCGGCTCCTTGCTCGGGGAAGATGTTCAGGAAGGCGAGCGGGATGATGTCGGCCGTCGACTTTTCGCAAATCTCCGCCAGCCGTAGTTGATCGGGACCTTGGCCCTGATGATCACCACAGAATGAGCAAGGCTGAGATTGAAAGCGGTAAGATAGGAGTAGATGCATACCCAATAGAGAGCAACATTGTTGTTGGCCGACGCATCAAAGGCGACTGTCGCGGCGACCAAAGAGAGCAAAGCGGTCACGCTGACCAAAGACATGATGGACTGGAATGGTAAGGAATGACTGTAAGGAATGACCGTGCTTGGTGCAGCGTAAACAGAAGGGGGAGAATGCCGTTGAAGCTATGGAAGAGAAAAGGTTGATAGAGTAGAATGAAAGAAAAGTAGATCAGATAAGCCCAAAGGAATGAAGGCGATAGTAGGGGAGGATGAAGCAGAGCATCGAGGGTGAGGGCAGCCCTCTATATGTCCTTTCCCACTTCCCGGCTCGGGCCATGATTCCTGGCTCCTGACTCCACTTGTCCGACGGCAGTGAGACCCAAAAGGAAAGGTTAAGAGACAAAATGAGCACCAGTGACTTGATGCGCGTTGACTCAGGGGGGAGCCGCGAGCGGAAGTGCATCGTTCAGGGCACGATGGCCGAGGAGACGGCTGATGAGAGTTCAGCCCTGCAGTAGGGTGATGGCCCATGCGTCGAACAGTCCATAGGAGCCCGGTTGATCCATGCCAATACTGGTCGAGCAGTAGCAAATTTCGCCTTATGGCGTTTCAACAGAAGCAAGCGTTCAAACAGCCACCACATCAGCCCTTGGTAATTAAGCCTTGGCATTGGCGAGATGGCGATGGTAGTGAAGAGGTACGAGTATTGCTGGTCCCAGAACCTCGTATCGAGCCGTCTTCTGTACCGGTCTGAAAGTCAAAAGAAGGAATCTGGTGATGTTCTACCAGCATGGCAGGGCCTGATCTGAACCGTTTCCGAGGTTCAGGCATGCGCTCGGGTACCTTGCATGGCCTCCACCCTTGGTCCTCGTGCTCCGACTGGGTGATGCATGACCATGGTCGTGGCTGGCTCACCGCCCGCTCACAGCCATGTCAGCACAGTCATCAAAGTCACACAAGCATCCAATCCGATCGACCAGACACTCCAGATTACCCTCTCTTCTAGCATCGCTAGAAGAGAGAAGCTCGACTGCAATATTGGTAGTACTACTACCAAGTAGTAAGTAGAATAGTACGGCTAGTAGCAGTGCTACTAGCCCTTGCTCGTGTGAGAATCAGGTTCGTGGGAGACATCCTAGCATTCAACTCCCCTTTTCGGCAACCCAATTTAAACCTCAGAGAGAAAAGAAATCTCTCGCGCAAACCGGAAGTCCTCTGCCCCGTCCCGCATACACCTCCCTCTGATCTTCGAAGACTTTTTGATTTCTTGATGCAAGCGAGCGCTTCTAGAAAATTGGTGCACGCTCCGTACTTGCCGTGTTGATGGTCGGCCTGATATGGGATAAAGGGAGTGATATCGCGTAAGATGTGGAAAGGTCTCGCTGTGCGAAATGCTTTTTACCATAGTCGAACTGAATTTCCGCAATGCTGATGAGCAGCAGGAGACTCGTACGGTACTCGTAACAGCATGATGGTGATGTGCAGCTTGTGAATTGTCGCTCGACATTCAGAGCATATTCCGCATAAGCGATCGCTCAGCCTGATCTCGGCATTTTATCGATATCTCGACCTGACTGGCTCGAACCATCAGCTGTCTGACTGTTCGTCTGCTGACCAAAGCCTCTCAGGGCTGGCTGAGCGGCTCAAAGGCTTACTACTAGGACCTACTGGACGAGTACTCGTAGTCTCCAGCTTCACCCTCCCCGGGTTTGCTGCCTTCCGGGGACTGCGCCTCCACCCGCGAACTCCGACCGGGCACTCGGGTATCAGCCGCAGGCGTCCCTATTCTGAGCCTGATGGCGCCCAATATCGAACGATTTGTACCACAATAGTACCGGCGCCCCGAATTCTTTTTCGGTTCAAGCAGCCAAGACGTTGAGAAAACAAAGATTCTGCTCTTTTGATTTTTCATGCCGCGATGAATCAAGGTCTCGGTGTGATATGGATGATAAGCGCGAGTCACTGCATCTTTGCGCAAGACAATTTTCCTTTTAGGCTCATCTACGTTACGCAGTCGTGGTTAGCTTTGCTACTAATCTACAGATGCTGGAATAGGCTTGATCACCGGTGATCGCATGTTTTTAGTGATTGAGGATCTTTACACTCAGGGGAGACCCACTTGCTGGTGACACTTTGACAGCGTTGACGTGTTCTAGAGTCACGTGATGAGATGCTGATTATAGAAGCCGCCCCATTCCGCTTCTTATTGGCATAGTAGATCCTTGTGGTTGAGTCAACCCACCGATACAATGAAACACACCGATATGATAGACTTGACGTTTGATGTAACTTACATGTTTGATATGGCGAGGGATAGAAGCCTCGAGTCCTTAGATACTTCTCATATCACTAAATCTTCTCACAACCATCAGTATTTATGATCAGATAGTTATTTCCCCCCACCGACGACGTATTAATCTAATTTAAACTAAGCATCACCATATAACAGTCTTGCTGAGTCGACAAAACTCTTCAATAATAAATTTGAGTATCGTGTTGAGTAGGATGAGCCGTTTCAGGATTCCAAATCAGATGTGAGAAAAGCATATATCGGTATCTACGTAAGTACTAACACCCAGAGAGCCTTGTGACCATGAGGGTCAAGTTAACCCACCTTAACATAGTACTAGTTAGTGGTAGGCCTAATGAAATATAATAGAAGTTGTACTACTCGTAGTTGTTAAGTGGGGGTTTGTATATAGTCATAATATATCATTATCGTCATCATCATCATGATATCAAGAAAAAGAGAGAGAGCTTTACCAACGACCATTTTATTGTTGTTGAGATATTTCCATCACATATGTGACAAAGATTAGTGACATTGTTGGTTGAAGAGTTGTTCCTCTTCATTGAAGGCTTGACGAAACTACTGCTACAATAGGAGCTAGTCACGAGCACGACACATGTTGTAAAGCCGACTTCAATCATGACATCAACGGTCTCTTTATCAAGTACTAGCTACTCCTAGTGTTGTTAGGAGTCGTTCGAACCATCAAGTCACCTTAAGTGGTATACACTTGTCGAACTGATCAAATCACCCGCAGCTCGATCGGAGAATTCAAGCCAGATTCTTTGCTTTGCTGGAGAGATGGCCGAGATGGCAGGCGAAAAGACAAAGGCAGCAAGCTTGACCCAAGTTCTTCCAGCTCGAGCCAAGCCGAAGCGGGAACCGAGAGTGAAAGAGGCCAAGGCAGAAGGACTGGCAAAGCAGAAGTTGGCCGTTGATGATCGGCCCCCTGATGCAATGTTCAAGGAAGGCTTCCTCGCCGAAGTGTACCAGGAAAACTCGATCCAGCCAGATGGAATCAAGAAGGTCAAAACACGTTTCCCGCCAGAGCCCAACGGGCATCTTCACATTGGCCATGCGAGGGCGATTGCCATCAACTTTGGATTTGCTAGATATCATGGCGGAGAATGTTATCTACGGTTTGATGATACCAATCCAGAAACCGCAAAGGATAATTACTATGATCTGATCCAAGAGACGGTGAAGTGGCTTGGTTTCGAACCAGCGCAAATCACTTACTCCAGCGATCACTTTGATCGTCTGTATGAGCTGGCGGGACTCTTGATTCAAGAGGGTGGTGCTTACGTCTGCCACTGCTCGAGTGAGTCTGGTCACTTGAGCATATATGGGAAACACGGTCGTCTCACCGTTGCCAGAAAGCGAAGTCGAGGCCTCGCGCGGCCTGAAGACTGGCAAAGGTCGATATGCGTGTCCTCACCGCGACCGTCCCACGGCAGAGTCTCTAGCGGAGTTCAGAGCCATGCGTGATGGAAAATATCAGCCGCATGAGGCATCTCTTCGAATGAAACAAAACCTCGAGGACCCCAACCCGCAAATGTGGGACTTGATGGCTTATCGTGTTCGGCATGAATCACATCCCCGCACCGGAGAGAAGTGGAAGATATATCCCACCTACGATTTCACCCATTGCCTGTGTGATAGCTTTGAGGGCATCACACATTCGCTGTGTACGACCGAGTTTGAACTCTCGAGGGCGTCTTACGAATGGCTTTGTGATAGGGTCAAGGTTTACAAGCCGATGCAAAGAGAGTAAGTAGTCTTACTGCTCACCTGTACGGCTTGATCTAAAGTGCCACAGATACGGCCGTTTGATCATATCCGGCGTCATCACATCCAAGAGAAAGATCAAAGACCTTGTCAGCCGTGAACTTGTTCGGGGCTGGGATGATCCTCGTCTCCATACCCTCAGCGGGCTACGTCGGCGTGGCGTCCCTCCAGGCGCGATACTCGCGTTTATCAATGACTTGGGGGTGACCAAAAGCGTGTCCGAAATTCAGATCAAGCGATTCGAATACTCGGTGCGGAACTTCTTAGAGTCTTCGGTGCCCCGGTTGATGCTCATTGTAGATCCGGTGCTGGTTATCATCGATGATCTCCCTGATGATCATCTGGAAATGGTCGAAGTGCCATTCTCCAAAGATCCGTCATTTGACGTAAGAATCAGCGCATAATCTCTTCTTTTCCACTTCAATCACCTGACTAGTTGGAATCTGCACTAATCATCTTGGTTCTCCTATATAGACACATACGGTTCCTCTTACCAAGTCTGTCTATATAGATCGCAGTGACTTTCGGGAGGTCGATTCCAAAGACTACTTCCGACTTGCTCCAGGAAAGTCTGTCGGTCTTCTGAGAGTACCGTATCCCATCATGGCCACCTCTTTTGAGGTCGATCCTGTGACGGGGCTTGTTACATGTATTTATGCCAGATATGAGAAGCCGGAGGGCGACAAGCCCTTCAAAAAGCCCAAAACGTACGTATGACCCTGTTTTCTCCCATCTGATCGGTCATCCCGTTTTCAACATGAATCAAGTGTTCTTGTAGCTCTCATTGGAGGGTCTCATCTACCTATCCACGGATCTTGGGGGTTAATATAAACGGAGTACGAGTACTTAGCTAACTAGGCATAAATAGGTACATCCACTGGATTGGCAAATCCGCAGCACATCAAAGCCCCATCCCCGCAGAAATCAGGATGTACAATCCTCTCTTTACGTCTGACAATCCCGAGCCTCAGTCCGCTATCGATCCCAAGTCCGAAGAAATCTTCCCGAACGCGATGATTGAAACGGGTTTTCAGGAGATCCGACAGAGAGCACCATGGCCAGCCAATACGACGGACGAGGAGCAGAAGGATAAGAGAGCCGGATTACCATCTCGACCAGAAACCGTGCGATTCCAAGGGATGCGCGTGGCATACTTCTGTGTTGACGCCGACAGTACGCACGAGAAGCTGATCTTGAATCGGATCGTGAGTCTCAAGGAAGATGCTCGAAAGGGGTAACAGAAGCACTTTAGACTTTGATGATATAAATAAAAGTCCAAGATAGAAGTGCCTCGCTGATGCACGCAGAAATCGATCAATGTAAATCTCTGAATCTGGATATGAAATTCCTAAAACCCTATCTCTCCTTCCGACTTATCCTTCTATGCACCCTTCCCCATTATATCATCTTTTTAAGCGCCCAATTCGGCCCTGGGATACAACGGCTCGTTCGGCAGGGGTTTGTTGTTCCCTTGCGAATCGATTTCATGCCTCTGTTGTCCGACCTCGAGCTCGTGCATCCGGTGGTCCTGCCACTTCGTGATGATCTGCTCATTCTGGCCGGCACCTAGCTCGCTTGGTGGAGGACCGAGTCGTGTCGAGTCGTGATCGGCCAGCATCTCGGAGTATTTGGGCTCGTCACCGTCTGAGGCGCCACCTTCGTAGCTGCTCGGTGCCTGCACTTCTTTCTCGTCCAGAGATGCTTGTCGCTTTCTTCTTCTAAGCCGTAGCAAGTAGATTGCCAAGAAGCCGACTACGGCTACACCGCTGACCGCGGCTATGGCGATGCCGGCAACAGCACCCCCGCTGGGGGGTTGTGATTGAGGATTCGTTGTCGACGAAGGTGACGGGACTGCCGAACTCGAAGAACCAGAGCTGACACGGGAATTGGCAGGAGCCGTCGGGTTTGGTGCAGGGTCTGCGATACAGTCATTAGCCGCTAAAGGGTACAAGTAATGTCTGAGGACATGAGTGACATACCTGATGCTACTCGCATGACGGCTTGAAGAGCGTCGTTGTCCCAGCTCGAGGGATATCTTGAACTGTAGATCTGGTTAACACATGTGTTCAGCTGAGAAGCAGTGGGGTGTCGCTCACTTTTGGCGATAATGATCTGCAACGATGTTGCTCTGCTCATACGGTGCCGCTTTCGCGTCATATCCATCCGAAAGCTGCAGGGTGGACATGTCAAAAATACCGAGCCCTCGCGTGAACTGATCTCTCGTGTTGAATGGAGAGATGTCGACGCTGAGTTGGCCGTGGTCTGGGAATTCGATCATTCGATCTTGCGTCGTGTCGACCCCGCCGATGATGAGCATCTGCCGGTTGCCTACGACTTGACAAGAGTGCCCGTGGCGGGGCTTTTCGGCCGGATAGCGAATTTTGAACCATTGGAATGCTGGAAGACTCAAGATGAACATCTCATCAAAAGGAACAGCGGGATCGCCTAGATTGCTTCCCCAGCCACCGTATACAAAACTAGCAGAAATTACGAGTCAGCAGCAATCCAAAAACTGCGAACGTGCGGTACAAATTGATGAACCACGAAAGCAGGCATGCTACATACATCTCATAGGTACCGTTGGTCGAGTTGGCACCGACGGCACAGAACTCGATGCGTCCCCTCGGGGCAACGCCACTTGTCCTTTGGGAATACCACTTGTTGGTGGCCGGATCGAAGATGGTGATGTTGTTGAAATCCACCTTCTCCGATCCCGGCGTGTATGGGCCGACGGGGGTGATGTCGCCGCCAATGGGGATAAAGATGCCCTTTTCACCGTACGTTGGAACATAGACCATCTGACCTCGCACCGCCGTTCCCCAATCATAGTACTCCGATGCGGAGTTGTTAGAGAATTCCTTGCTGGTGAAGTTGTACTTGATCATGCCTGGAAGAGCCATATATGGTTGGCCGGCCGTTTCTGGGCTGCTATCACCGGTCGAGACTCCACCGAGCATGTAGGCAGCCTCTTCGTCCTGAGCCATCGAGCACTGATACGGCCGGGTCATCGATGCAAAGGCCGTCGCTTTCTCGTCATATACTTGACTCCAGGTTCCACTGCCCTTTCCGTCCAGCTTAAAGCTCCAAAGGGACAGGTCCTGGGGTCCGTTGCTGTTGGGCCAAGGCGAAGATGCGCCGGTGAAGCCTTGCAGCAGCTCATTCTCGGCCTTGTTGTACCACAGGTTGGTATTGAGTAAGTGCGGGACACCCTCGGCATGTTTGGTCTCTTGAATCTTGACGGAGGAGTTTGTCCACGACTCTGAGAGGTCTATCGAGAGGGTGGCCGTTGCTACGAAGATTCACGTATAAGCGGCGACAAGCAACCGCTTGTCCGAAGACAACATACAATGTTCAAAGCGCACGGTTTTGCCGTCGTCATATGAGAACTCTCCGCCGTCGATGTAAAGCCAATTTCCAACAATAATCGCTGTCCTCCAATATCAGCATCGTGCTCGATGAGATCATACACGGCATGCGCTACTCACTGGCCGGATAGCCTCGTCGATAGAAATTCTCGCTGTTGACATTGCCCGACGATTGACGAGCAACGAGCTTTCTCCACGCATTCGTCCAATCTCGACGAACTCTTCTTTGCGAAGCATCACCGGCAGCGGACATGGAGAGAAATGCAGAGAGAACAAAGATCAACGCTAGCCATGACGCCATGCTTCGTCTCGACGTCGGCCGTCAATGAAAGTGACAGCAAGACCCTGGGGCAGAATGAAGACAATCGAGTTGTCACGATGCAATTGCAACCTGAGAACGACGGAGAGGAGGGAATAGGAGCCAGATAGCCATAGGGCGAGAGCCCTGTAGGATCTGAGCCCTCCGCATCCCTCTGCGGCGCAGCAGCAGCATTGTGATTATTCATGTTCACAGGATTTGACGCGAAACTCTAAGGAAATAGAACGGTAGTATGAGCACCCGTACTGGAACAATGCAAGAGCCGTTGAAGAAACATCGTCTTTCGATAGCCAATCGCTGGCTGCAACAAGAAGGTTGCAGGCGCCGGAGTGGGCCATGACCGTCGCCGATGATGGGGCTGAGGATGTTTGGAGTTGCTGCAGGGGCGCGGCGCAGCGGCCGGCCTACAACCGACAGCGGGCCGGCCTTGTTGGGACCCTCGCGAACAGGCGGCGTTTTGGGACTTCCAACACTAACTCGGAACAGGCCGGGCCTCGAAATATAGCATGAATGCAGTGTGATTCAGCACTCGTTTGGAATCTCCAGAAACCTGGTTGCTGCTGGTCGCTCCTCGGTAGCGAAGAACTCGCCAGAGATCGTGAGATTACTGCCTCAAGTTTCGCTGATCATGACCTGTTCGAGGTTCCATTGCCTGGTGCCTTTTGCAAGGGGCGCAGCAGCATATCCGAGGATTCGATACAGCCCTGCAACCCTGGGCCATGGTTAGGCCAACTATTAATATGATTGTAAACGACGTCGAGGGTAAGAGTGCTTCATACATAACTCATCTTGGGGGTTGCGTGACCTCCCATTTATCCCATGAAAATATGGAACGACGTATGGAGGGGTTGTACGGTGTATGACGTACGAATATGTCTTTTGATGATGCTTGAATGATTGCATGTCTGAAGCTTGAGAATCAGAATAGGAGAAATGATGTAGTTTTCTAGTCTGATTGCATCGGTGATGCATCATAGTCCAGCTAGTATTCTCACCACCTCCCTAGTACCATCATAATGACTACACAAAAGCACTCTCGTCTGCTGTGACGGTCAAAGTCTCAGACGTAATTGACCTGCACGCACATCCTGACATAAGTGCAAGGTTATGATGCTGTGCAACATCGATGATCGGTTATCTTCGCTTGGGAAAACTGAAGATGTATCACGACTTACTCAACATAGTTGCTCCTGACGTGACGCGTTAGTTATGACCGAACCGCTGCTGGGGCAACGCTCATTCACCGTTACCGTTTCTGCATCCGGACATACACTCCTCTTTGTTGGAAGCTCAGCTATAAACCTATTGTTGGCCGATGGCCATATTCACTACTTCTTGTTCCTTCGACGATACCCTGTATGCTATCATAATGCAACCGTCTCTATATCACACCTC
>QQTW01004501.1_pt1 | contig 10468 bp, 12 predicted proteins | sample 1904831 | NCBI WGS metagenome assembly QQTW01 (sample SAMN09435610, study PRJNA476489) | Subsurface metagenome, whole genome shotgun sequencing project.
CTTCTTCCACCCACTTATGTTTGCATTCTCTTGTATCGTTTCTCTCTATGATTCCAACTTGTTTGTGTAGTTCTACAATGCCGACGCCAAAGTTTGCGCGCCGTCGCTGCACGGTCTGGTAGTCGATCCATTGGTAAGGATCAAACGACTTTGTGGCTGCATTGTACGGGCGGAAGCCAAGACATTTTCGGCCTGCGTTCAGCTTTGCTAGATGTTGATCTGAGCAGGCGCATCAATTGCAAAATCTTGGCAAAGCTCACCACTCTGTTCGAACATCTCATGCACAGTCGTAATCTGCCCCCCAACATCAGTCTTCCAGAGCCTTCGTGTCCAACCAAGTGCCTCGTACTGACATGAGGATCCAAACTCTGGAGTAAACCATCTCGAAATCTCCAGTGTCGGTACACCTTGCTACGTCCCGGTTTCTCTGATGCGGGCAGGGCAACACTGTATGGAGAACCAACAGGCGGAGGGCTAGCATACTCGGCAGCTCGTTGGAGGTGAGCCATGTCGAAAAGGGTATCACCGAGTTCTGTCGTAGGAAACCCTACTAAAGACAAATGAAGCAGTTATTGCAACGATGTGAGGCAGGTGATATATAAAGCAGTCTAGGGTTGACAATCAAGTCCTGAAGTATTAAGTGTGGAGGGATTTAGGGCATGAGAGAAACGATACAAGAGAATGCAAACATAAGTGGGTGGAAGAAGAAGAGAACGAAGAAGGATTCGCAAGATTCTCCATCTTTTACTGCTGCTGACAACGTGCAAGTCACCAGCTGCAAGCGGAAGGAAGAAAGTTGTGGAGCAATTCACGAGCTGGAGCTTGGGTTGGATGCCTCGGCCCGTTCGGTGGAGGTAAGGTAGTTCCAAAATTAAAGGTTAAGTTATGCGCTTGTGCTTTGGCACGTGCCCGATCTTCCTGGGCTAACTTGGAAGGTACTCGATACCTTAGGTAGTAACTGTTAAGGTCCTTGTTAACTCTACATTACGTTCGCGTCGTGCTCCATGTGTTTCCATATTAGTCCTTAGCTCCGCGAGCATACGAAATTAAGGTACGTGCACTGTTGCATCATGCACTGGATGGAGGCTCTGCCGGCGACTCCGGTTTTGCAGGGTTGACGGATCACGCTTTACCCCGTAACTTATGTTGGACGCCACGTGCAAAGCAGATCCGGGGCACATGCACCGGATCATAAGCGTGGGCCTGCAAAGAGCACCAATCAGACTCTAGGTATATACATGATTGCAGTTGTTCAAGGTCTAGGTAGCCCCACCGAGCTTGGCATCCGCGTCCACCGTTCCAGCTTGGTCTTTGTTTCCCTTCTCCGCTTTCGCGTCGGGTTGTGCAGCCTTGCTCGCGGTGAAGGACTGCTCAAAGTCGTGGATGATATCGTCAATGTGCTCGTTGCCGACCGAAATTCGGATGAGATCTTCCGTGACACCGCTGTTGGTCTTTTCTTCATCCGAGAGCTGCTCGTGCGTTGTCGACCATGGATGGATGGCCAATGTTTTGGAGTCGCCGACGCTTCAGAGCCCAACGTATTAGCACAGTCGCCAAGCAGACTACGGTATGATGGGATATGCTTACTTCGCGAGATTGGAGATGAGTTTGAACCCATCAACAACCTGACTCCCAGCATCTTGTCCACCCTTGACTCCGAAGGAAAGAACGCCCCCAAACCCCCTCGGCAGGTATTTCTTCGCCAATTGATGGCTTTGATGGCTCTCCAAGCCCGGATAGCTGACCCACGCGACATTCTCGTTCTTTTCCAGCCATTTGGCGAGTTGCAAGGCATTCTGTGCATGTCGCTCGCATCGCAGACTCAACGTTTCTATTCCTAATAACAGTTGTTGCGCTGCAAAGGGACTTAATGATGCGCCCAGATCTCTCAAGATCTCCACACGCACTCGAATTGCGAATGTGATGGGCCCGAACGTATCCCAGAATTTCAGCCCGTGGTAGCCTTCGGAGGGGTCGTTGAACTGTGGGAAGCGCTTGGCGTTCTTGCCCCAGTCGAATTTCCCGCTGTCAACAACGACGCCACCAATGGTTGTTCCATGTCCACCGATCCACTTGGTCGCCGAGTGCACGACTATATCAGCGCCGTGGTCGATCGGCCGACAGAAGTAGCCTCCCGCGCCAAACGTATTATCAACCTTGAGCGCACATCAGCATGATCGCCGCAATACGCTTTATATGATACTTACGACCACTGGCACACCTGCATCATGCGCTACCTTGCAGATTGCTTCAAAGTCCGGAACGTTGTATCTTGGATTTCCGATGCTCTCCAAGTACACCGCTTTTGTCTTATCGTCAATCAGATGCTTGAAATCATCTGGCTTGTCCCCGTTGACAAACTTGGTGGTTATCCCTAGCCTAGGGAAAAACACCTTGAACTGGTTATATGTGCCACCATATAGGTTGGAAGTCGAAACAATGTTGTCCCCGGTATGTGCGAGTGCGGCTATCGTCATGAATTGTGCAGCTTGCCCAGAAGAGGCTGCCACTGCGGCCACACCACCCTCAAGTGCTGCAATTCGTTTCTCCAGAACATCTACGGTAGGCTGCAAAGATGGTCAACACACGGTGACCCGTTTTGATCCAGACAGGGTGCTCCCACGTTCATTATTCGGCTGTAGATATTTCCAAGCTCCTTGAGGCCAAATAGGCGGGCGCCATGAGCGGAGTCATTGAAGGTAAAGGACTAAAGTACAATCAGCACTATTGATCAGGTCCTACAACCACCAAAACTGACCGTGGTTGCATATATGGGTACTGCTCGAGATTTTGTCGTTGGATCTGGCTCTTGGCTGGAGGCGTTCAGATCAGGAACATTTCACTAAACCGGGGCGCTCTGGACAGCTACATACCCTGCATGCAATTGCAGCGTCTCAAACCGCTGCTTGTGTTCCTCGGTTGACCCCATAGTGTTGGCTTATAGGTAACGGCGTACACTGATCTGGAGGTCCTGCCGTAAGAAATGGTGGTTCTGCAGGAAGCTTCTTGTAAATATGATTCCAATGGTCTTGACCCCACTCTCCTCGAATTAGCGTTGCGGCCGGGCTCCGTCACGCAATCGCCCAGGCTCCGCTTCCCCCCACATAGTTAAAATGCAGCTCCGTGGACACGACAAATATCACTTCATAAATTTTATCGAAGTTATGCTCTGTTGAGAGCAAACAGCCATGTCCTTGGTATTTACCTTCGGTGGATTTTCACAGCACAGATGAAAAGCTCATTAGAACTTATGACCAGGTCTCGAACGTTTCTTGATGTATGACGTAGTTGTTGACCGCATGAGCATGCGTACAGAGCAAACTGGGCAACAGGAACTTGGGCTTCCGAACTTCTACCTGAGATGTCAAGATAACATGGCGTGCAATCTATTCAGCATGATACCATGGACTGTCTCGCGTGGAAGACCATAAATCAGAATTCAATTGGGACACTGACTGAAGGGAAGCCTCCCGAACAGTTCTCATCCCGTTCAGGTGATGTGACTGCTCTTTGTAACAACAGCCCTACTACAGACGCCAGAAGAATCTTTGCTCTGCGCCATGGACGTGTAAGTATTGGCCAATGGAACACAGCGCAAATGGTTTGCAGTGAGATCTGACCCTGTAGAATGTTTCCGCAAAGGGGATATGGGAGCACACGGCTTGGGCCAGAAATAGTTCAAAGGCTCTCAAGCCGCTCAGTTAAGAATTACACCAGAGACTGAAACGCTACCTGGTAAGCGCTGTATGTCCCCTTGCGACTCGGCGCGTACGCAGAAACTCGTATGATGAAGCAGGATAAGTACATGAAAATAGGATACCGGCGACAGAATCATCGCGGTTTGAGAAGCTGTCCAATTGCTTGCGGTTTCGCCACGCGTTCATCATTATTCCATACACAGGATATGTTTCTCATGTCGCTCATGGATCGGAGGAACGATGACCTCAACGCGCAGCTTCAGCCACAGCTTGCGACGGGTGATGTGGCGCGCCAGCATTTCTGTCAACTTTAAGTGGAAATTAAACGAGGCTAGACCAGATCTGGTAGCTTGCTTGAATGCCACGGCGGGATCACAAGATTCAATTTGGCTTGACCTACGTCAATAAGTTAAGTTACTTTGCAGGTTTGACGCCGGTGCAAGCTCAACACGCGGTTTGAATACGAACCGCGCCGCCACCTCCTCTTTTTCTAATTCCCACTCCTTCAAAAGTAGAGCACACCTTCCATTACCGTCGACTCCCTTACCTGCCATCGCTCAGAACGAACACTGCCAGCATTCCAGAAGTCTTGAAGTGACATTCTACTGATTACCTTAGCGAAGAACAACACAATCAATACTATCTCTCATCCAACCAGCAATTTCAACAAAATCACCATGGCATTCAACTATATGCTCCCTCTGCGCGGTGCTCAAGCGCTCTTCGCTCTGATAGTGCTCGGTACCACCGGCTATGGTAAGTTCGCGCGTTCCGAAAAATCTCTCCTACGTGAGAGAGCACAACAGATCAGGCTAACCCTTCGTCACCAACAGTCGCAAACTGGTTCCGCGACGAGCCCTACGTCGTGTACTCACCGTCCCAAATCAACTTCCTGATCTTTACATCCGTGTGGACACTCCTTGTGCTCATCTATCTCACCCTCGCGCCATGGAAATTCCCCAGACTGGCCCACAAGTACGCCATCCTAGCTTTGGAAGCCATCACCATGCTATTCTGGTTTGCGGGGTTCATCGCGCTCTCGGTGTTCATCAGCGGACTTTTCACGTGCGCGGGCAACCCATGCAGGAGCGCGGAGGCGGCGTGTGCCTTTGGTGCTTTCAATTGGTGAGTCCAGTCGCGGAGTCAGGGTCTGATCGTGAGCATTGCTAATGCATGGAACGTAGGCTCTTGTTCGCTATCACCACGGCGTTTGCCACGATGCACGTCCTTCGTACACGAAATGGCTCGACCAAGGCTCCGGCGACCACGGAGGTCCATAATGGCGTTTGAGAGACTTGCGTGGAAGAATGAGTTTGTTGGGATTGCTACTGGTGTTTGGTCTTACTTAGCTTTCGAGATACCAAATTGAGCGTCATGAATTCATCCCCCCATATCGTGTAAAACTGCGCGTCTTCCTCTGTTGGGAGGATCAAAATCGTCGCCGCCCTCACCCATCTCGTCGCGCCAGCTGGGCTCCAACACCCACCCTTGGTGAAGCAGCCCACCCACCTCTCCCGCCGTCAACCTCGTCCCTCAACGTCCCTCACCCCCATCACCCCCCTCACCCGGTTCGGCCAATGTGCTTCGCTTTTCTCTCCTTTATCTCCACTTCGTCATGGGCCTTTCTCTGATACTCAGCCGTTCTCCCAGCCAGCCAGCAGGGCCAGAACGGACCCCCGTGACGGCGCCGTTCCCTGGGCAAAGCGCTGAGGGGGATATATACGTGAGACACTCTGTCCTTCTCTGTTTCTCGTTCTTCTTCTGAGACCTTTCTTCCAGTGCGTTCACAACCCTTGCCTGCTCCTTGTATCCCGACTATGTTGTCAGTTTTCCATCCTTCTTAAGAGAGAAGATCTAGGTATGCATTAGTCCGTTCCCAGGAAACCGGTTCTTGCAGGCCGGAAATTGCCAGAGCAAATTGTCATCGGATGTGATGAGGGACAACGATATTCATCCCAGAAATGAGCGCCAAAATGGGGGGTCCTTGACACTATTTTTCACCTCATCCCAAACTTCTGACTACGACGCATTTTGGTGTTGCCTGTTTGGAATTTCACCATGTCGGGACCCAATTTAAAACTCTCGCCCTCAACGTCACAGCCTCTAAAACCATGTCTCCTGTATCACTCCAGACGGCCAAATGGCATTATCATGTTTACTTATTTTGCCGATGATTGAACGGTGTTCAATGTCCGGATGTGAAAATCATAACGTTTATCGCTGGCTGTTACCGAATCACGAAAACCAAAAATCCACAATTGAGTTGGTCCACGGTCTCCTCGAATGTTCCAAGCTAAACAGCTTCGTTACGTTGATAATATTTTATTCCTGTCGTCTCGCCACGAAAAGGTTGGTATTTCAGGGAGGACAACGATCGTGCACTCTGGAGCACCAACACCCAAATACCGTACCCGAGGCGAATGGACCATGTCCCACTTCGAGCTCCGCGGGGAAAGATGTGCCTGTGAATCAAAAAGACGGTGGATAAGAAATTAGCCAAAATATATGCGGCTTGTGTGGATTGAACACACGACCTTCAGATGTTTGGACTTCAGTCTGACGCTCTCCCAACTGAGCTAAACCCGCCACAATGTTCAAAAAAAATTTAGTTATTCCTACCTATATTGCTTGATTCGAGCATGGCTAGCGCGCCAAGAAGCGCCACATGCGCCACACTGACCTTCTATTCGACAAAGTACATATTATTAGGAGGGTAGGTAGGTACATCAGTACACGAAGCCGTTGAAGATCGAGAAGGCAACGTGGGTGATCAGATTAATGAGCGCCAAAGCAAGTACTATCGCTATCGACTACGAGCTTGGATGCCTAGAATAATGGGTGTTGTGCCTCGCCGTCTCACAGCACATGTAACCGATGGGATAACTTCTCAAGCCCTCTGATTTCCACTCCCTCTTTCCCAAGGAATATTGGGACCAATCCCGGCCTCATCCCCTGAATCCCACTGGTGCTCCGCTAAGTCAGCTCGGCGAAGACTGGGAAACTCGCCGACCGCCATCTGCTCCGCTATGTTGAGGACAGCTCTGTACGGCGGTGCCATGGATTTTAGGGTCCGCAATGTTCGGCAACATGAGCTTGACTAGGGTTTTGCCATGATCCAGGGGGTTTTTTGGTTGTTGATTCTTGTATGCCGTCTCTGCGCTCAAGGTCAGGGTTTCTAGCCTTTTGAAACCCTTGACTGATTTAATCAGTCTGAATTCTGAAGGCCTTGTGTACTCCGAGCCCGCGTGAACTCGCACCTGCCTGGGCGTCCGCCAGGCCGGCTCCAGAGTCTTGAGGATGTCAGCAACATGGGGTTCGTTGACCAGAGCGTTACCAGAACTTTTCGAGTGCCGTGCAGTGCCCAGCAGTATCTTGAGATTTGAGAGCGGCAACTCACCCAGAGGACATCTAGATCTGTCAGTTTGTTCCCAAGAGCAAAGTCGCCTTTCCATGCCGCTGCAGAGCGAAATCAAAACAAAGCAGATTAGAATTTATAAAGTTGAATGATGCAAAAATCAGAGCCTTCTTGAGTTCTCTAAGATATCTAGTCACGCTCAACGGAAAAGTCTTGTGTGATATGCAGCTGTGTTCAATTCTCATTGTTGATGCTGTTCAAGCGGGGAATTGCTCTTTCAAATTCTGCAAATGATTCCAACAACTCATCAGATATACTTCATGACTAATGTCTGCTGAAGGCAGAAGAGCGCAGCTTACATGAGTGCTAGGAATCACAACAGCAATCACCACCAAGGTGGTTCAAAGACGTTCATCTGGTGCAAGTCTACTTATTCTGTCTGTAACGTACTTGGTTTGCTTGAAAGTGGCCCGGGCCCTCAGATCATAGGGTTTCTTGAGTTCTGAGCGCTCGACTAATGACCAGTACATCCGCTGAGTATCGAAGACGACACAGATAATTATGGGTCGAACCAGTGTTTGGGAGGAGAGGCTGTCGAATAAAGATCTCAAGATGTATAGGACATTTCCATCCTCCCACGAAGCTTATTCCTGTCAAGGAATCGCAGATGCTGCCGTTCTATCCATCCCTCATCCTTACCCTCCAAGAAGTCAACCAGTGAGTTCAGCTTCTTCGTGTTGCATTCGCCTCCAAGATTTGCCCACAGTTCCTTCTCTTCGTTGTCTATCTTGAAGTTGGCTGTAATTGGCCGGCAGTCTGGTTTGTGGCATTTTGACAAGCATAGTCCGCATGGCATCGTACCAATGCTCGAAAGCATTCATCAGCATGCATAATGACTGCACACTCTAGTTCTCGTGTCGGCGCGACTCTCAAAAGTAGGAAATGTAGGAAATATCCCAAAGATCGAAATTAATGGACCTGTCTGGCTTATGACAGAACTGTCCTGTGTATTATGTCCGGAGCAATTGAAACAACGCTTTGTCCACGTGTTGTGATACTCTTGTTCATTTTGCAACAACTAGGTCATCCCTACACGACGCTGCGGCGGTTTCTAACTCCCACTTATGAGCGAAGTTTCTGTGCCGAGTCAATAACGCTGAAATTACACATCTAAACATCGGAGGCTGCGATCTTGTGGAGCTTCTCTCATTCCCAATGTGCTAAGCGCACGAGCTCCGCTTTGCTCCAGGGCTCCTTGCACCTCTTCCTCAACCTCTCTTATCACCACCTTGAAAGAAATGTTTGGCACACCGCGTACAGAAAGTTGATACATGTAGGACTTGACGGGCCCTGAACAGAACAGCTTATTATGATACGTGTATAATGGCTTGCAGAATATTGACGGAACAGGTAGATGATGTCGCAGGCTTAGCAGCAACATCAAACCTTGTATGATAAAGTATTGCACATGGCTTTTGTGTTGAATACTGTATCTTCGATGTTGAACGTCTGGCAGGCTTCTGGTTCATAAACCTAAACCTAAACCTTCCGCGGCAGATCGCCCCCGTGGAGACAACACTTTATTTTCTAAAGTGCATACTCTACATCCATCTCCTACTACACACACTCTCATTGCTTTCCAATTTCCATTCTTCCTTCGTTGCTCTAGGCCCTCTATATCGCTATCATGAATCAAATATCATTTCTTAAAGTCAGCACAGCATTGAACATGGCTGCCTCTCCCGACTGGGATGTTATATGTTTCAACGCAGCCGCTTTCATAGCAGGTTTATTTCTCCTCGAATACGGCGCCGACAAATTCATCGACCATACCGCCATTGTCGCACGCCGTCTGGGTGTTTCCCAAACATTGATTGCCCTACTGACGGCCGGTGCGGAATGGGAAGAGGTCTGATGCCCTAAGCGATGGCAGCGGTAACGCAAACGCTTATTGGAAGAACAGCTGGCGGTCGTGATTGCAGCTTTAACTCAGCATCGCTCAGGTCTAGCCACCGGCAATGTCATCGGTTCTAGCATCTCCAACATTCTCGGCGCCTTTTCGCTGGGCTTACTGTTCCATCCGGGGCCGATGGTTTTTGACAGGAGTTCGAAGATCTACACGGCGTTGCTTCTTCTCCTTACCACCGTGTTCGTAGCGCTTGCCTATTTCAAGCAGATAGGCCGAATCGTCGGTGCACTTCTCATTGCTCTGTTTGCACTTTACATCATATCCATCGCCCTTGCCATCTACCGAGGTGTTGTCGACGCACCCGAGGGCTCAGACAGCGACGAAAGCGACTCCGGAACCAGCGACGACGATTCCGACGAGGAGTCGATCACTCGTCGCTCTGTCCCTGCTGGTACCGAGACATCACCTCTGCTCGCCAACAATACAGTTACGCCGAATGCCACGAAGACGCAGCGTCCCCGCGGACTAACCTACCACATCACCCAACTCGTCCTCGGCTTCGCCACCCTCTCAATCTCAGGCTATCTTCTCGCTCACGCCGCATCCTCAATCGCAGACGCCCTGGGTATTTCCGGGACTGTCCTTGGTATGACCATCCTCAGCTTGGCTACAACGCTACCTGAGAAATTTGTGGCCGTCCTCGGTGGCTCGAGGGGACATGCTGGTATTATTGTCGCTAATACAGCTGGCAGCAATATCTTTCTGCTGACGCTGTGCCTTGGCGTTGTTCTCGTGAATGGAGGTCTAGATAGTCCAGTCAGCTCGGTGACGGTGTTTGAATTGACGGTTACGTGGACGTCGGCTGCTTTGTTCTTCTTGGTTGTTATTCTGGGCGTTGGGCGCTGGGCTGGCGCGGTCATGCTTGCATCTTACGTTGCTTTCCTGGTCCTAGAGATCACCGTATATAGAAGGTAACAGAAGATATTTGTCGGATGGCCATGCTGTCCGACAGAGTTACCGGTTTCGGTTAGACACAGAGGGTTTCTCTAGAGATTCATCGAACGTCTGTCCACGAAGACCTCCATCGGCATTTGGAACTCAGCATGTTATGACGATGGCACCTTCATGCTATTGGTGATAGTCATCATCGGATGATGGTGACTTTCAGGATAGACGTTCGACAATAACGCCAGAAAAGCCACTTTTCAAGGGTTTCCGAGACGAAGTCGGTCTTCAGGCGTACGATGACTATTACTGCGTTGTGGATATATAAAATATGAAGAACTGACAGTATAAAGTTTCAGAATCCTACTGCGTCGGGCAGACAACAATAGCAGAGCCTGCAATAGGGAAAATGTGACGTCGGAGGGGGTTTGCTCAACCAGAGAGCAGGCTTAGAATGTCGTCTGAGTTATACAGCCAGATAGTGCCGGCAAGTGCACTTGCATAACGCCAGCAACTTTCGATGCCATAAGCTCAGATCCAGAAGTCACCAAATCAATTCGC
>QQTW01004502.1_pt1 | contig 10468 bp, 6 predicted proteins | sample 1904831 | NCBI WGS metagenome assembly QQTW01 (sample SAMN09435610, study PRJNA476489) | Subsurface metagenome, whole genome shotgun sequencing project.
GGAATTGTGTGGTATCAGCAAATTTGCTAGGAGGATTTTGTCGTCGATTCGGCTGCTCTGGTGATGGTGACTGCATGTATCCTTTTGACTTGTGGCGAACTACCGTATCTTTCTCAAAGAACCCAGGGACAATCAACTAGGAGATGCAATCATACCAATCAGTTGCAAAGAATGGCCCTCTTCTGTGAGTAGAGCTGTTGCGCAAGGCTCCAAGTAGTAATACGCGAGATATTGCGCAGTGCTGCGTAATGTGTTCAGAGAATACAATCATCTCGCAATTGCCGGTCTTCTCGCTTACCTGCTAGCAAGAACATCAGCAGTGTGGACAGACACAATTTGCCCTTACATAGGGGAGTAGCTCTAAGCTTGCGCGAACGTATTAGAAAGCTCGGCTAAGGATCTATGGCATTGGCTTACTTTTCCAGGGCAACAAGGCCGAGCTAATAAACCGAGCAGATTGGGGCTTGCCGGAGCTCGTAAATGTGGAGGCTTTCTTCCGAATCTGTTGAACAGATTAGTCAGGTTGTGCAATAGGAATCAGCTCATTCGTCAAGTGAAAATACGCGTCGGTAAACTAACATGCAAGACGGACGATGTGCCATCAAATGTGGTTCCACATTGGGGCTGTTGCAATCTTCCGGGATGTGAACGACAAGCGGATAGCCAGTAAGAGAGGCAAGATGTGTGTAACGCAGCCTGACGGATGCAAAGTGAAAGACCCCCGATTTGCAAGCTGGGTGAACTACCAACTTGGCTGGGGCCGCAACTTTGTCAGCTCATTTCACTAATTACTATGCGTCGCTAGAGGCCACAGCTTTGACCTATGACCATCTCATCCCCATACCCAATCATGATGGACATTAGAAGATGGCTTGCCCGTAGTTCGGTCTTGGGCCACTTGCGACTTCCGTGGTGCGGCTCGATACTCGATATGCAGATATGCTCGCTCGAGAAGACGGAAAGATCCTTTGGCACGGAGCTATGCGGCACATTATGAGCACGTGCCTGAAACTCAACGTCAAGTCTACAGAACCTCATCCGTTCTGTATCAAGTATATAACCTAGTGAATACCATCAAGCGTCGATTCAGCGTTCCTTTATTGTGACCACAGCATGCTTGGCCGTCCTGGTTGTTTGCTGAGTACCTTTGCGCGTGAACAGGGATCTCGACGTTCAGCAGATATAAAAAGAAACAGCTTTAGCGACACACCTTAGAACAGCGGTGATGCCCAACTCCACTAATCTAATGTCAAGAGAATGCATGACACTGAACACCTTGACAATATCGAGGTTATTATCGAGCATGGTGGATAGGTTCGGATGTTGTACTGGCACAATACCGGGATTGTGAGGATAGAGCTGTACAGACAGTGGATCAAACATTCGAACCAATGCGAACCATGTAAGACAGCCACTATGCAGCTCGTCGTGAGGGAAAAAAAGAAGATCTCCCGGGGATGAATTTACAACATCCCCATCCATGTTGCCCCAGCAGCTGTCCAACAAAACCAAGACATCACATGCTGAAGTGGACGAGCAGATCACAACCTGCCAAGGTGCCGACAAGCATCCGTTGTGACTCTAGGCGGAGGTCATGGTAGTCGAAATAATGCAGCTGTCTCAAATGGTTCATCAGGTGAAGACAACAGAGCCGTGACGCAGAAAACCCCCGAAAACGACCATCGATGGTTCTTGCAAGCGTGAAAGCGATTCATCAATTCTCTGGCAGCGTCCACACATGGTCTGCCACGTCGCAAGTTTATTTCCAACCTAGCGCCGTCGCCCGAGACGTGATGCGTATTTGCTTTCCGAGGAGACATGAAGGGTCGATCACCTGAGACGTGGCTGGAGGAGGTCAGGGATGAAAGGCCTAGGCCACATCATGCCAGGAACCCAAAGCCCACGCTCAAAAGTTGATTCCATAAGACCCGAGATTCGTTTTGCTCATTCCCAGCGGCAAGGAGACTGTCATGGCAATGCAGTGAAACCAGAAGACCACATGGTCGAGTGCTAGCCCCCACCTGGGGATGACTGCGGCTCTGCTAATTAGTAGGAAACGAAATCTGTGGCATCGAGCGGTTGGCGCTAACCCAATTCCTGGCCTAGTGCTTATATCATGTTCCTGAATTCGATAAGCATGGGTGTACGAAATGCGGAAGATCGACCGGACAAATGCAATTGTGAGCCGTTGGCTCCACACCAGCAGCGAGACAGGTTGCGGGGAATCATCACAGAGAAGACCATGTTGGACAATAGCTTAGCTTGCATCTCAACCGTGGCGAAGGCGGAACATGCTGTTCGAACCAGGATTGTTCGGGTAGGTAACCTGGCGCAGGAGAGTGCTCTTTGGTGCTGCAAGTCTTTGGCGAAGTGCTGAGGACAGAACTGTACTTCCAGCTATAGTTTCTTTAAGAAATTCGAGCAAGGGCAGAGAAGCCAGTCGCAGTGCCATCTTTGCTGTAATGATGCAGAGGAACAGCGATTGACAATGATTGTCGACAAATAGGATATTTCCGGGTGCTGAACCCTGCCTCGCGTGATATCGCTCTTCTTCATTGAAGCAGCTGGTGCATGGAGGTAGTTTTGTTGAATGCAGCTTGCAGAAACATGCAGTCTTGAACATGATCGAACGATTGCGATGGAGCTCATTTGCGAAGCTAGCCACGTCGACTGAAGTCGTCGGCTTGAATACCATTGGAAGCTGACCCGACGTCCAGATTGGCAAAGCATGAGACATGTCCGAGCAGGTTGTTGAGGGACTGTAGACGAATTCATCATCGTCACTCTGAGCACGCCTGGCTGGCTCAATCCGAAGATAAATAGTGTCCTATATCCCGAGAGAAATCCTGATATACTTGCACCACTCCATTGATAAAGCATCAAGGTTGACAGCAAGTTGCGCTGTCTGAGAATCGATCCACATCTTCCACGTCCAGCATCCACCCAACATTGGTAAGATAATCCATCATTCGAACACGATACAAGATAAAATGGAGACTAACATAACCATGTAGCTTCTTGAGAGAAAAAGGAGATATACTTCATCCTGAGCTCTTCACCGGCAGGTTTCAACCGCCATCTGCATTCGATACGGACTGACGAAATAAGAATATGTGTTACTATGAGCGTTATGATTTCTCCTGCGGCGATCACAAATGGGGAAACATGAAATTGAGGTGCGAGCTTGAATATCGGATGGGTGAGACCTGCGGGATGGCCCCGAAGCCACTCGACGGGTATATATATCGACTACAGGAGCAGTGCCGTTATTGCAAAGACATGCAGCCAAAGAGACGTCGCATTGAGAAAGCAGAAAGCGACATTAAACGCTGGCAGCAAGAAGACCCAAGGAAATGGCGAGCCAACATTGAGAAAGCACAAGACGACCTGGTCTTGCTTAATCGCCAATTGATGGAGCTAAATAACAAGCGATCCTCCGTTTCGAGACGGCTTTGAAGGATTGGTCGCAAACTGCGCAACGAAATGGACATGCGGCAGGCATTGAAGGTCGTGTTTTTGTTCTCTGAGAAGGTGGCAATGACGGGTTATGCTTGAGGTACCGTTCCTGAAGAAGGCCTCGTGGTTTTCAGATTCGAATAGCATCAATCTGCAGGTTGCTAGTAAAGCCTTTCCTAGAGTTAGTGCGTGCGAATTGAATTCAAATATCAGAAAATATCAGAAAATATCAGTCGACATGTTGAGTTTTAACTGGAGAGAGAATTAGTGCAGACAGTAGGCAACTGCCGACACCCCTCATCTCTCCTGTGATTTTAAGAGCTTATTGTGAACGCGCTCAGGCAAGATACGAAACGACACGGAGGAGAGGTGGGTATTGTTAGAAAGGAGTATTGTAGATAGAGGGTGTAAGCTCTATGCTGCGAGCGAAGAATTCATTATGGTTGTCGAGGGGAGACGGAGGAATGGGATGGGATGGGATGGGATGGAATGGAAAATGAGATGAAATGAGATTAGATGAGATGAGGTTGGAGCTAGGCGGCACGAGCCGGGCCGTGAGAGCAGGAACGCTGCATAGGCGCAGATCTGAGCATAGGAACCGAATCGCTTACCCCTATTGGAAAGACTGTCAGTCATAGGCACCGATAATGAGAATGCTTCCATGACGTCCGATGTGCTCCAGACGATCTTCTGATGGTGGAGTGTAGTTAGTGCATGCCATGATGCCATAATGCCATTCTGACTGACTCCCAAAACCCCACCCATGCTTGGATCTTACACAATTCAAGAGGTCGAGAATTCAACTATGAAGCTGGAATCCTTCCCGGCAAGCTCAACCTGTTTCTTGTTCCTCTTCTTTTGCTAGGCCATGTTCTTTGAGAAGTGCCATGATCTCGTCACCCGACCACAAGTGGTGATAGATCATCCCATCCTTTGTTTTTCCGACGGTTGCGAACTCGACTGGAGAACCAAATGTTAGTAACACGGAACATGGTACATGGCGATCGCCAAAGCTGAGAGAATTAACGTACTCTTCTCGCTGCTCAGCTTGGTGGAATCCATGGTTTTGCTGAGGACTTTCACCGCCATACCGCAGGCCTCTTTCAAATCGCATTCTTCTTTGTAATCCTGTTTTAACAGACTTTGAGCACTGGCATTGTTTGCTCCGACACTGGTCGCCTTCCAGCCTCCATAGTTGCCGCTGGGATTACTTTGGTACAGTTGAAACTGTCTTTGTGGATCCCAGCCAGCATAGATGAACGATACACCAAATGGCCTGAGGCCTCCATGCTGAGTGTAACTTTGCTTTAGATCGCATAAGCGGCGGACTAATTGCTCGCAGGGGATGTCTTCATTGTAGGTGAGGAGGTATCTTTGGGCGGCTTGACGGGCGTAATTGATGAGGATGTTGGCGTCAGCGGTCATGCCAGCAACTGCGCAGATCATGTTGCTATTTGACGAAGTCAGAAGAGGCGACGAAGCCGGATGAGTGACTTGGAGTCTCACTCGTTGAGGATGTAAAGCTTCTCAGCCGATGTATCTTGCTCCAGTAGCTTGCTGGTAACCTTACGTTCGGCTGCAAGGACTATTCCATCTTGCGCCAAAATTCCAAGAGCTGTTCCAGCATGTGATATAGCCTCTAGAGCATATTCGACTTGATACAACCGTCCTTCAGGAGAGAAGATTGTGGTCTGTGGTTATGAATTAGCAACAATCTGTCTGTAGAGCGACAGATTGACAAACTCGAGAGTCGTATCTTCGCGACATTGTGTTTGTAACGTTCACGAAGTGGAAGCAATTCCTTCAGTGTGAGTCGTAGAAGTGAGCGGTTCAATAGCAGGGTAGGGGAAGAAATGGCGATGGGTGCACTCTGCTGCTAAGGTGAGCAGGCATCGCTTCACACGTTGCTCGAAAAGCTTGGACCAATCGGAGAAGTGGAACACCCGCAGTCAGATTCTCCGCATAAAATATATTGCCAACGCCCAGTAGAAGGACGATCTACCTGTATCGGCGCGGCTGCTGTCTAGTTGTCACGTCCAGCCTTCAGATATCAAATGCTTAAGTCGACTCATAGAGCAGCAGGTCCGGCAAACTCCCAAGATGAGACTGCCCTGCCTCCAGGTTGGACCGAGCATAAAGCACCAACAGGACACAGTTATTACTACAATGCAGAGACTAAGCAGTCCACATACAGTCGGCCTACAGCGCTATTCCTGAGTCCCTTCTTTATAGATCATACTGCGACGCCAAATCCGCTTGGTCAAAGCCATGGCCAGAGTGATGATAGTCTCATACCATCTCACAGATCAGAGTATGGTGGGAGCTTCCGAGGTGGCTTATCATATCAAGACCGCTCCCGTCGGCAACACCAACAGGATCGGCCTAAGAAGAAGAAGGCTATACCAGGATGTGAGCCATGGATTCTTGTGACCACAAAGCTGGGAAGAAGATTCGTTCACAACCCGGAGAAGAACGAAAGTCTCTGGAAATTTCCTCAAGATGTCCTCTTGGCAACCTTTGAGATGGATCGGAAGGAGCAAGAAGAGAAAAGGCGTCTAGAAACAGAAGGTCCTAAAGCAGTAGCTACAGCTGAACCAAGACCAGACCTACTTCCCCCTCAACGGGACAACGAAGGAGACCAACGCGAAGCAGATGATAGCGATTCTTACGAAGAAGTCGAAGTCACGGACGATGAAAATATCGATTTAGAGCAGTCTGATATTGAGGGGGGGCCATCGAAGAAGCAGCGCACCAATTCCAATGATCAAGGACGACCAACTGGCCCCGTCGAGTTTAACGAGGAAGACATAGCTTACCAGCTGGCACAGATGGGTCAAGATTACGGCCTTGACCCCGGCGAGTACGGAAACGATGAAGAGGACGGATATGATACCGGCCTGCCTCTCTCCATTGAAGACTCCCGCGCACTTTTCTTTGACCTCCTATCCGACCACGCCATTAATCCATACACTACTTGGGAGAAGATCCTCGAACAAGGCCACATCATAGACGATGAGCGATATGTCGCTCTCCCAAATATGCGCAGTCGGAAAGAAGCCTTCACAATCTGGAGCACGGAACGAATACAGGAGCTGAAAGAGCAGCGAGCCAAGGAAGAGAAGAAAGACCCCCGAATCCCATATCTACGGTTCTTACATGAACACGCAACCCCAAAGCTGTACTGGCCCGAATTCAAACGCAAATACCGGAAAGAAGAAGCAATGAAAGACGCACATCTATCGGACAAGGAACGCGAGAAATCGTACAGAGACCACATCAACCGTCTCAAACTACCAGAAAGCACTCGAAAGACTGATCTCAAAGATCTATTGAAAAGCACACCCTTAGAAAACCTCCACCGAAACTCCACACCAGACACCCTCCCCACAGCCATCCTCACCGACCTTCGCTACATCTCGCTCCCCTCTCGAACCCGCGATCCACTCATCGAAGCCTACATCTCCACGCTTCCCTCCCCTCTCTCCAATCCCAGCGGCGCCGGCCCATCAGCCTCGGATCAAGCGGAAGCAGCCAAGAAAGCGGCAGAGCGCGAGAAACGCGAGCAGGCACTGAGAGAACGGGAGAGGATGGTGCAGGAGGAGAAGCGGAAGGCTATGGGTGCTTTGAGGCGGGGGAAGGAAGTGATGAGGGAGGAGGAGAGGGAGATCGAGGAGGCGTTGAGAGTTAATGGAAGAGCGGGTTTGAGGGGGTATTTAAGGGAGATGAAGGGGACTGGTGGAGAAGGGGAAGGGGAAGGGGAAACTTTGGGATGATAGGTCATGTTGTGCCTCTTTAAAGCATACAGCGTATTTATTCCGAGGGACCGTTTCGTGTACAGGTGGCCTTTTGGCTGCTTCCTCGACCCGAGTCCACCAAACCGTCACGGCTGACTCAGTCTTGAAAGGACGAAAGCACGAAAGAAAAAAGAACTCTCCTCAATTCGCGCAAAGCTGAACCCACCCAACCTAACCTAGCTAAGCTAAGGAAAGCTACCGTACACCGGGTCAAGCATCCCACCCAAGCTCGACCATAGACAATAAGGGCCATCTTGAACGCAATGTGCTGGCTGTATGTACCTCAACATCCACGTCCACGTCCACATCCGTTCATCTGTGTGTCCGTCATGCTCAGAATATGATGAGCACTGCTGCATGGAAGCCAGCTGGCTGAGGCATACGTATTGCTAGCTACATAGCTAACATCGTGAAGTGGGTCGATGTGACTCGTACTGTAACCCACCACACTGCACCACAGCGCATCACAGTACAGGACAGGACTCTTTCCAAAGCAGCGGCCAAGCCCCATAGCCCATCCCCACCCCGACGGTCCCATCTGACAAATCAGCACAAGTGGTAGGTAACCGTAGTGGTTGAAGCTAGCTAGCTGTAGCTGTGACAGACGGACCATCCTCCCTCGTAGGCAGGCAGACAGGCAGGGTCCAGCGCATCCAGCCACTCGATCAACCCAAAGCAAGCATTAATCAATCAGTCAATCAATCATCCAATCAACCCACAAGACACAACTCCCTCCCCTCACACTCCCTCTCCAACCCGGAAGCCAAGCATCTAAGCCGCCGCCTGCCTCTCCATCAGCATATCGCGCAGCACGGCCAGATCCTGCCCCGCAGCCGGGTTCTCCGCCAGACACTCCCTCACGACGTTGAACTCGGGGATGCCCGCCGCGGGTGCCTGGAGGAGCAGTTGTTGCACCGCTGGTAGCTGGGCTGCCTGGGGACCGAGGGTCAGGTGCGCGGCGGCGGGGCCGGTTGGTGGTGCTGGGGCTGGTCCGGCTTGTTGTTGGGCGGAGGGGTCGATTGGCAGCGGAGCGGCGTTGGGGGTGGGGCTTGCGTGTGCTGCGGATGGAAGGGCGGGTGGAAGATGTGGGGAGCCGTATTGCAGTGGATGGGCTGGGTTGGCGGGTTGTGGCTGGTTTTGCATTGGTGCTGCTGCTGCGGCGATGGCGGGAGGGGGTGTGGGAGTCGGGTAGCCCGTCTGTGTTGGTGTCGGAGCTGTAGCACCCATGCCTGCTCCTGTATTAACGCCAGCGATAGGACTCGCGGCGATAGGCTGATGGTCTCTCGGCGTCGTGTTCGCATTTACATTCACATTTGCATTCGTATTCAGCTCGCTTGTCTTGATCACAAACGGCACCAACAGCATATCCTCCTGGATCGGCGTCTCAATCTTGACATTCTCCAGCAATTGAAGCAATTCCGGTGTCTTCTGACTCCCCGCCTCCAACGGAATCAGGTAAATATCCTTGATGGCCGGATTGCTGGGGTTGACGCCCACGCCGTAGCGATTACGGGTCTTGAAGTAGTTGAACAGGACGCTGAATTGATGTTGCTCGTTGGGGATATCGGATGCGCGTAGCGAGACAACGATGACGTCCGATGTGAGGCTGTGACGGAGACCGCAGAGGTATGTGTCTGCTCGGACAGGATCGATGCGGCCCTCTATCGTGAGGATCTCCGGGATAAGTTGCTGCCAGGAAAGACCTAAGCCCTCGACGTCTGCGCCGGCGGCTTTTCGAGCTGAGGCTTGAAATCTGGCGACGGGGCTCATGTTGACGGTTCCTCGCCAGATGATTGCGTTGTCGCCGTCGTAAGATTTGGGTGAGTAAGGTGGTGATTCGATGTCTTCGTCTTTGAGAAGGGCGTCAATTTCTGCATCAGCTGCAGTCTGGTTGGTCCTTTGGGGTTGGCCGCCGCTTTGGTATGGGATCTGTGGAAATGCAGGTCTGTCGCCGTCTGGAGAGCCTTGAACACTGGACCAGACGTCTTGAATGTTGAAGGGTTGTGAGGACTTTCGTTCTGGGTCTGTGGACGGTCGAGGACGGGTTTGTGTGTTGATGGAAAGTGGTTTGCCATCTGGTGACCTTGGCCCGCCTGGAGTGAGAGCAGTCGGGCTTTTGACCTCGCGCATGTCTTGATCGATACCACTCTCTCTTCGGCGCACTGGCGCATTCATGACATCCGGCTCAGCAGCGATTTGTTGAGTCTCATCAACATATTCTTCCCCTTTGTGAGTCCGACGGATTCGAGGTCCTTGCTCCTGAACAATGACATGCTGCTTTTCTTGTTCCTGTTTGATCTTGGCGTCTCGTAGCTGTTGTTCTCTGCTTGCCATATCTTCAGGACTCATTCTAGCGAGATGTTGTCCTGTTATGCTGCCGCCTAGCAAGCCATCTCTCAAGGCATCGTTCTTTTTTACGTTGAAAATAATTGTCCTTACTTGAGACTTATAGGCATCATTTGGTTCTCCAGATCCATGACACAGAATCTGATACAAAGCATGTTCCACAGTCAGGCCTAGTTGAGCCCCGATGCCGTCCGCAGTCTGCCCAGCTGGTATGCCAAATTTCCCTTGCTTCTGAGCATTAACAGCTTCTGATGAGAACAAGCGCATAAGGTTCGCCGCTATGGATTTCCTCTGGGCGGGTAGCTCGTCAACTTCTGATGCGACCTGAGCATGAGAGACCTCGGATTTGGAGCTCTGCCTGGATGGCGTTTGTATGCTACTAGACTTGCGCCTCTGCTGGACGGGATGTCCCCCATTTTGCCCGTGGACGGAGGATGGGGTGGGGTGTGCTGAAGTCTGGCGTTGCTTCTTAGACTCCTGGTAGGAAGTCAGATCAATCAATGTTTGTGCCCACGTGAAGTTACGTACCTGAAGGGCGCCGGCGCCGTTGGTTGGCTCCTCATGTTTGCGCTTCTGCCCTGCCGAGCTACTACCAGCATCTTTTCCTGGTGATTGTATCGTGTCGACCTCCTGACTGGCTTCAGACACAATCTCACTGGGCCGTGATCCAGCCTTCCGACCTTTCTTTCCACCCTTTTTCTTCTTCGCAGCCTTCTCCGCTTCAGCAGCTTCTCTCCTTCTAGCAACTTCCTCCCATGGTTTTTCGCCTCTGGCCATTGCGGCTAGCAGCTCCTTGTGATCCTCTGGTTTGCATTGCTCACAGAAATACTTGTCAGGAGCTTCTTCAGGTGGGTAGGGCAATAACATGCAGT
>QQTW01004503.1_pt1 | contig 10467 bp, 9 predicted proteins | sample 1904831 | NCBI WGS metagenome assembly QQTW01 (sample SAMN09435610, study PRJNA476489) | Subsurface metagenome, whole genome shotgun sequencing project.
ATACTTGACTTACTTATATGGCAACTTCCATAGAATTTAATTTATTTGCACCATATATAAAAGGAGCGGCATTAGTTGGCGAATTTTCCGATTGGAAAGATGTACCGATGGAAAAAGGCGAAGATGGTTACTTTCGCGCTCATGTAGACTTAGAAGACGGAGTTTATCAGTATAAATTTCGCGTTCAGTCTAAATCGTGGTTTTTTGAACCAGATCAGTGGGTAGAAGTTGTCGATCCTTACGCGGTGGATATTGATAACGCAAGTCAAAATGCGATCGCCAGAATTAAAGACGGAGAAAAAATTGTCGATACTTATGTATGGCAACATGACGACAAACCCCTACCCGCCGATAGCGAGTTAGTTATATATGAATTGCACGTAGGCGACTTTTCGGGGGGCGAAGATGACCCCCATGCGCGGGGTAAATACAAGCACGTTGTCGAAAAATTGGATTATCTGTGCGATTTGGGCGTGAATGCGATTGAAGTCATGCCTGTAAAAGAATACCCCGGCGATCATAGTTGGGGCTACAATCCCCGCCACTTCTTTGCTACAGAGTCAAGTTACGGGCCTACCGAAGGATTAAAACAGTTAGTTGATGAATGTCATGGTAGAGGTATGCGCGTAATTATGGATGGTATTTATAACCACTCCGAAGCCGAAGCGCCACTAACTCAAATCGATCACGATTATTGGTATCACCACGCCCCCCGCGATCCTGACAACAACTGGGGGCCAGAATTTAACTACGAATTTTACGACGAAAAACTAGAAACCTATCCAGCGCGTAAGTTTATTGGCGATAACGTGCGTTTTTGGGTAGGTGAATATCATACTGATGGCATCCGCTTTGATGCCGCGCGGCAAATTGCTAACTACGACTTCATGCACTGGATTGTGCAGGAAGCCAAAGATACAGCGAGTATGAAGCCGTTTTATACTGTGGCTGAACATATCCCCGAAACTGCCAGCATTACTAATGTAGATGGGCCAATGGATGGCTGCTGGCATGATAGTTTTTATCACTGCATACTAGAACATATCTGCGGTGATACTTTCGATCTTGAACGTCTAAAAGATGTCATCGATTGCAAGCGTCAAGGGTTTATGGGCGCTACGAATGTCGTCAATTACCTGACAAATCACGATCACAACCATGTTATGTCTGAACTAGGCGATCGCGAAATCTTTGACGAAGCAGCTTTTACTCGTGTCAAACTAGGCGCAGCAATTCTTTTAACTGCCGTCGGCGTACCACTAATTTGGATGGGTGAAGAATTTGGCGAATACAAGCCCAAAACCCCAGATTCAGCCAAAATTGATTGGACTCTATTGGGTAATGACCATAATCGCGGTTTATTTGAATACTACAAAGGCTTAATCAATCTGCGTAAAGGCAATCAAGCGCTTTATACGGAGAATATTGAGTTTTTCCATGAAAACCCCGAAGCCAAAGTTTTAGCTTATACCCGTTGGAATGACGAAGGTTCGCGCGTAGTTGTAATTGCCAATTTCTCCGATAACTTCTTAGCAGGGTATCAAGTTTCTGGTTGTCCCGCAGGCAAATGGCACGAATGGACAAAGGACTACGACTTGGAGTTGGGAGAAGAAGGTTTAGTTACTGACTTGGGCGAGTACGAAGCCAAAGTATTTGTTTGGCAGCAATAAAAACTTTTGACTGTTTGCTCGCAGATAGTTAAATAATTTGCAAAATAATTATCTATCAAGCAACCCTTTTTGGTATGGAAAGGGCTGCTTTTGTTTAAACTTCTTCAGCTTCTGGCGCTGTTTTACCAAACTTTCTCCGGCGGCTGGTTATCAATTTCTCGTAACGGTTCATTAATGGTGTTGTACTAATACCGTGCAAAATCACCGACATCACAATAGTAATATAGGTAATCCAGGCAACTTGTTCGCCTAAAGAATCTTTCAAGCCATGTCCCAACACATAGCATAGATAATAAATAGAGCCGACACCGCGCACCCCGAGCCAGCCAAATAACAAGCGGGTAACGGGTTTGTAATGTCCACCTATGGTACTAATCCAAGCACCCACCGGGCGAATTACAAATAGCAACAAGCCGCCAATTAGCAAACCAACGCTTAAATATTGCCAAATTGCTTGGACGCGCAACAGCGAACCTAAAATCAAAATTGTCGCCACTTCCATTAATTTCTCAATTCGCTCGGTAAACTCAAGTTGAGAATGATGTTTTTCTTCGTCTGTATATTGCCTTTGTGCTGCGATCGCTGCTACAAAAACCGCTAGAAATCCGTAGCCGTTGACAACTTCTGTTAAAGAATAAGTAAGCAAAATTGTAGCGATCGCAATAAAATCTGCCATCAAATCGTCTATGGGGGTATATCTTTCTAGCTTTTGCTCTAAAAAGACAACTGATTTAGCGATAATTATTCCCATTCCTATACCAGCAACTACCGCCCAGACTAGGTCTACCGCCACCCATTCTTTAAACCACTCTTGCCAGTTGTTACCTTTTTCTAGCCAGTGAATTCCAAAATAGACAAAAGGAAAGGCTAAAGCATCGTTTAAACCACCTTCGGAAGTTAAGCCAAAACGCAACTCATCTTTATCCTCGGTATCAGCAAGCTGGACTTCGGAAGCTAGTACGGGGTCTGTGGGAGCGAGAATTGCGCCTAATAATATTGCAATTCCCCACTCCATTTTTAAAACCCAATGGCTAATAGCCGCGATCGCAAAAATGGTAATGGGCATCAAAAAGCCAATTAGCCGCACTGTCGAACGCCAAGCCCAAACATTTAGCTGCCGATTCATCTTTAAGCCGCAACTATACAAGGAAATAAGAACAACAAATTCTGTTAATCTTTCTAAAAAGTTAGCATCCGGCCGCAATTGAACGATATTAAATCCATAAGGGCCAAGAGTAAGACCTACAATTAAATAAATTAAGGCAAAAGAAAGCGGTAATTTGGCAATCCAGCCCGATCCTAAAGTGACGAAAAGTAGCAAAAAACCAATCACAAATAGATCGATAATATATATATCTATATTCAATCCCATAGAAATTTTGCCTAACCAACAATAAGCCGCTTTTCGCAAGTCTACAGCCAAGTCCCTTTAGCCTAAATCCACCTAAGATAGATTGCGGCAATAATAAAGTTAAAAATTATCGTAAATTAGCGTTTTATGAAACTACCTGATGGACCTAAAACCTTGCCATTTATCCAATTGCTACAATGGATAGATAATCCCTTGAAATTTATGGATAGTTGCAGCCAGCGTTACGGCGATTGTTTTACCGTGCGCTTTGGTAACTTTAAACCGATGGTGTTTTTTAGCAATCCCCAAGCTATTGAGCAAATTTTTACTAGCAACACCGAACAATTTGACTCTGGGAGAGCAAATTTAGTTTTACGACCTTGGGTAGGGGATAAATCCTTGCTGTTACTTGATGGGCGCAGCCACCAACGGCAAAGAAAGTTACTTACGCCGCCTTTTCATGGCGATCGCATGAAGTCCTACGGCGAGATGATTTGCAATATTACCGAACGCGTAATTAGTGCTTGGGAAATTGATAAACCTTTCTCTGTGCGGGAGGCTATGCAGGAAATTTCCCTATCAGTGATTTTACAAACGGTATTTGGTTTGCAAGGGGGCGATCGCACAGAGAAACTCAAGCAGCTTTTAACAGATTTGCTAGATATGACAGCTTCACCCGTAAGTTCTAGCATGGTGTTTTAAAGCTTTACAGCAAGACTTGGGGGCGTGGAGTCCTTGGGGGCGCTTTGTGCGCTTAAGAGCGCACATAGATGAGATTATTTATGCAGAGATAAGCGATCGCCGCCAGCATCCCGATTCGTCGCGGGTAGATATTCTTAGTTTACTGATGGCAGCTAAAGATGAAAACGGCGAACTAATGAGCGATGTAGAGTTACGCGACGAGTTGCTAACTTTACTAACCGCAGGTCATGAAACTACGGCTTCGGCTTTAACTTGGGCTTTATATTGGATTCACTATTTGCCAGAAGTTAAGCGCAAACTTATAGATGATTTAGCAAGCGTGGGGAATTTAGACTTTAGTGCAATTTCCAAACTTCCCTATCTAAATGCCGTTTGTCAAGAGACGCTGCGAATTTATCCTATCGCCATGCTGACATTTTTTCGGATTGCTAATTCTTCTATTAATATCCTGGAACAAGAGTTTGAACAAGATACCTTGCTTACTCCCTGCATTTACTTAACGCACCATCGCCCAGACCTTTACCCAGAACCCAACCAATTTAAGCCAGAGCGCTTTTTAGCGCGGCAATTTTCCCCTTACGAGTACATCCCCTTTGGCGGCGGCAATCGGCGCTGTATTGGCTTGGCATTTGCCTTATACGAGATGAAATTAGTGTTGGCAACGGTTCTGTCTCGTTATAGTTTGGCTCTTGCTGGAAGCAGCACTGTAAAACCTGTACGCCGAGGTGTTACCCTAGCTCCTTCTAGTGGTAAGTGGTTGGTAGCAACGCAGCGTTATACTTCTAGGGAACTTGTTAACAGCCGTTGAGAAAGTGCGATAGCAAGTATGTTCTGACTCACGCTGATTATGACAAGGAGGCTTGGAAAAATGATCTGTACTATTAACTCGGATTCTTACGCTATTTTACTTTCAAAGACTAACCTAAAGTAATTGAAACAGAGGCAGAGAACGAAGCAGCCATTTCTTTAGCTAAGGAATTGGAACATAAACGCGATCGCACTCCAGAAGAAGATACTCTATTAACATTGCTGGTAGCTTTAATTGAGAAATTTGAACAAGATTACTACCCACCTCCTGAGGCAAATCCTCCTTAAATGCTGTTGCATTTGATGGAAGCACAAAATATTCATCAGAAAGACTTAATTGGAGTAATTAACTCTGATGAAAATATAGTTTTTGAAGTAGTTGATGGCAAAAGACACATTAGTAAGGAATAAGCAAAAGCTTTAGGAATTTTTTTTCATATATCTCCAGAGTTATTTACTTAACTGTTCTACAGATTACAACTTTTAAAGCTCAATGGAAGTAGGAAAACCTGGTACAACTCCTGAATTTATCATCTGTTCCTCTCTACTATAAAAACTCATTTCTCCGTTTTCATTACACAACCAAAATTCTTCTGCGCCAGCTTTAAAATAAAGTTCTTTTTTAAACTTCATTTCTTCCATTGTATTGCTAGAAGATTTAATTTCAATACAAATTTCTGGAGCAATGGAACAAACATCGTCGTTTTTAATTTGTTGATATCTTTCTCTAGAAATCGACACCACATCCGCTACTTTTACATTATCCTCAGTTTGAATGGAACACTCTAGATAAGTTAAACCTTCTTTAACCAGCGATTGTATAATTGCTTGAATTAAACCTTGATAAACTGAGTGTTTATTTTTCGCTGGACTCATAACAATTTGTCCCCAGCGATTAAGCTCAATTTTGTAGGGGATATCTTGCAATGCTCTGTCCACACAAACTTCTTGCCAATTCATAAGTTATTTTTGCAACTTGATTCCCCGAATTGAATAATCTAACAATTCTATAGGATGAATTACATCAATTTTTTTACCTTGCAATTCTAAATGTTTAGTTATTTGCAACGTACAGCCAGGATTCGCCGAAGCAATTAAATCTGCACCAGTATTGAGTAAGTTTTGAACTTTTTGGTTGCCCAATTCTTCCGCAACTTCTGGTTGCAGCATATTATAAACCCCCGCACTACCGCAACATAAAGCCGCATCAACTGGTTCAACTAGCTTGACTTGGGGGATTTGTTTTAATAATTGACGCGGTTGCACGCTAATTTTTTGACCGTGCAGTAGATGACACGCATCTTGATAAACAAGGGTTAATGTTTCATCGGTAATTGGCAACAATTTCGCTGTCAATCCCACCGTTGCTAAAAACTCTTGCACATCTTTAACCTTAGTCGCAAATTCTTGGGCTTTTGCTTTATATTCTGCGTCATCTTCTAAGATATGACCGTACTCTTTTAAAGTATGACCGCACCCAGCAGCGTTAATAATTACCGCATCAACTTCTGTATCTGCAAAGCTATCAATCATCTGTCTCGCCAAGCTTTGCGCTTGCTGGGTTTGTCCTTGATGTTCGGGAAGCGCCGCACAACAACCTTGACTTTCAGGAATTACAACTTCGCAACCGTTAGCCGTTAAAACTCTTACTGTCGCCTCATTAACTGGGGAGAAAAATAGACGCTGTACGCAACCTAAAATCATTCCTACGCGGTAGCGTTTTTCACCTTGAGCGGGAATAACTGTCGGTAAGTTATTTTGAAAGGCTTTAAAAGTAACTTTTGGTAAAATTGATTCCATCGCGGCTAGGCGTGGAGATACTTTTTTAAGTAAGTTAGTCGAACGCACAATTTTTTGCAAACCTAACTTTTGATATACCAATAAAGGCGCAAGTAAAAGTCGCAGTCTATCAGGATAAGGAAATAAAGAAAAAATAATTTGTCTAATTAATTTATCGGGCAAACTTCGGGGATAATTGCGCTCAATTTGGGGGCGAGTTGCTACTAATAATTTGTCGTATTGTACCCCCGATGGGCAAGTTGTCACGCAAGCAAGACAACCTAAACACGAATCAAAATGTTCTACCGTTGCTTCGTTTATTGGTATTTTTCCTTCATTAATCGCATCCATGAGATAAATTCTACCTCTGGGCGAATCCATCTCTTTACCAATTACTCTGTAACTTGGACAGGTAGAAAGGCAAAATCCACAGTGGACGCAAGTATCAATTAGTTGGGGATTAGGTGGGTTCTGCTCATCAAAGCCATTAAGATTACTTAGAGTTGCAATTTCAGTTTGAGGGTTTTCAGAAGTTTGCATAAATTAAAAACTTGTTTAAATTCCGCCGACAAAACGGTGAGGATTGAGTATGTCTTTGGGGTCGAATTGATGTTTGATTTTTTTCATCAATTCCAAAGAGTTACCAGAGTAACCCCACACATCTAACTGTTGCTTGCAGGCAATGGGTGCTTCTAATATTGTAAGAAAACCACCATTGCTTTGACAAAGCGATCGCACTTTTAAAATCTTGGCTACAGTAGTATCGGCGGGACATCGCCATACCCCTAACCCACTAAGAGCGTGAATAGCGCTCATTCCCTGGCTGATACTATCAATTTGCAATAATACTTCTATGGCGGCGCTTGCTAACACGCCAATTTTGCAAGTAATAAAACTGTCTCCAGCTTGACGCATTTGTTGCTGTATTGTCTCCCAAAGGGTAAATTCTTCTTTATCTATATAAACTGAGCTATGCAAACCTAGTTGCTTTCCCACTTCTACCAAAGTAGCCGACTGTTGTTTGACGCTTGCTTGTAAACTGGCATAACTGGCAATTAATCCTATTCCTTCACCTAAGCACAAATTTTTGACTAATTGAGCAGATAATAAATCAAATTTAGCAGGGGTTAAAGCGGATGCGCGGAGGCTTTTTGTGGCTTGGGCAAGTTTTTCAACGTCTCCCGTCAATACAACGGTTGCGGAAGCTTCTGGTAGAGGGTAAACTCGTAAGGTTGCTTGACAAACCGCCCCTAATGTGCCATAAGATCCGGTAAATAACTTCATCAAGTCGTAGCCAGCGACATTTTTTACTACCCGTCCCCCCGCTAAGGCAATATGTCCGTCAGCGCGAACAAAAGTAATACCCAGTAATAAATCTCTTACCCCGCCGTAGCGCTGGCGTAACGAACCCGCATCTGCCGTAGCGATAATACCTCCTATAGTGGCGGCTTCTGGACTTACGGGGTCAAGAGGAAGAAATTGCCCGGATTTTGCTAGAATAGCCTGCAAATCGGCAAATTTTGCTCCGGCTTCTACGGTTACTGTTAAATCTCCTACTGCGTGTTCAATTACTTGGTTTAATCGTTCGATGCTTACAACTACATCTATATTTTGCGCTAACCCGCCCCAACTAAGTTTGGTACCACTGCTACACAGTAAAATTTTTCCGTTGTTATCGTATATATAGGCAATAATTGATGCTAGTTCTGCCGGAGTTTGGGGATAAACAATACATTGTGGACTAATAGAAGATGAAATCGCTTGTATTATTTGTTTTTGTTTGATAGAGTCTAGATTTTCCCAAGGGCAAAAATTGTCTTGACTAACTATGGTTTTAATTTGAGAAAAAGTCGCATTCATTTTAATGTATCTAATAACTGCAACGTTAAATCTACGGATTTAATTTATATTATATGGATTTAACCCTTTAGCAAAATAATTATATTTCTAATTAGTTTTTATTTCAAAACCTGCAACTATTTAAGGCACAATGTCATCACCCTTTTTTGATAAAAGATCCTTTTTAGCCTTACTTTTTCTTACCCTAGCAGCACTAGCAGGCAACTATGGCAATGGCTTTAGATCGCAAATTTAGCGAAATTAAAAGTGCTAACGAATCTCTAGAAGAACAAGTACAAGAGATCGCAAATGTTGCCCAGTAAGTAAAACAGCGTTTGGTAAATGCTATCAACCAAAATTAGAAAACTGAAGAAGCCCTGTACGAAACGGAAGAAAAATACTAGGATTTATTTGAGAATGCTAATGATTTGATTCAAAGCGTTACGCCGGAAGGTAAATTTATTTATGTCAATCGCGCTTGGCGAGAAACACTAAAATATAGCAATATATAAATTGATAACTTATCTATATTAGACATTATTGAATGCGATAGCCACGCTCACTGTATGGAAGTATTTGAGCAGGTAATGTAAGCAAAAAAATTGATAAAGTTGAAACGACATTTATACTAAGTTCGGTGAGAAAATCCTGGTAGAAGGTAGTGTAAATTGTAAAATTATTAATGGCAAACCAGTATCTACTTGAAGTATTTTTCGCGACATTACTGAGCGCAAACAAGCAGAAGCAGAAATTCAACACGCTTTAGCAAAAGAAAGAGAACTTGGCGAACTCAAATTTCGTTTTATTACCACCGTATCTCACGAGTTTCGTACACCTTTAACTACTATTTTGATGTTTGCAAAGTTACTTGAACAATTCAGTCAACAAGCTAGTGAGGAACAAAAAAGTGTTTATATTTTGCAAGAATCAAAGCTGCTACTAAGCGCATGAATGAATTGTTAAATGATGTATTACTTTTAGGTAAATCAGAATCAGGAACAATAACAATTAATGCAACTCGCATAGCTCTAACTAATTTTTGCCAGGAGTTAGTAGAAGCTATGCGAATGAGTGTAGGAAGTAACCATGTTATTAACTTTGTTAGCCAAGGTGATGATGATGCCTATCTAAATGAAAAACTCATACATCATATTTTAAGTAATCTGCTCTCTAATGCTATTAAATATTCTCCTCAAGGTGGAGAAGTAAATTTTAATTTAACTTGCGAACCCAATCAAGCAACTTTTGAAATCAAAGATTGTGGAATTGGTATTCCTCCTAAAGACTTAGAACAGTTATTTAGTTCTTTTTATCGCGGTAGTGATGTTAAGTCAGTTCCCGGTACGGGATTGGGGTTGTCAATTGTTAAACAGTATGTAAACCTGCATGGCGGAACAATTACTGTTAGTAGCACCGTAGGAGTAGGGACTACATTTATAGTTGTGTTACCTTTTATTCCTAGTAGCGACAATTAAAAGCTTATAACGATTTAAAGCATTTTTAATATTCTCAATCGACTAGGTTAAAATACAAATTAATATTTTAATTATTAGGTAAAAAACCTTGTTATCACTCGTTACCTTCTCAGTATTAGCAATCAGCCCTGTTCCTTCTAATTCTCCTTCACTCCCGCAAAAATTATCATCTCCTGTACCCATTACCCAATTTTTGCCCGCAGATACTCCAGTGGTAGGTTTAGTTAATACTAAAACCGAAAGATGGCAAAGCCTAAGTAAATTTGAATTATTTAACCAAATATTTACTAATGTAGAAAAAATTTTCCCTGCTCAAAGTGGTTGGAATTATCAAGTAGATATAAAACCTTGGTTAGGCGAACAAGTAGCCTTTGCATTTTTACCTCAAAAAGATGCAAAGCAAGTTAGTTTAACTGAGAGTTTTTTAATTTTGGCGGCGGTCAAAGACGAAGGACAATTGCAAGTCTTAATAGACAAGTTTAAAAATAATAACTTGCAAGAAATAACCGAAAGGCAATATAAAGGGGTGAGGATTTTAGAATGGAAACCGCCTGCGCCTATTGCGCCGGATTCTCCAGAAGATGCTCTCCCAGTTTCTACCTTACCCTTAAAAATTTCTAAGCTGCCAAAGTCATTTATAGCTGCAATTCCAGACTTACCCAGCTTGCCTGTACCTAATCCAAATAATATCAAAAATCGAGGTATGGCGATCGCCTTCCTCCCCGGATACATAGCTACAGCCAGCACCGCTAAACCAATTGAGCAGTTAATAGACAAGCCTTTAGGTAGCGCTAATTTAGCTCAAAACCCTAATTTTAAACAAACAACCCAGCATCCTCAATAC
>QQTW01004504.1_pt1 | contig 10467 bp, 10 predicted proteins | sample 1904831 | NCBI WGS metagenome assembly QQTW01 (sample SAMN09435610, study PRJNA476489) | Subsurface metagenome, whole genome shotgun sequencing project.
CCGGCGGACCGCCGCCCATGGACGAATCCGAGCTTCCGCTCCGCTCGCCGCGTTCGTGCTTGACGTCGACGGCGTCGCCGGCCTTCGGGATGGCGGAGATGCGTCGGTCCTTGCCGCGGCCCTTGATGCCCTTGTTGGAGTTCTTGTACAGCGTGGCAAAGTACTCCCACAGCTCCTTGTCTTGGGTGGTGACGGGGTCGCCTTCGCGCATGGAGGCGAATCTGAGCGTCAGGTTGCGGAGTGAATCCGCGTGAAATTTGTTCTGGTGCGACTGCAGAACGGCCGTGTTAGCACCTCTCGACCCACCGATCTGGATCCGCCACTCGCGAATCGTACCCAAACCTGGCGATACCGTCGGCGTCAAGCGCGAACGAGAAGAGCGCAGCGCAAGCTCAGAATCGTCGATGGGTGGCGGCCCCCCGGACGTTTCGGATCTGGATGGCGACGGGCCGGCTGTGGATGGTGATAGTAGTGCCAGTAGTTACAGTAATGATGAGCAGGGTTTTGCGATGGGGGATGGGAAGATGTTTTGATAGACCTGCCATCGAGATTAGTGGAGAAGAAGTTGGGTTCAATCATTTCGTTATTAGTGACTTTGGCTACGTGGTGAATGAGGGATATGATCGGATTCCTGGGACGTTTGTTGGGTTTTCTTTTTAGATTTCGAAGTCTGGATATTTACGTGACGAATTAATGACTGGCTGGGTTCCGGGCATAGCCTTGGATGTGGGGACATGGAACTGGATGGGCTGAGTGGGAATATCATGACCAGTCATTCGAAGGCGCTGGATTCATCGGGTTTACGGGTTTTTTCTTCAACATGATTGTTCGACGTCACCTCATCGAAGATGGGCTCACGGTCGGTCGGCCATCAGCTCGAGATGGAATCACGCGGGCATCCATGGTATGGGTCTGTCTGTTCTGCATGGATCAGGTAGTTTGGAATTGGATCTCGGCTTCGGTTCGAACCTATGGATACGACGCGGACGAGGAACACAATGGTATGAAACGTGTGCTGAATGACCGCGGGGTAAGCCACGCGGTTCGGGTTCCGTGCGTGGGATAGCTGGGAAATGTGGGTGTACATGGTGGATATTCATAATTTATATTTCTGCTTGGTACACACACATATCTCACCATCATTGTCATGTGATACTTGCGAAGGCCCCAACCTCTCTCTTCTACTCGATTCCGCTCTCGGCCCTTTCAATCATAAACTTCGTCTTCCACCTCGCCCTCGGATCAATGTGGAAATCCCTTCTCATCACCTCCTCGACCCCTTGGTTCCCAGTGCCATCTCTCTATCAGTCTCACATCTGCATCTCCATTCACAGCTTCACCCTCACCATAACTTCCCCTCCCCCAACCCAACAAACTTCATCTCAACCAACCACACCCGAAACGGAAATACAACATAACGCAGTAAACATATCACTCAAATTCTAGTAAATTCTATCTATCTAGCCCACCTAACATGATTGCACCCAACACGTCCACCGCGTCATCAGTTCCTATCCCTCCACTCTTCATGCCTGTAAAGTAAATCTCACTGACACATTCACTGGGGCTAGAGGTGAGCTTTTGCATCCTTTAGACGTTCGACGGAAGAAAAGTTGGAAACCTTTTGATTGGTGGGTTTGGGATGTAGGGCTAGGGTTACTTGCACTTGAGGACCCCCTCACTTTCTTACCTTGGTATCTCACCAGTCATTTGGTAACTGTGCACTTGCACTATCAGGCTAGCAAGCTAGATAGTGATGCTGAGCATAAGACGTGCCAAATACGTTCGTTGCATCATCAACCTACCAGCCCAATTTCGACGCGTCTAATTTGGTCAGGATTCACGGACACGCTAATTGGCTGGAGGTGAGCTTTTGACACGCGTTAGACGTTCGACGAAAGTCTGTTCAAAACCCCAATTCGTCATTTGGCAATGAGGATCAAGAGAGCCATGCACACGTGTGCCCGAGGATTTCTCCACCCACAGCATTTCTGCACTTTCTGCTTTTGCGAAAGTACTGTACTGTACTTCGTATTATACATGCAGGACGACAGCACGACTGGTGTCGGCAGAGCCAGTCTATCGATGAACCCATTCACCCGAACAAATTGAACTCCTCAACACTCCAACTTGACTCGACCCTCATAGCACATCACCGACATCAACTCCATTCGACGCCCCCACCCCGCCATCTCCGCTCTCACCGCTCCCAACAACCGCCTCCTGAATGAAAGCCTCCTCAACCGCCCCCTTCCTTCTAAAAACCCTCAACCACCTCTCGCCCCACGCCCTAACCAAACCCTCCTCCTCGCTCCATCCATCCCCACCCTCCACCATCTGATCCTGACTCCCCGCCGCAACCGGCGCCAACGCATCCTCAATGACCCTAAACAACTCACTCTGCTCCGCCCGCTCCTTGCTCAACGTCTCATCCAGCATCGCGACCTGCGGGCCCGGCAAACCAGGCTGATTCCTGGCGGCGACGATCTGACGGACGCGATTGGTGACCTTGCCAACGGTGCTGGCGAGCATTTCGTAGACCCACGCGTGAACGAGGACCCGGCCGGCCTCGATGTTTTCCATCAGCGCCCATTCGACGACGGCCATGGGCGTGAGGATGGTGTAATTGAGCAGTTTGTCCACGATGTTGACGCCGATGCCCGGCTGTTCTTTCCAGTAGTTCATCACCGACGTGATGATTTGCCGGCGGGCGGCGCCGGATGCGGGGCCGATGGCCAGGAGGCGGTCTTTGCACCGCTCGATGCACGAGAGCACGTGCGAGAGCGATTTGGAGCCGATGAAGCAGATGCATGTGACGTAGGCGTCGGTCGAAGGGACGAGGGGGTCGGAGATGCCGTGCGTGGCGGCTTCTTCTTGGATTTGGTCGAGCAGCGGTTGGATGGTGTCTTCGGGTGCCTTTTTGCGGATCAGGGCCATGATTTCTCGGCCTTGGGCCGCGTAGGGCGTTTCTGGGGATTCGTTAGTGGAGAGCATGCACGGGAGCGGAGCTAGTGACTCACGGTCGTCGTTGTATTTGAAGTCGGGAGTATCTTTCTCCTTGGCTTCGGAGATTAGAGATTGATACGGTTCAGGCAGGGTCCCGCGTATACGTTGTGCGAAGCTGAGACGGATCTCCTTGTCTAGGGCGCCAATCATGAAAGCTTTCTTCGGGTGGACCAAAGGTAGCTCCACGTCATCAATCCTTGACTTGATTTAGTATGTGAGTCTTCAACGAGATGCTATAACTCACCATTCGGTCCATTTCCAGGTGAATCCAAAGTTACTCAGATGGTGTGAGAACCAATCCATGAATCTGTACTCCAGTTCCAAGTCCATTGCATCAATGTTTCGGTACAAGTACCGGATGGCTCGACCAAGACTCGGTGCGATGGCCGCCGGAGCGATTTTGCAAGCTTCCGTGAGCACCGAGTGGTAATACACCAACTTGTGTTCGGGCAGAGGAAGTTGGAACAGCTGAGAGAACACTGCATCGACGGCTACATCCTCAGGTTTCCATGTGGACCGGTCGCCCGCCACTTCCCGTAGGCGATCAAAGGGTGTGGCGCGTTTGACAAAGGTGTCTGGCGAGAAGTAGCAATCCACATCGATTAGAAATTTGGCGGTAGCGTTGCGATTGTAGTCTAGGATGTTGATGGTATCGACAAGCGAGTCACGAAGTAGGGATGAAGCCACATCGGATGTGGGCGGTACGGTTTCGACTTCTTGATCGGCGTAGACGGAAAAGTATATCTCCGGAAACATTGCCCGTCGGCCTGGGACAACTGGCTGTGGGACATCGATCGTGGGAAAAGCGTGCTTTGTTGGGATTGTGGACGGATCTACCTTATTTTCCTCGTCTGACTCTTTCCAAGGTCGAGGTATGCATGACAATTTCCAAGCTTGCCCAGCTTCGGCCTGTAGTTGTTTCTGTAGGAGGCTGATGACGCTCTCTGGCTCTCGCGGCTTCGCATCCCCACCTTCTGGGTAAGGATCTACTAGTGCTTCCAGGGCATGTGGAGTGGATGCAATCACATCTGTTTTATCCAAAAGTGCAAGCGCTTGCTCCTCGAAGCCATTTGCCGATGAAGCCATCACGTAAGGTAAAGTTAGGAGGATGATTTTGACAATCTCCAGGCCCAGCCCCTACGGCGAGACCGGTCAGCAAGCGTTTGTCTTGATTCGGGGCAAATTGTCTAGCCTTACGTCCTCCGAAGATGCAGTTTGTAGGTCCACAGCTCTTGAAAATAGCTCTTCAAGAACCGTGAAGACACCATCTCCTTCGAACAATCCTTGAACACATCCAAGAAACCGAAGTACAAGTTTCACCTCTCTCCATGCCCCTGCTTCGAGATACCTCTGCATTGCAATTCCGGCGCGCCTCAGGATCTCTTGGGTGATCTCATGCTTTTGCGGGTTGGCAGATAGGACAATGGCGGCGGCGAAAGGGATCTTGAAAGGCTGCTCCACCACCCTGCTTCTGATTCAGCACAGGAGTAAGCCAGCAACTGTGCGGGCACCTACAGCTGCAGAAGAAGATCCATGAAGTTGTTTCTCAACTCATCATCCTCATGATTCTCGACCACCGTCTTCGCGATGCTACTGATCTCATCTTCTGTCCGTTTCAACGGCTGGGCGGTAGTCAGCAAAGGCCGATGATAGCTTCTCGGGGTGTTTCTTACGGATTCTGCAATTGAGAGAAGCTGCTTGCGAACTTTGACAGCCAGTGGCTCCTCATACCGTCTCCGTTGCGGCCGACGGTCGTTGTCATCCTCATCTAGGTTGAGTTAAGTGCCTGGCCCAAATTGTACGGCTGGGTTGGAAGCATCGTACCTCTGTAACGTCGTTTTCGATTGTTGTAACCACCGCGACCTCCGCCACCACGTCTTTCGTAGTCTGCCATGGATGGCCTTCGGGAAGCTCGGTGTTTTCAGATACGTGGCACTGCTTTGGAGAGGATAATGTCCTAACGGGAGTTCGCCCACGAAGCTCTGTTGCTAGCGCGAAACCGCGGGCTTACAGCACCTAAGGTACCTTAAGGTACCTTACCATCTTACCATTCGGGGTTATCACGTGATTGAATCATCTACTCCTAGTCCAGAGCAGAATGTGCTTAAACTAGCACTTGTGCAACCTATAGTGAGTTTTAGGGCTACCTTGGCCTGCCAGAGGCGAGATGAACAGCTATGACTAGTGGTTGTTCAGATGTATGCGTCGTGCGAAATGCACAGGTGTATTTAAAACAACGTAGAGAGAGCTCATCTGATCTGATTCGATGGGAATGTGCGGAGAACTTTGCTGGGGCCTAGAAAACCCGCGTGAGGGACACCACCTAGAGAAGAGAAAACCGTTGAATTGTGTGATTGAAGCGCTCAATTCGCCTACCCAAGCAGAGAAAGCAATGCCGGGAAGCTACTACTGAGAACGGATATTCGAACAGGCGACTTAATCACCAAACTCCTCGGCCGCGAAGTTCATCGCCCTATACTTCCCCGCGCCGACCTCATAAGCCTGCCAACCCTTCCCGTTCTCTTCCGACCTGATGAGAGCTGTCGTCTGGCACATACGTTACTGTCCACTTTCCCAAGCTTTTGAAAATGAGACAGTTTCCGAGGCACTGAATGCTTTTGGGATCAATGCTACCATGTTCGCGCAAGGAGATGTACGCGCATCATCGCTGTAGTGAACAGAGAAGCTGGCGAAAATCTAAAAAAAGTCTGAATGTGATAGAGCTCCTCACGAACAACAGACCAGACAGCGCACGTCGTTCAATTCATTAAGCGGTATCATGGTCGCATCTCAATCAAGTCGTGCCATCATCTCGTCCTTCGTCATTGGAACAAAGTTATCGATGTCTAAGCCGCGGGCAACAAGTGCGTTTCGTGCGTGAGGTGGAACCAGGCGTGAATTGAGATTGGGAGCAATTGATAGCTCTGTACCTTCGGTGAGCAGAATACATTATATTTACCGCGACAAGACCTTACCATGACGGGAGAAGTCGAAGAGAGCTGGCATCTCCTTTGACGCGCCGTTCGCATGACGGGAGTCAGGAAAGCGTGTATTGGGATCACGGAGCTCGTCAAAGAATGGATGGCACATTGCTTCGACGGCTGAGAGTCTCTGCGTCGGGGTATACTCGAGCAGAGCTGAGATTAGATCGATCGCTTCAGGCGAAGCTTTGCGGAAAACCTAACGAACGTCAGCTAGGCTGCTAAGAAGACCTCTGTGAGAGCACCTCATACCTTATTGAAGGGATGCGGCTTGATCTGTGGGAACTTGTGCTCCATGTAGTTGGGATTCATGGTACGAATTTGATCCCTGGTGGGTGTACCGAGAACTTTGATGATCTCCACTAACTGATCAATCCCAGATTCTCCAGGAAACAGAGGTTGCCCTAGCATAAGCTCCGCCATGACACACCCGGTAGACCAGACGTCTATCCTCCGAAGTCAGTACTCAGGATCGAGTCTTACTCATCACTGGATGCTTACCGATCTTCGTCGTGTAGTTTGTGGCGCCAAAGATCAACTCAGGTGCCCGGTAGTAACGGGAGCAGATATAAGAGACGTTCGGCTCGTTTTCGACCAGAATCTTTGCGCTGCCAAAATCGCAGAGTTTCAGGACCCCACTACTTGGGTCTAGCAAGAGATTCTGAGGTTTGATATCTCTATGGCAAATACCCTGCGAGTGGATATACGCGAGCGAGCGGAAAAGCTGGTAGATGTAGAGCTTGACCTCGAGTATCGGCATCGTTGTCTTCATCTTGTTGAAGTAACGAGAAGCGCGATAGACGGTCTCTGGGACGAATTCAAGCACCAGATTGAGATACACTTCATCTTTCTACGGAGACGACGAGGTGAGCACGTGCTAGTCTAGGATAGAAGTACTGGGGAGGTACGTACCCTCTCTCCATTCGAGTAGTAGAACGCTTTGAGCTCGACAATGTTGGGATGTCTGACGATGCGCATGATTTGCAGCTCGCGATTCTGGCGAATGTTAGCGGGCTGGTCAGTGCTAAGTGCTCGGGCCATGCTCATACCTTGAAGCGTTTGTCTTGCAGGACCCTCTTGATAGCTGCATCTTCCCCGTTCGGGGAGAGCTTTGTCTGAAAGACCACGCCGAACGAGCCATTGCCAACGATCTTGCACTGTGTATACTGCATTTCCTTTGTCTCACCGGTCAAGCCATCTTGGACTTTCTCACGGATCACCTCTGCGTTCGACGGTCAGCCCAAGAAACTAAGCATCAAGGATGGTAGGCGACAGGTACTTACCCCCCATGCGCAAGCTCGAGAACGCGGCGGGCCGATTTTGCGACATTGTCTGCTAGATTGAGGCGAGTGTGGATTGTTGGGGGCTTTGGTTGCTATCGAGAGTATGGAGGGCTGACGTTGAGAAGCTGGTGCCGAGACACGGTTGCGGTTGTGGTGCGGTCCGTCTTGGGCGGTTGAAGATTGAGGAAGTCAAGTGGTCGAATGAGCTTGTACTTTCAGGGCTTGATTGTGGCTTGAAATTCGTGGCAGCGCAGCACAGCCGGCCGTGTGTAACTTGACGACCGGAAGAGACGATGCCTCCCAACAATATGCTCCTATGCTTGTGTACTTCTGTATGTGAACCTTTCGATCGAACAGTCGCAGACCTTGCCGATGCTAATTATCGAATGCGAAACAGATGACTATTGGTCAAAGGGGTCAAGGGCCGAGATGTCGGATGCGTTGAAGGGCCGAAGGGTCGTATGACCAACAGTGAATAATCTAGTCGATCTGTAAGCGGCTCTGCTGCTCCCAGAGTGACGACAATAAGTAGCCGCAGGTCCGGGTCGTCGAATTTGGAAGGCAGTTTTCAATCACGTTCAAGCAGTCCGATTGTGTGGAGATTGCACTAATGGCACAACAGGCTGTTACCTTCGGGGTATGTTGGTGTCGTTGCGGTGTCGTTGTTGGGTTGTTGAAGACGACGAGGGTATTGTTGTTGGAGAAAGTGAAGCGAAAGGATGAAGTCGAGTTCGCGGTAAGTTTATCAGGGTAAGTAGTAGGAGGTAGGTAAGGTAGGTTGGTGAAAGGCAGGTTGTTAGGTGAGCAAGGCAAGGCCCGAGAGAGTGGAACAGTACTTGGTACCAACTCGAACACTGCTGGCGCACTGTCTGAGACGAGGATGGATACCTTACTTAAGGTACTACCTTAAGTTTAAGGTAAGGTGGGTAAGGTAAGTAAGGTAGGTAAGGTAGTATAAGTTAGGTAGTTACCAGGAACAAGAGGGGAAGATGGTATGCCTTTCCGGTGGGGACAAGCCACCAAAACTGCACCAAAACTGTCGGCCCTCACGGTTAAGCGGTCCCCGATGATCAGTGCCCTACTGTTCGCCTGTTTGTACAAGTATATGACGCGAGCTGTTGTTTGAGTAACGACCTGAAGGATGATATAAAGGATACCACTTCAGGGTGGTGGCTGGTAAGGTATGTGCGTTGCGTACGTGCGTTCTTGGTTGGTGTGTGCGTGCGTAGCGTCCCGATCCCCAGAATCCACAACAGGACAATACAGTTTCTGTACTCTGTACGTCGAGTGATTGTGACCCAGACTTACGAGTATGACGGTCGGGAAAGATCTGAAGTACTTTGTTGAGCCCGGCCTATAGGAGGATATCAATCAAAAAAAAAATGGAGGGATAGAATAAGGGACGGGAGTGAGGGGAGGGAAGGGCTATGTGGTCGTCCCCAGTTCGGAGTCCAAGTCATATCAACTACTCGTAACTACCAAGTAGTCACCTGACGGTACTCCCAGTCTGTCCTGGGAAAGTCAGGTACTTGGGCTTAATTAGCTTAGGGGCGGGGCGAGTTGAGAATCCTGGAAAGCTTTTTCTGGCTGAGATACTCGTAGTGGGATGGATGATTATATTTTGTGGGAGGCTTGAGGGGGGACTTTCCCCAAGCAATTTAGGTTTTCGGTTGAGCAGCTATTGGGGAATTTCAATATGGTGGATCTGGTCTGCTGGCTGATCAGTTGGTCGAATCAAAATATTTAGTGATCTTTAGCGCCCTCGAGCGTTTGGAGGCGTGTGTAAGAAAATGCTCATGTGAGCACCTCAAAGCTATGGATTAGGCCTAGGCCAAAAGGTCGGCGGCACAACGTGTAATAACGATGCTTGGTATGATGTATGAACCTACTAAGGTACGGTAGGTAGGAAGGATAAACAAATCCCCATTGAACGTCAGTTAAGTAAGGTAATGATAGGTAGGTATATATAACCGGCAAGTTTGATCACAGGATCGTTGGTGAAGTGGAAGAGGAAGAAGTAGAAGTAGAAGTAGAAGAAGAAGGTGAGAGATTGTATTAATATTAATAGTGGTTCAAGTTCCCAGGTCTGTTACATTGCACGTGTCATGATGATCTTCTGAGCAGAGACACACCTCACCTCAGTATACCTAAGGCTTACTCATCATGTGCAGAGGTGATGAAGACCTACCGTACCTTATGATGCTCACGGGTCAGGAACAGGTGGATGTATGTACCTAAATCAAGTTAAGGTTGTACAGGTAGGTATGAAGCCGTAGATAGGTACCTTGAAGCCATGAACCAATCGTTCTATCTGAAGGTACAGCGTAATTTTCACACATCAAACGCAGTCCGGGTGACAGTGAGAGGCCGATATCCTCCATCGGCGATTGGCCCATTGCAATTGATAATTTCGTTCCTCGACATGACCTGTACCAATTCATCTGAAGAGTAAGCTGGAAAGTCAATCAATTGTACCACCGAGAATGGTAGGCGCCTTACTTAGGTATCGTGGTCTGTTGGTGCAACACCTAAGGTACGGTAGGTAAGGTAGTGTACCTTTGGTTCATGCAAGGCATGTCGACACCGTACCTATGGGAAGGCAACCGGCTGCATGGATCCAGAAGGGAACTAAAACTTCTTACGATTCACAACCTGAAGTAAACCGTCCAGACCTACCGACCTTACACGCGTAAGAGTACGAGTAGCTTTGAGCCCCGAGGTGCACGCAATCAATGCCATCTCGAGGCGTTGTGCATCTAATATGCTCGTCATCGGAAATCGAGGCAGCTCTGAATAAAGGGTCGATGACCCCAGCACGAGTTTGAGTCCCTCTTATACACCCTCCGCAGTTGGGTACTTTCGTGGTTGATCTGATATGACGGTGTCCTGGGTCCTGGCAGCTCTCGCGTTGAGCCCATTGGTCGAGTTGGGAATATGTTGTTGCAATGACAAGCCACAGCGGCTCATCCAATCTGCAGCTGACGTGCCTTCGAGTAAATACATGAGCTGTATATACCTCAATAAAGATTCCTGGTAGCTACGGACCACGAATGAAAGGGACGGCTTTATCAACCTCGTGCGACCGTCAGCACAATACCGTAGTGGCAGTACTAAGATAATTGTTGATTTCTGTGCAGGACATGGCCTCGTGACAAGAAAGAACCTTGTGTAGCATCCTTGTTCTGCATGTGATAGAT
>QQTW01004505.1_pt1 | contig 10466 bp, 9 predicted proteins | sample 1904831 | NCBI WGS metagenome assembly QQTW01 (sample SAMN09435610, study PRJNA476489) | Subsurface metagenome, whole genome shotgun sequencing project.
ATTTCAAAGTATTACCAGAGTATCGGGCGAGCGAAAATACATTAGGACATCGTTCGGAAACTGCGGATGAGCGGTTTAGCGCTCAAGTTTGGCTGCAAGATCGCCAAATCGGTCAAGGTAAAGGGCGCTCGATTAAAGCGGCGGAACAAGCGGCGGCACAAATGGCCTTTAGGGCATTGAGCCAGCAGGGGGAGTAGCTACTAAAGAAGTTCCGAGTATTGACAAGGGTGGTAGTTCTAAATTGACTATTGGTAAAGAAATTACGACTGTTGTCCCTTGGTCAATTCCGGCACTACACAACATAATATTGCCGCCCATTAGCTCCACTAAGTTTTTAGAAATAGCGAGTCCCAAACCTGTACCGCCAAACTTGCGCGTTGTCGTGCCATCAGCCATTACAAAAGGACGAAATAATTTATGTTGTTGGGATGGTTCAATCCCGATACCTGTATCCTCAACAATTATTGCTACCCGCAAGCTACTATTGCTTGTCTGTGGTTCAATTTGAGTTTTAATTGTAATGCTGCCAGTTTCGGTAAACTTTACAGCATTACCAATAACATTAATTAATACTTGCTTTAACTTAGAGCGATCGCCCTTGACAATCGTTGGCTTTGCTCGATCGAAGACGATTAGCTGCAAGTTTTTTTGTTGAATGTGAATTGCCTGTAAGCTAATAACTTCTTGCAACACCTGGTCTAGGTCTACTTCTTCCATCACTAAAGAAAGCTTGCCAGATTCAATTTTGGCAATATCAAGCAAGTCGTTAATAATACCCAGTAAGTGAATGGCTGCATCTTCTGCCCGTTCTAAAAACTCTGTTTCTTCTTGCAAGTCGTCGCAGCAGTCATCGCGCACTAAACGAATGCAATTAATAATGGCGTTAAGAGGGTTTCGCAGTTCGTGAGAAGTTGTTGCTAAAAAATTACTTTTACTTTCATTGGCGGCTTTTGCTTCTTGCCAAGCTATTTCTAGTTCTTCTGCGGACATTTTTAGCCGTTCTACCATGAGATCGAGAGCGGCAGCTAACTGGTTGAACTCCTTAATTTTAAAGTTATGGGGCATCCGTTTAACTTCATGATGATTTTGCAGCTTGAGGGCATAGTCTCGCAGTTGCTCCAATGGTTCTGCTAGTTCTCGCGCTAAATGCAGCGCTGTTAATAAGCTTGCACCTAGTAAGCTCAAAGTAAGTAAAAATAAAATTAATTTGATTTCTTCTAATCCCAGTAGAGCGCTACTTTGGGGTGTTACGGATAATATTATCCAGGACTTTCCCTGTTCTGCTGTAATGGGACTTGGAATCGCCCGATAACTTGCCAGTAACGGTACTCCATTATGGGTAAAAGATAAATTTTTCAAGCCATCATCTTGCTGGGCGATCGCTTTACCGATTGTTTGTTTCCACAGCGTAGGATTTGGCTCTTGACTTATATTTTTGCCTACACGCTCGACTAATGGATGAACAATAATTGTGCCATTTTCGGCAATTACAACGGTAGCATCGGCCATTGCTTTCAAATCGGACTCGCGAATCGCCGTTTGACTGCTTAAAATCGATTGCATTTTCAAGACGTAACGCAGTTTCATGGTTTTGTCGTATACAGGAGCCGATAACAATAGCTGCATTTGTTTGTTGGCTGGCAATGCCTGTGCAAACACTGATTGAATTTGAATATTTTTTAAGTTAAACAAGTCGACTTGTTGTGACCATACTTTTGGTTGTATGGCTGGGTAACGACGATCGCAGGTACTCGCGATCGGGCGATTGTCAGCCAAATTGACAAGTTGAAGGCACTGAGTATTACTTGGTAGTTGGAGCTTGAGTTTTGTTAAAAATTCTTTAACAACAAGCGGAGAACCAGATTTAAGCGCTGTAGTTTGACTTGCCAACAGCATTTTTGTCTGCATAGTAGTAATTTGCGTGGAAATCTGTTCGCTTTTGCGGATCGCATTGACATTGATATGCAGGCGCGATGTCTCTAAGAGACTAGAGCGGACTTTACGAAACGCTATGGCTTCACCGATGAGCAGAACTGGCACGCTCAACAGTAATATTCTCGATAGCAAGATACGGCGAAACGAGGATTGATTGAGCTTAACCATATAACAATCTCCTCAAAAAAAGACCCAAGCTAAAATTGTTTATGTACGCGGCACTAACGTCAGTTTTTTTAAGCTTACTTGCGTCCTGACGTTGTACGAGCAAAAGTTTCCTAGGTTTTGGATATTTTCGATGGCTACAGCTTGTATGCTTAGTTCTCCAGACCAATTTTAAAAATACCTTAGTTAAATAGCACTACTTATTAATTAATTCAGGCTCTATAGTTAGTGTAAATTGCGATCGCACAAGTCATAATATCTTGCTCTTTTTTTAAAAGCTGTAATTTATGTACAAGAGTTTTTGCAACTAACGCTATTTATAGGTACGATGACTCCACCTATTAATTGTCCTTACACCACTGTAGTTTTGGCAATGAGCGCCGATGGCAAAATTGCTGACGAAACGCGATCGCCTGCTCGGTTTTCTTCCCCAGCCGACAAACTACACTTAGAGGCGCAAGTTGCCGCCGCCGATGCCGTTTTATTCGGGGCAGGTACGCTCCGAGCTTACGGCACAACTATACGTGTCTCTCAGCCACAACTTATACAACAAAGATACCAACAATTGTTACCACCGCAACCAGTGCAAATAGTAGTTTCGTGTAGTGGTAATATCGATCGCCAATTACCCTTTTTTCAGCAACCCGTACCCCGGTATTTATTAACTACAAACGACGGCGCAAAACTCTGGCAAACTCAGTCAGGGTTCGAGGGAATTATTATTGCTGAGGCATCTACCAAAAGTAAGATTAATTGGCTAAATAGCATGAAAAAAATTTCCGCGATGGGTTTAAACCGTTTGGCAGTATTAGGCGGTGGTGAAGTTGTGGCAGGAATGTTAGCGGCAGATTTAATTGATGAATTGTGGCTAACTATTTGTCCGTTGCTATTAGGTGGAAACAATGCCCCTACTCCGGTAGGCGGCGCAGGATTTGCGGAAATAGTTGCGCCGCGTTTGGAATTATTGTCGGCAAAAGTCATCGCATCGGAAGTTTTTTTGCATTATTGCCGCCAACGAGGGAGCGATTTAAGTACCCTGTAGAAGTAGCCTTGCCGTCACAGCTTTTTTGTATGGTGAATCCCCAGGAAACAATTTTTGTAATTCATCACCCGAAATGATGGTAGTGGTGAAAATGAACGATGGATCTTTCTTGTAACGAACGTCAGACTTGACTAGATTCATAAATTCTCTGTGACCGCCCCTGGTTCTACCAACAAGGCAACCTGCCGACGCGGTGCTGATATTGTTAATGCCCAGATCGTAGCCCCAGTGCTGGTTGATGCCGAATAATCCGGTGTCAATGCGATCGCCCGTGCGAAGAAAATCTTTATTAAAGTCGCGGTGGACGCTAACATCAGTCACTTGGACTAAAGCCTCATGAAAGTCGCTCGTCCCGTGAAATCCAACCTGCCACGAAGTATATTGCCCGAACTTAATTCGCGCCGCGCCTTTAGAATTCATAGGCGAATAGGTGTAGTAACTGCCGGGTTCTGTCGTGGCTTCCCAGTTACCGATTATCTGAAGGATACCGCCAATGGTTTGTAATACGAGGCGGCGATCGTTGAAGCAGTTGGGCGCGTCGCTATTAACTGTCCCGTTGGCGTTCATGCCTTCAACATAAATAATGTTGTCATAGCCAGCGCCCGCAAACAACAGATACTTTTTATGCCGCATATAGTCGGCAATTGCTTTCGCTAAATTATTTACGGGAATTAACGATAGGGTGGACGCTGTAGCCGATTAAGCCACTGAGGATAATTTTGGCTAAATCTAAAAAGGCGATCGCGTTGTCTTGGTTGTCTAGAGATAGAAATAAGCCACCGCAGACCAAAATTACACAACAAAAAATTAGCCCAAGTTCAGTAGGACGATTCATTTAATCCAACTCCTTAGAGCAATTAATTGATTTCTCTACCTGACCCAGTCGGTAAGAGACAAGATCGAGTGAAGCCATTAAGCGCGACTTTAGTAGCTCAATCTCCCCCTCAAGCCGAGCGCTCTTTAAACCGACGTTGTGAGCTTCCTTAGCGATAGCTTGAATAGAACTAAGTCCAAAAGTAAGGGCAGCTAGGATTAGACCCGCCGCCGCGATATCAATACCAAGCATAAAAATAGTTCCTAAATATTTAAGGGGGCGCAAGCATTTCCTCGATGCGATCTGTGGCATCTAGCACCAGAGCGATTTTTTCTTATGTCGTGTCCGAAATCGGCCCCCGATATTCCCAAACAGTTAGCTGAATATCTTTGAGCCAGTGGGCAGGTTCAAACACCAATTGGTAGTTACTGGTAGTTACTCGTCAAGTGCTGGAACTGAACCAAAGCGCTTTTGTTTAGTCTCACTGTCCGGCTGCTGGCGTTAACGATGGGCAGGGGAGAAGCCGCGCCCCGTGCCAAGTTGGAATCGCTGTTTGAGCAACTCTGCTAAACCTACTTGGCGTTTAGCAGAGTTGCTCAAACAGCGCACAGCTAACACGTGGGACTCGAAAAGAATTCCCAGTTCAAAAGCTGGAATCGGAGTAAAACTGCTGTCTACTACGACAGAGGCGGCGCGATATTCGTTGTAGACCTGTACCCAACTGCCTTGGGATCGGAGGTTGTAAACAGGCTGGCTCATCTTCTTAGATCCCCAATTGCCGCAAGTCCCAGCGTTGGCGGCCTCGCGTAATCTTTCAGGCTGGACTAAGGCAGTGATGCCCGCAAGCGCAGGAGCAATAGGCCCAAGATATCTGTTGATGTTTTCCCGAATATCATCAATGGGGGTCGGGGTTGGCGCGGGAGAAGTGGGCGGCAAAATAATCGGCGGCACTCTTGGCTCAGGATCGCCAGTGTCGGGGTTAGGAACAAAAGGTGATGGCGCTAAAGGATTGGAGGTTAAAGGATTAGGCGTTAATCCAGTACTTGGGGTAAGGGGATTGGGCGTGAGAATATCTGGCTGAAATCCGGTATCAGGGTAGTCCGTAGGAGCGGCAGGGGGAGGCGTAGGCGCTGGCCTTGGCGACCCTACTCCAGGGTCAGGACTTGGCTTTGGAGCTAATTGCGGAAATGGGTCGGGATTGGGCTGGGGGTTTGTTTGGTATGGGATTTGGTTGCGGAAATGGACCGGGTTGTGGTGCTAGTGATGGGCTGGGGAAGCCACCGGGAGAACTACCGGGCGCACCGCTAGGAGAACCACCGGGAGAACCAACTCCCGGCGCTCTTGGTGCGGGGATGGTGCGGCACTAGGTGGGGCGGCGCTGAGCGCACCTAGCGAGTTTCCCGGCGCGCTGTAACTTGATGGGTTAAGTGGCAGCAGGTTTCCTCCCGTGTCCGGTTTAACGTCTGCGTGCGTAATATTGACAATGTTTGTGTAAGGTCAGGAATCCTTAAAAGTGACGTAATTTTGACTCCCTAAGGTTATGTTGTCCGGCCGGCCTGCCCCGTCATGAAAATTTAAAGTGTAAAATTGTTGCCCAAAGTCGGGATTTGCTGAGTTAATTCAGTAAACGTTGCCCGTGCTAGATAAAGGTCCAAAACCATAAAAAGTCCCCGTAAAGGTTTCTCTAGTTTGGCTTACCGACGTGTAGTCAATCCGGTAGTAAGCCCTTGATTGCCCGCCTTTGATTAGGAATTTAGGCGGCTCTACCTCCTGAGGCGCATCCGGAGGGTGCATCAGCGTGGGCGGCGGGGGAATCAAAAAAATAGGACAAAGGCGATCGCACTGGCTACGATCACCGCTACCGCGCCTAAAGTCAATCCTCCGGCGGCGGTGGTGGTGGCGGCGCTGGGCGCGCTCTTGGGTAATTTCTTCCGGTAATGGGTTTAGCCGCATTTATCGGCCCATTGGTAATTTTGGGGCTATTTACGACGCGAGGCAGGGCGGGCGCATAGGCAGGAGGCGGCGGCGGTGAAACAAAGCCCAAAACCAAACTCATTAGTTTGCCTTGTAAGCAGTGGGCAGAGCTACGTTAGAAAATTCCTGGGCATTCTGCCAGAATTTGACGGTCGAGTTACTTGCGTAGTCGTCGTTGACTGTGAGGGCAAGGCGAATAATCATCCGGTGAGTTGCATCGTCAGCGCGAATTAATACTGCCTGCGCTACTCTTTGGGGTTTTGCTTCGGGGCTTTCTAGGATTTTTAGCGTTGGGTTGCAGCGTTCTAGGGCAAGTCCAACCCAGGCGGCTAATTTTTCGAGCATATTAATGTTTGAGGGGATATCGGTAGAAATATTTAGAGCCGTCATAGTTTTTAAGAGTAATTATTTGCTGATTTCTCTCCAACTTTATTGCTTTATAAAGGTTGGGTTAACTTCTATTTTTATAGAAATACGGAATATTACTGATGACGGTATAACCCATGCCTAGGCTATAGTTAACTCACTTTCAATTAGTAGTAATTAGGGATTTGGTTTCGTTTTTAATACTTATTTGAGCAAAAAGAAGAAAAATAGATATTAAATAAAAGAAAAAGTTAACAAGTGAAAAATAACTAACACGGACAAGCTGCTATTATTTCGGAAATTGAGTAACAAAAAATTCGCAAATCTTTAAGAAGTAAAAAATATAAATTGCTGCTCGATATTGCCCGGTTTACAGGGAGCGTTGGGGGCGATCGTGTAGCTAAGGATTTTAGTAATGGTTGGCTATTCAAGAGCCGAATTTGTCCCGGAACACATATCACATTACGAGCCGCCGATTTACTTATTATAGGAGCGGTGGAGGAAGCAAACCTCGTTCACAAAGGCTTTTCGACTCATTCGACGCGGTGCACTTTTATTACTCGCCTCTGGGAAGCTGGTGTCGATCTGCATACGATCCAATTACTCACCGGACACAAAGACATCAAGTCAATAATGCTCTTGGCACGGCTTTAGGTGCAAGATTTGATGCGGAGAAGCAGCAGTCGCGCCCGCTCAGACTTGTCCGCAGTCCGATCGCCAGTCGCGCGATGGCTTGGCTATTTGCCCAATTAGTGAAAGAGCTAGTTAATCACAGGGAATAATTAATACTAACGAGCTTTCACGTCTCCATTAGAAGCCGAGCTACTATTAAGGCTCGGCTTTTTATTGAACTATTAAAAAACTTCTAAAGTGAAATCAATTCAGCCTAGTTATAACGTTGCTTGGATTAACAAGATTGCGGAAGTCCCACAAGCGGCATGGGATGCCCTCGCTATGCCCCTCAAAACGCCTTTTTTGGAGTGGGAATGGTTAAATAATTTAGAAAGCTCTGGAAGTGTTATACCTCAAGCTGGTTGGTTGCCAAATCATTTAACTATTTGGCGCGATCGCCAGTTAATTGGCGCAGCACCCTTGTATCTTAAAGGTCATAGTTATGGGGAGTTTATTTTTGACCAGCAGTGGGCAGACGTATCGCAGCGAATTGGAGTGGAGTATTATCCAAAATTATTAGGGATGTCGCCCTTTACACCTGCCGAAGGCTACCGATTTTTGATTGCACCAGGAGAAGATGAAGACGAGATTACTGGGTTAATGGTGAAGGCGATTGATTATTTTTGCGATCGCCAAAACATTTCCGGCTGTCATTTTCTCTACGTCGATCCAGAATGGAAGCTTGTATTAGAACGTCATGGTTTTACTTCCTGGCTGCACCATAGCTCAATTTGGCAAAATCAGGGCTTTCAAACCTTCGACGATTACTTAACTATGTTTAACGCCAACCAGCGCCGCAATATTAAGCGCGAACGCAAAGCTGTAGAAAAGGCGGGTTTGCAGTTGCAAGTATTAACGGGGGATGAAATTCCTAAATCGTTATTTCCGCTCATGTATAGTTTTTACGCCGATACTTGCGACAAGTTTGGCTGGTGGGGAAGTAAGTATTTAACTAAGCGATTTTTTGAGCAGTTACATACTAATTATCGGCATCGGGTGGTATTTGTCGCCGCTTACAACGAGTTTGATAAGCACAAGCCAATGGGAATGTCTTTTTGTTTGACTAAAGGCGATCGCCTGTACGGACGTTACTGGGGTAGTTTTCAAGATATTGATTGCTTGCACTTTGACGCTTGCTACTACACGCCAATTGAGTGGGCAATTAAGCAAAATATTCAAACTTTTGACCCCGGTGCAGGCGGCAGACATAAAAAGCGACGAGGCTTTCCAGCGAGTCCCAATCACAGCATGCACCGCTTTTACAATCGACGGCTGAATCAGATTTTATTGCCTTATATCAAAGAAGTAAATGAGATGGAAAGACAAGAGATTGCAGCGATTAACCAAAACTTACCTTTTGATGCCAGTAGTGAGATTAAATAAATTGCCTGAATAAAATTATTCAGGCAATAACTAATTTGCTTTCCATACCTAAGCTATTACAGGTTACTTGGATAAAAAACCGTAAATTTTCGGGGATATATTTATTTATTGGCTAGAGAGTAAGTGTAAATACTTGGTTGTTTGCCCCCATCGCCATTTTGTCATTATTTTAATGTCTGTAATTTTTTATACAGAAATGAGGCTGGCGATGGTACAAGATTAATCACTTAAAAGGTGCTAACAAACAATTTTAGTTTGATGGAGACAAGTTACATTAGGCTTTTTTATTGCCTTAAGGTAAGTGTTTCAGAGGCTAAAACATGATTTTGTTAAAAGTTAAGACTTCACCAAATTATTAAGTATTTACTAATTTAAGGATCGTTGCGACGAATGAAGGTAAAAGTCACGCACAAGCCCAAGTGGCAACAGACGAAAAGGCGAGTATACAAGCATTCAAGCTCGCGTCATAAAAATAATACACCAATTTTTTTAGCTCAATTAGAGCGGGCAATCAAACAACTAACTCCTAGTTGGCAAGCTTGTATTCCTTTAGCAATCTTGATTGTTATGGTATGGGGTTACGCCGCCGTTGCTCAAGATGCGCCTCCGGCAACTACGGACAAGGTAACGCAAGACTTGCAAAACTTGAGAGTAGGGATGGATACCTTATGGGTGTCTATCGCCGCTTTTTTAGTATTTTTTATGAATGCTGGTTTCTGTATGCTAGAAACTGGGTTTTGCCGCCAAAAAAACGCCGTCAACGTTCTGGCGAAAAACTTGATTGTATTTGCAATATCTACAGTCGCATTTTGGGCGATCGGTTTTGGCTTAATGTTCGGCGATGGCAATCCATTTTTTGGCACTAATGGCTGGTTCTTAAGTGGTGCAGACAACAGCCCTGCGACAGGAGATGCTTATCAAGGTGTTTTTAGCGCTCTAAATTGGACGGGCGTACCTTTGGGGGCAAAGTTTTTATTTCAGTTAGTGTTTGCGGGAACGGCGGCAACAATCGTTTCTGGTGCTGTCGCCGAACGGATTAAATTTGTTAGCTTTTTAGTTTTTGGTTTATTTCTAGTCGGTATTGCCTACCCAATTACAGGACATTGGATTTGGGGCGGTGGTTGGCTTGCAAAAGCTGGATTTTGGGACTTTGCTGGCTCAACGGTAGTTCACGCCGTTGGTGGTTGGGCGGCATTGATGGGTGCAGCCTTGTTAGGGCCTCGCCTAGGCAAATATCAAAATGGGCAATCTGTAGCAATGCCAGGACACAACATGAGTATCGCTACTTTGGGCGCTTTGATTCTGTGGTTAGGATGGTTTGGGTTTAACCCTGGTTCAACTATGGCAGTAAGCCCAAGTATTGCCCATATTGCTTTAACAACAAATTTAGCTGGCTCGTTAGGTGGAATTGCGGCAACTATTACCGCTTGGTTATACCTTGGCAAGCCGGACTTGTCGATGATTATTAATGGCATACTAGCAGGTCTCGTCGGAATTACCGCCAGTTGTGCTTTTGTTAGCTTACCTTGGGCTGCGGTAATTGGCGCGATTTCTGGCGTAATTGTCGTTTTTGCTGTCACCTTCTTTGACAAAATTAAAATTGACGATCCTGTTGGGGCAACCTCCGTTCACTTAGTTTGTGGCGTTTGGGGAACTCTAGCAGTGGGTTTATTTGCCGAAGGCCCGGCTGGTGCTTTGAATCTATACGAAGAAGGTTTAGGCCCTATTAGGGGCTTACTCTTAGGTGGTGGTTTCCAGCAAGCTTGGTCGCAAGTTATCGGTATTGTCTCCGTAGGCGGGATAACGGTTCTCCTCAGTACCATTTTTTGGCTGGCACTCAAGGCTACCTTGGGTATTCGCGTGGATGCGGAGGAGGAAATTCAAGGCTTGGATATCAGCGAGCATGGCATGGAAGCCTACAGTGGATTCCTCAAAGAAGCCGATGCTATAGGGCTTTATGAAACTGACGATCGCGGAAATATCACAAGGCGACCGGGAGATTTATCTAGTAAATCCTACTAAATCAATACTTGATATCATGTCCGTGTAACCGATTATGATAAAAGTGGAGAGTGAAAATATGACTTATGCCGAAACGAATTACGGTGGTAGAGC
>QQTW01004506.1_pt1 | contig 10466 bp, 9 predicted proteins | sample 1904831 | NCBI WGS metagenome assembly QQTW01 (sample SAMN09435610, study PRJNA476489) | Subsurface metagenome, whole genome shotgun sequencing project.
ATTGTTAAGGCCATGACAAAGAATGGTGAAATTAGCTTTCTCGGCAATAATAGGGAAGGGAAAGTAAGATGTCAGTCAGCATCCCTAACAAAAGTGTTATATCGCCCTGTACTCTATACTCCTATTTTTTGAAGTTTTCTACAGCTAAGTTATGCAATCTTCTGTAACTCCCGACCAGTCTCAAGCAATAGATGCCCCGAAACACGGATTGCCGGTCACGATTATTACAGGTTTTCTCGGTAGCGGTAAGACAACTCTACTTAATCACATCCTAACCAATCAGGAGGGCGTCAAGACTGCTGTTCTCGTCAATGAATTTGGCGAAATTGGTATTGACAACGAGTTAATCGTCACAACCGGCGAAGACATGGTGGAGTTGAATAACGGTTGTATCTGCTGCACCATAAATAACGATTTGGTCGAGGCGGTTTACAAAGTCCTAGAACGCCAAGAGCAAATAGATTATCTGGTAGTGGAGACAACTGGGCTTGCCGATCCACTGCCGGTGGCTCTGACATTTTTGGGTACCGAGTTGCGAGACTTGACCCGCCTAGATTCTATTATTACCGTGGTAGACGCGGCAAATTACAGCTTAGATTTATTCAACTCTCAGGCAGCCCATAGTCAAATTGCCTATGGTGATATCATTTTGCTCAACAAAGCAGATTTAGTTGATGAGGGCGATCTGGATTCTATAGAATTAAAGATCAGGGATATTAAGGAAGGAGCGAGAATTCTTCGCACTACGCGATCGCAAGTGTCAATCCCATTAATTCTCAGTGTCGGTCTGTTTGAGTCTGATAAGTATTTTGACGATCACTCAGATCATAGTCATGACCATGAGCATCATGACCATGATCATGACCACCACCATGACCATGACCATCATCACCACTTAGAAAATGACGGGTTTACTTCTGTGTCTTTTCAGAGTGACCAGCCTTTTTCTATCAAGAAGTTTCAGTATTTCTTAGATAACCAGCTGCCCTCTAATGTTTTCCGAGCAAAGGGGATTATGTGGTTTAACGAAAGTCCTAAACGTCACATTTTCCATTTGTGCGGCAAGCGCTTCAGTATGGACGACCAAGATTGGAAAGGTGAGCCGAAAAACCAGCTGGTTTTGATTGGTCAAGATCTAGATCATGAAAAGTTGCGATCGCAGCTACAAAGCTGCGTTTGCCTTCCTTCCACCAGTCGCGGCAAGGGTTTTGGAAAATAAATGTTAGAGGCTAGGGAAGAAGAAAAGAAGAGCCAGTTTTTTCGGTTGTGTTGCGAAAACTGAGACGGCAGATGGTAAGGTAGGAGGCTGTGTTCGGACTCCTGCCTCTATGTCCAAACCCAACCTTTTCAAATGGCAGTCTAGCTTGAATCATCCGCCAATGGGAGCGAAAATCTAGCCAACTCTTTCGTAATCCGCTATTTAAGTTGAGTTTTGACAATATCTGCAAGTACCTAGCCGCCTCGTATCCAGAGCCGTTTGTCCGCTGGCTCCTTGCCTCTAATGCCACCGACATCCAACTCCTACCGAGCGAACTTTCCCGCGATCCCATCCGCGCTGATGCGGTCATCCTCTTGCAATCCACCAACTCTATCTTGCACCTGGAATTTCAAACCCTGCCGACATCTACTCCCCCTTTACCCTTGCGGATGCTTGATTACTGGGTGAGACTATACCGACAGTATGAATGCACCATTGAGCAGGTTGTCATCTTCTTGCAGGAAACAACTTCTGATGCTGCTTATACTAACCAGTTAAGTGTGGGCAATACCCAGCACCGTTATCGGGTAGTGCGCCTGTGGGAACAAGATGCCGCTCCATTACTGACCAATCCGGTTCTACCTTTAGCAGCGCTGGCTCGAACGGACTCAAGCGCCGCCTTATTAGAGCAAGTAGCCGCAATGGTGGATATGATTGAAGAACCGGAGCAGCAGCGCAATATCTCCGCCTGCGTAGAGGTGTTGGCGAGTTTGAGGTTCGAGCCGGATTTAATTCGACAATATTTGAGAGAAGAGCTGATGCGAGAATCTCCTATCTACCAAGAAATTATTCGAGAAGGCGTGCAACGGGGAAAGCAGGACACTGTAATCCGTCTACTCACGCGCCGGATTGAAACTGTCCCCCCCCAGTTGCAAGCGCAGGTTCAAAGCCTGTCTATCGAGCAATTAGATCGATTGAGTGAGGCACTGTTAGACTTTGCTAATGTTGCCGATTTGACAGTTTGGTTGCAGCAAGAGCAGAGGAGATAACGCGGTTGGAATTGCCGATCCGATTACGGGAGCGTGTATCGTGATTGGATCAATAGTGTGACAATAGATTTTAGTCTCTAGAAGCGTCTTTTTAAAGAATTATCTACTATTTTCAAAATCAGCTTGCTTACATCTACAAACTTTTTAGCCAAGCTATACTGCCCATAATTTTTACTTAGTAGCTCTAACTTCTGGTGTTTTTCTGAATTAACGTGAGTTCGACAGCTTGGGGTAGTGTAAAGGTGCGCTGTCACTTCGGGCAAAGTAACCAGAAAAAGTGCCAAATCTTCTTTTGCAGTCTGAACTTCGCCCCGTCTGCCCCTTACATAATCACTGAAACCGCTCTCAAACCCAAACTTTTTAGAGAAAAGTTCCGACTCGGTTCATTACCGGAACTTTTTGCCAAAAAGTTGGCGATCACTCTTGCGCGTGCCATTCGCGCCTATAGCTTTTTGGTTGAAATCCTTATAGTCGGGTACTGCTTGTAGCTTACGCATACCCCTGGTGACAGCTACCGTAACATTACCCCAATGAAGCGCAGAGCAGCGTGAAGCAAGGGTTGATAGAGCGAGGGGTGCTGAAGAACGTAGGCTTTGATTTCTTCGTCCACTGCGATTTGCTTCAACTCTAATGCAACCTCAAAGTCAATCCTCATATTGCTCTCCAACTCTCTTTACAAGTTTAGAGGAATGAGCAGAAATCCAGCACAGAACTGATTGCTTGAAATAACCCAACCGTGATGATTTCACGACTAGTCTTAATCTACTGCCCCACCGACAACGCAAGCGGCACAACGTTCGCGCTTACCGGACGTAGACAACCCTTGCAAATCAGCCGACCATGTTGGTATGTTCCGGTAAGAGCGCGGTTGTTAGGCGGTGCTCTCTTTCACATGGGCAGATCGGACGAAGCAGCGATCTCCTGAATCGTAGGAGTGAAGTTTTGGGCGCTTGCTCGACGAGTCCACCGACTCGTACCCAAGACGTGTCAGGAGCCGGATGCTCCTCTGGTTTGCTGGATGTACCGTGGCCCACCATTGGGTTCCTGGTACAGCAGCAGCGAGGTAATCGTGCCACCAGAGCATCGCCTCGAATGCCAATCCCTTTCCCCACCAAGCTTCACCAAACAAGTATGCTACCTCGCCCCACTCGCCGTACCCTGTCGCCTCAAGGCGACCAATCGCTGGGGAGGAAGGGGCAAATAAGCGTATCGCCATGTTGAACCATCGCTCGTTCGGCGTTGTTAAAACCACGGGTCCGCTTGCACGGGCAGCGTACTCCGCCCTAAGTTCCTCTATAGTCGGTGGGTTCCCAGTCGGAGCGATAAAGGCTCGGACGGAGGGTGCGGTCAGAATGGAGAATAGATCGTCGGCATGAGCGGCGGTGAGCGGCTCGAAATGTAGGTTCTTACTCTGCATTGGGGTCATTCTCTTGTTTTTTTGCAAGCCGCCGAAGCGACCCGGTTCACAGTATCGCGAGTAGCTTCTCGAACTCAACCAACTATAATGATCCGGTCGCTGTGCAAGCGGATTGTTAGGCAGCGACATTCACCGCTTGCCCTAGAAATTGCTCGTATCCTTGCTTGAACTTCTCCTTCCCATTCTGCTCTACGATACTGCCATGAGCCATAATTACTCGCTTAAAGTCCCAGCCTAAAACCTTTTCAACCACTCCTATCACTTTCTCCTTTTCCGTTGTTGCAACTCGCTCCAATAACGATGGACTCAAACTTTTGTATCCACCAAGCACTCTAGTTGCAAATTGCGTGTATCGGCTCAATAAACTGGGGTAGCACTACCCGGTTGGGGGTATAGCACTAGCCCAATTGCTCGGTAGTCTATACAATATGACCCATGACGTTACCACTTCCCTCAGAAAAAACCGTAGAGACTCTTCTGCAAACCTTCGACCCCCAGACGATTGCAGACGAGACCATGCGTCAGGTGATTGTCATTCTTCTCAACCACACCGAGCAACTTAGAACTGAAATTACAGCATTAAAAGCAGAGAATCAGCGGTTGCGATCAGGAGAACCATCGTCTCAAAGGGGAACAAGGGAAACCAAACATCAAACCCAATCGCCGCCAAAAAGTTGAACCAACCAACCATTCCTCAGAAGCCGAAAGAAAAACTAAACGCCCCCACCGCAAAGGCGATAAAAACCCCTACCTCAAGATAAACCGAGAACAAGTTGTCTCGATTCCAAGAGAACAACTGCCTATCGATGCTCAGTTCAAAGGCTACGAAGATGTACTCATCCAAGACATTAACCTGAGTACAGACAACATCCTGTTCCGCAAACAAAAATACTACTCACCCTCGGAGAAGCGCACCTACATAGCGGACTTGCCCGCTGGCTATGTAGGACAATTTGGTCCCAACCTAAAGGCAATGGTGGTGAGTCTATACTTCGGGGGCAACATGACTCAAGGGAAGCTACTGGAGTTCCTCAGTGACATCGGCATCTCAATATCATCTGGGCAGTTGTCCAATTTACTAATTCAAGGGCACGAGAGTTTTCACCTGGAAAAGCAGCAGGTCTATCAAGCCGGACTCGCCAGCAGTCCTTGGCAGCACTTCGACCAAACTGGGGCAGGAGTGGGAGGTGACAACCTCACCTGTAACATTGTCTGCAATCCGTTGTACAGCGTCTACTTTACTACCGACAAGAAAGACCGACTGACTGTGCTAGGGGTATTACAGGGAATTAAAGAGTGTAGTTTTCTGCTCAATAACCTAGCCTTCAAGTGCTTGGAGACTTTCAAACTGCCGCTGAAAGTTGTCAGTGCCATGCAGCAACTGCCTCAAGACACCTTAGTGTCCCAAGAGCAGTTCCTAGAATTATTACAAACCCACTTGCCACTGCTGGGCAGCCAACAGCAGACGCGAGTTTTGGAGGCGGCGGCAATCGCTGCTTACCACAACAGTCAAACTGATTGGCCAGTGGTGCAGACTCTGGTGTGTGATGATGCTCCTCAGTTCAAGTGGCTGACCGATGAGCTGAGCCTGTGTTGGGTGCATGAAGGACGGCATTACAAGAAACTCAACCCGTCAATAGCCTATCATCGCCAACTATTGGAGGTATTTCTGAGCGAGTTTTGGAATTACTACCGGCAACTGCTAGCCTACAAAGAATGTCCGACCCGACAAAGCGCCCTTGAACTGCGCTGTCTTTTCCATGAGCTGTTGACTACACCCACAGACTACTGGGAGGAGCGAAAAACGCAAATACTTGACTCGTGAAAAGGAGGCTGCATTATTGCTGGTGCTGGAGCATCCAGAACTCCCTTTGCACAATAACCCCGCTGAACTAGGGGCACGAACGATGGTGCAGCGTCGCCAGATCAGTTACGGCACTCAGAATCAAACGGGAACCCAGGCATGGGACACGTTTCTCTCTTTGGTGGCGACCACCCGCAAGTTGGGTGTCAGCTTCATCGAATATGTACGCGATCGCATTACGCAGGCAGGTCAAATAGAACGACTGGCAAAGATGATTCAGGACAGTGCCACTGTTGAACTACTGGGTTTGTCCTGGCACCCCATCAGTTTGCCAACCCCGGATTATTGAGGGGATACGAATTTTCATCCCTACGGTAGCAGAATCAAATTCAACCATCCCAGTCGCTCTTCTCCCTTTAAGGACCTCAATGGATTTCAGTATCATGATAACTGGCTTCACAACCTGCTCATTGCTTCTTCGATGAATGGGCAGAAACCGGGAAACAAGTAGACCACATGCATCCGCTAGAACCAGAGATGTGCTGCCTACCTTAACACTGAACTTGGACAGACATCCTTTAAATATGCCCCAACCGATAACTTAAGCTATCTAACGGCTGAGTTCAGCGGCTGCTATCAAATTATAACTCAGCCCCAGCGATTGCCACCGCAATCACGGCAATTCATGCTATTGCTATTACTAGCTCATTTTCAGTTGTTTTAAGTTTTGCCTAATCAAGATTTCAACTTCCTCTTTAATGTTAAGGAATTTTTGCAGACGATACCCGGTTTCTCAGTCACTATGCTTGCTACATCGATGGCAATACGTGGGTGCGCCTGCGCTCAATAACCGCCAGCCACTACGCCGCACGGGTGTATCTCACAAATCCAGAATTTGTTACCGATGACGGCATAATCGCTCAAGGCACGTTGTCGCTGACGCTCAGCCGCACTGTCGAAGGCGGCATTCACGAAGATCTTGATTTGACCAACTACGGCTTGTCTCCAGTCCGTTTTAACCTCGAAATTTTGCTGCGTTCGGATTTTGCCGACATCTTTGAAGTGCAAGCCAAAGAGCGCATTCGGCGCGGCAGCATTACCACCCGTTGGGATGAAGAGCATCATGCACTTCATTCGCGATATACCAACCAGGATTTTTCTCGCTGCCTAATCTATCAGCCGCATCGTTATTCCTCACCCCCAGTTTACGCCAATGGTCGCGTCTCGTTTGCCATTGTGCTGCAACCCGGCGAAAGTTGGCACACCTGCAGCAATTACATTCTCGTCGAAGGCGATCGCCGCCGCGAACCAATGTCGATATGCTACGATCAAGCCCTAGATACCGAAGTCAATCGTGAAGTCGAAAAACGGCAACAGCACTGGCGAGAAACAGCTACAGAACTGACAGTCGCCAATGAAGAAGTCTATCGTGCTTACCGCCAGTCAATTTCAGATATAAGCGCACTCCGCCTATACGATTATGATACAGATCCAGACACTTGGCTGCCTGCGGCTGGTGTTCCCAAATTTGTCAGTCTCTTCGGGCGCGATAGTTTGATCGCCAGCTTGCAAACGATGATCGTTCATTCTGGGTTTGCGCGTGGCACCTTGAAGCAACTCGCGCAACTGCAGGCGACCACTTGCGATGACTGGCGCGACGCTCAACCTGGTCGTATTCTGCATGAACTCAGAAATGGCGAACTAGCTCACTTTCACAAAATTCCCCATACGCCCTACTATGGTGCTGCCGATACCACACCTTTGTTTTTGATCGTGCTACACGAAACTTGGAAGTGGTCAGGCGATCGCTCACTTTTAGAACAATATCGAGCTCCGGCGCTGCGCTGTTTAGAATGGATTGACCAATTTGGAGATCTAGACGGTGACGGTTTGCAAGAGTACCAAACGCGATCGCCCTCGGGGATCGAAAATCAAAGTTGGAAAGATTCAGGTGATGCGATCGTGTATCATGATGGGCGACAGGTTCAAGCGCCTAAAGCATTGTGCGAACTTCAAGGCTATGTATTCGATGCCTGGATGCGAATGGCTGAAGTGTTTGATGCGCTAGATGAAGGCGATCGCGCAACCCTGCTGCGGACAAAAGCCGCTAAGCTGCAAGCGCAATTTGAATCTCAATTTTGGTGTGATGAAATTGGCTTTTATGCCTTAGCCCTCGATCCAGATAAGCAGCCAGTGCAGACGATCGCCTCGAATGCAGGTCACTGTTTGTGGAGCGGCATTATTTAGTCCGCAGCACGCGAGTGCTGTAGCTGAAAAACTGTTGCACTCGTCTATGTGGAGCGGCTGGGGCATTCGGACACTATCAACAGAGTGTGCAGGCTACAATCCATTTTCCTATCATCGTGGCTCGATTTGGCCACACGACAATGGCTTAATTGCGCTTGGCTTAAAACGCTATGGCTTTGCCACCGCAGCGGCTCAAGTGGCGCGGGGACTGTTTGAGGCGGCTAGCTATTTTGCTAGCTATCGCCTGCCCGAAGTCTATGCGGGCATTGAAAACACTCCTGGCGCGTTTCCCGTTCCCTACATTGATGCGAATGTGCCACAGGCATGGGCGGCTGGCTCAGTCTTTCATCTGCTTCAGGCGATTTTGGGACTCCAGGCAGACGCACCCAACAATTGCCTCTATGTCGATCCTTGTTTACCGCACTGGCTGCCGGAACTCACACTCCATCGCTTTAAAATCGGCAATGCCAGCCTTGATTTGCGTTTTTGGATTGCAGGCGATCGTACCTGTTGGGAGGCGACTGGTTCCATCAATGACATCACAGTCAAAGCCAAAGCTTGGCAGCCGTGGAAGGTTGATTGAGTTGTTGGTTACAGCATCAAGGGAAGTTTAGCGAGGCGGTAGGGAAGGCAGGAGGAAAGATATCCTTAACAGCAACCGCCGCCGTCATAGTACCAAGTTGAATTTGTAATTAACATATCTTTTGGAAATGACGCTGCCAGCGATTCAGCTGTCTTATCACACACTGCTGCGGGGTTACCTCGCTGGAGGATATGCCCCGCTGAGTCATCAAAGACGGCTTCTGAACCAGTATAAATCGCAGTTTTGCCAGTGAAAATGCAGGGACCGTCTTTTGGAATGGGAACTTTGAAGGAGACAGAATCAAGACTTTCCAGGAGTAAATGATCATCCAAATTGTATGTGTGGCGATCTAAGAGACGATAAGGACGACGCGCGCGAATTTCTACTTGCCCAAAGCCAGCATCGACGATCCGCTGGATATACTGCTCGTAAGTGAGAGCGCCCGATAAACACATAGCGCGTAACTGCTCATCTTGTTGCAGATGCACTGGGATAGGACGGGTGGCAATTGGATCACTCATCTGCAAACGTCCGCCCGGTTTTAACACCCGAAATGCTTCTGCAAGCGCTTTAGAAAGGTCAGCTGGTTCAAAAATGTTGAACAGACAATTCTGTGCTACAACATCGACGGAAGCATCGGGAACGGGTAGGGCAAAAGCATCGCCTTCTCGAATATCGACAAAACTAGGGTCAAACCAGGGGTTTTCTTTGACTGCGATTTCCAGGTTACGCGCAGCTGCTGAGCGCATAGCGGCGACTGGATCGACGGCAATTACGGCACCGATACGGCGGGAGAAATAGGCAAATTGCAATGCTTCTAAACCACCTCCGACACCCACATAGAGTACAGTAGGCGCTTTAGAGAGTTCAGTCGGATGGACGGTGGTACCGCAGCCGTAGTTCATTTGTTGCATCTGGCAGGGAATGTGAAGTCCTGGCAGTTGCAGAGGACTGCTTTGGACGCAACACAGACCGACTTGCGGTGTTTCTGCCACTTCACTGTAGAATTGCGCGGCTGCTTCGAGATAGGTCATTGTAATCCTCACTTGTCATACATTTCAATTTTACCCAGAACGGGATTGGTGGTATGAACAAGTAACCTCAAGCCAGTCTAGCTCAGTTCTGCTAAAATTCAATTACTGGTAGCTTTACCGTCACTGTTGTGCCTTTTTCAGCAGTAGATCGGATAAACAATTCTCCGCCATGAGCTTCAACTATGCGTTTGACAATCGCCAGTCCTAGCCCCGTACCAGAGGATTTGGTGGTGTAGAACGGCTCAGTCAGCTTGGGCAAAACGTCTGGGGCAATCGGATTTCCACCGTTATGAATCTGAATGCATACTTGACGGTGGTCAATAGAATTGTTTACTGTCCAGGTGACAGTATCTGATTCAGCAACTGCCTCACAAGCATTGCGCACAATATTGATAAACACTTGTTTCAGTTTGTCCTTGTCAGCTTGTACCTTTACCGCAGTGAGTGCAGGAGTGAATTCAATTATTCGTCTTTGTGCTTCCGGCATATCTCGGACAGTGTTCAGCATCTCTTTAACGAACTCGTTTATATTCAGTTCCGTGAGTTGCAGTTGGTGAGGCTTGGCATAGAGCAAGATTTCACGCAACAATCTTTCTAGACGATTTGCTTCACCCAGAGCCAGAGATAATCGCTCTTGGGTTGGCTCGGATAGGTCCACTCGTTTAAAATAGTTCAACCCCATCATTACCGTTGTTAAGGGGTTGCGGATTTCGTGGACAATGGTAGCAGCAAATTCCCCAATAGCAGCTAGACGTTCCTGTTCCACTAATTTGGCTTGAGCAACTAGCAGCTCCTCTGTACGCTTTGCTACCTCAGCTGCCAACGTGGAATTAAATTGCTGTTGTTGCAGGTAAAGATGATAATTATCGATCGCTGTTGCAGCACGCTCAGCAAATATTTCCGCAATGCGAACCTCTGCGTCCGCAAACTTGCGTGGCTTCCTGTGAAACGAACAGATCGTCCCCATCACATCGCCTTGGGGACTGCGTAACGGAACTCCTAAATAAGCCAAATATCCTTCTGGAGCTTTCCCGTGGCAAGTAGAGGTTCTTGCATCTTCCACCACAAGCGAGCGCTGAGTTCGCACAACTGTACCAGTTAAGAGACCATGCAGTGAATAATTATGCTCCCCAT
>QQTW01004507.1_pt1 | contig 10466 bp, 16 predicted proteins | sample 1904831 | NCBI WGS metagenome assembly QQTW01 (sample SAMN09435610, study PRJNA476489) | Subsurface metagenome, whole genome shotgun sequencing project.
CTCCCCCAAACGCCACTCTCTGCTTGAAACTTTCCACTTCAAACACAAGCTGTTCGCTCCGGCCCTTCTCATTAAAGTACAGCCGCAGCGCTGTTAGGGTCTCGTTGACGAGGCCATAGGTCAATCTGGCCTGTGAAAATGCGCCGACGAAGAAGTATCCCTCGACGCCCATCGGCGTCCGAATTGAATAAGAGTACTGTGGGGCGCGATGGATTCTACCCGGAACGGCTTGAGGCCCGTCCTGGGCAATAAGGGAATCGACGTCTCTTTGCGCTCTGCTCAGGAGGATCCGTAGCGGAAGCGGGTCAGCTTTCCGGCCTTTGGACAACCAAAGTACCGTCTCTGTGCCGGGCAGCGCGAACGGTGTGTTGAAGCCATTGCTGACTGAGTCGGCCGCCGCAGCCTGGGCAATGGCTGTGGGGGTGGGGTTCGTTGCAGGTATAGCGCACACAACGGCAACGAAAACGGCCCAAATACCGACTCCGGAATAGACGCGCATCGTGGATGCTCAAGGAAAGAAGTCTCTGCAAGACACCTTGCGAGTTGAAAGGTGAGAGCCAAGTGCAAGAAGCAATGAGCAAAGAAACCCAAATTCCCGGGGCTCAGTCCCCACGCGCGGGTACCCAACACCAGATATATGAAAAGTGCGCATCGTCAGGGTGAAAACGTCATGTTATCCAGGGGAGTTTCTGTTGTGCATGCGATAGCCGTGCAAGCTTGGCGGACTTGGAGTCCACCTGGGCGGATATAGATATAACCCATCATCCGCTGCCTGTACTACGAGCCCACCAACGGCTCGACATGTTAGCGACACCTGATCGGGGCTTCTTCCGCGCCTTTGGACGAATCGTTTAGGATCAGTTCTTTATCTCTCGCCGCGATTTAGCGGCTCATGCCGAAGAAGTTGGAATACTGATGGCTTCAGGAGATGCCTAGGAGAGAGCGATCAGTCGAATTGGAGCCAAAGGTTGCTAATCTGTTCTTCAAGAAGCGGCTCCGGGAAACTCGCAAGCCGGGGCAACAGAAGAGGTTCGAGGCAAATTCCATTAGTACGCTCAATGGCTGGTTGTTGTGTCTGCACTGCTGCTAAGGATCCTTTGTAGAGCATTGGCAGCCCCGGAATTTCTCCTTGACATCCGCGAAGATGGCTGAGGGTCATCCCGAGAGCTCCGAAGCCAGGCCAGGAACTGCGGGATATAAGCAGATTGATCTTCAGACCTCCGAGATCCCTCATGGACATCACGCAATTGGGGAGAGGATGCGACAGCTGATGTGGCTGTAATCGGGGCACTCAAGAGATCCCCGTGCGATTGGTTCGAGTTACCTACCAGGGACAGGCGAGCCGCCCGTGAACGTGACGGGCTTGGGTCCTGGACCGTCTCCTCAAGAGTGGAAGATGTTTCCTCGACCGGCTCCAACCTTGAAATGCCTGCCTGTTCGGCGAGGCCCAGCAGGGAAAAGTCTCCCTGTGGTGGCAGATGGCTGCTATACTCATCCGCGAGACTCATCTTGCTACGACCGCAGATCTCGGCAATCTTATCAATGGAGCCATGGACTTCGGGATCAATGGCGGCTAGGATGTCCTGGAATGAAAAGCTCTCCAACGGCGGCATTTCGGAAGAGTCCCGATTGCCACCAGAATTCCTGTGTTTTCTCATCCTGGATTGTTTGCTGCTGCGGGTGGGGGGACTGGGGGAATATTCTCTCACGAGAACTGGTTGGGTGCTTGCTGTCGATGCTGCGTCCGGGGCTTTCCTTCCGCGCTTTTGTTGGGTGTCCAAACCTTGTAAACGGCGAAGGGCTGTCTCTTGAGCCAAGCTGCGTTCTGTCAGGTTATGAACAGCAGGCGATCGGTGATCGGTGAAGGCCGCGGCAGAATTGCCGGTTTCGGAAGATGCAATCGATGTCTGACAAAGTATTGAAGAATGCGGAGGATCTTTAGGCGTACTTGACTCGGCATGTGGAGGATAAGGCTGAGCCATGCTGTGTTTATGTAGGTAGTCGCTTGGACCGAGAGATCCCTGCGGGTCCTTTGCAGAAGCGGCTGAAGCTTCTGCAGGGTGATGCTGGCTGAGCTGATCTTTGGACAGTTTTCAACGCCAAAGTTTACCAGTACGTGCGTCTTGCAGTTATTCGAAACAAGATGCTTGCAGGAGAGGAAGCAGTGCGATGAGGATGGGCGTGGAACCAGTGGGTAGCGTAAGCGGGGGTGACAACCGGATACCTGCACACATGCGCTGGCAGTCGCTCCTCGTTGCTCTAGATCGATGATTAGGTCGATGATTGACCTTCAGACAACTTGAACCGCCAGCCAGTAGTGGGCTGGAGTCGAACACGTAGACGATGCTTCGTTGTTCGCTACACAATTCAAACCTTGCAGCATGTGCATGCACCTGATGTAATCGGCCGGTGCGGTAGAAGGTTCGGCTTGTTCAAGCAACCAAGGATCTCCTTCCGATCTTCCAGTACGTCCAAGATTGACTTCTTTGTCAGTCCTCAGGGAGCACCAGGGGGTCTATGTGATGAGAAAAAGCGGAGCAGACGTTGCCCGGACTTGAGCGGCAAGCAGATTGGGGGCGCTTTGGGCGCCTCCGCCTCACTCCTAACGGGCCTGCGACTGCCAACGAGCATCTCCATTAACTTTTAGCATGACATGTGACTGAGAACATCTGCGGAGCTAAGGTAGTATCTGCTGTCCGTCTTGCACCTTGCAGAAGCCATGAAAGGACCAATGCAGTCTTCGGGATCACCCCAGCCAGCCGTCCTCTGTCAGCTTCTGCAGACTCGAGTCCCAGCCGGTACCCTTGTCAAGCTTCTTGACATCATCCACCACACTGCCTTCGACTTCTCCGCCGTAGAGATGTGCGAACAGCGAACCGTCTTTGCCAGCTGGCTCCCATCTGACATCTCCACCACCAGCAAGTGCCGCATAGTCAACCTTAATTAGCCAGACAGTGCTCGTCTCAGGCTCATTGAAGAAGCGGTCTAGGACATATGGAACCTGCGAATGCGTCGAGAAATGAATGAACCCGGAATTGATGTCTAGGGGAGTATTTGGAAGCACGAAAGTCTTGGGTGGTGGAATCGGAATGTCGACTGTGGCGGGGAGGATTTTGTAGAGATACTGGGGGGTTTGCGTGAAAGCTGTCATCGTACTGGAGCCTTGTTTCCACCTGGACTCGTCTGAAATGAAATCCGAAGCGATAGGAGTAAAGGGAGCATGATGCTTAAGAACCCATCCGAATCGTTATCTCGGTCTCTCGGATTCAGGAGGCCGAGGTACCGAACAGGGGTCCAGCAAACAATCCGGATGAATACGCTGCTTCAGGACCTATTTGTACTCCGCCCACGTTCAGCGGCAATGGCCTGAACATTAGATCGAGACTACCCTCAGCAAGGCTTGGGCGGTTTGCCGATCGATTATCCATGGAGACCACAGCTCCTTATCTCACGGTGCTCAGTTCAACCGCGATCCGCGTTGGTGCGTATGTTTTCCTTCGATGGGTATGCGAATCAAAACACCGATTTCTCGCCAACACTGACAGGGTAATAGATTCCGGGCCACCATGCTCCACCGCTCATCCTTCTCTCTGCTTTCCTCTACGCAGTCTCCTTCCTTCAGGTATACCAATCCCGAGGTCTGGCAACAGCACAACAACAACACCTTCATCCAACAGAACGCGAGCCAAACGGGGCGCAGGGCAGGGTAACGGGCGAATCAATACGAGACAAAGGGATTTTGAATGAGCTCAGGGAGAATGGAGCGACCAAGGAAGCGACGAAATCCTGGGCCGGATGGACACTGCTTTCAGGCCTCCCGAATCCAGCCTCCATACGATGGACGGCAGCTACCGCTTGCATTAACGCAATTCTATGTCTCTTCGTCGCGGACCTGATATATCGTGCTCCGCTCATGTACCCAAGCCATGAACTTTCGTTCTCCAGGATCGGCTACGTTTCCGACACCAGCGCAAACATCCTGATACGGGAGCCTGATAGCAACCAATTGCCAATCTTTGTTTCCTACCGCAACATACCTGATGCGAGCCGTCCAACTGTGGATGAAGCCTGGAAGGCTGTAGGGAAAGAGTACTGGCTTTCGAACGAGACGGATTACACCTTCACTATTGCTATCAAAGGCTTACAACCCTCAACGCGCTACCAATATGCCGTCTCAAACAATCAGAGTGGTCATTTTACCACCGCACCTATTGCAGGTCAGACTGCTCCGGGTACAGATCGGCTTACCTTCCTCACCTCGAGCTGTATTAAGCCGCGCTTCCCATACAATCCACTCTCTCACCCCCTCTCAATACCCGGCTTCAGACACCTAGCCCAGTGGCTGCCTAATCTAAAGGCATCCTTCATGCTCTTCCTTGGCGACTTCATCTACATTGATGTGCCCCGCCGACTAGGCAGCGAATCAGAGACCTACCGTCGTGAATACCGCCAAGTGTACAATTCGCCCGACTGGCCGGCCGTTTCACAGGACCTCCCCTGGATCCATGTAATGGATGATCACGAAATCGCAAATGACTGGGATAGGAACACCACTGCTCCGTATCCTGCGGCTGCCGATCCATGGCACTTATACCACACCTCAATCAACCCGCCGCCCGTCGCTGACGGGGAATCCTATTTCCAATTCACACAGGGTCCCGCATCCTTCTTCCTCATGGACACGCGTCGCTACCGCACTCCATCGCAGCCCCTTTCTGCCAACTCCTCCGAGAAATCAATGCTTGGTTCAAAACAGCTGTCCCATCTGCTCACCTTCCTGTCGCGCCGTGAACCGGATGGCGTCAAATGGAAATTCGTCATCTCATCCATCCCTTTCACCCGCAACTGGCGCTTTGGTAGCACTGATACCTGGGCGAACTACCTTCACGAGCGCCAGATCATTCTCGAAGCAATGTGGTCCGTGTCTCCTGGCGTGGGTGTTGTAGTCCTCAGCGGCGATCGACATGAATTCGCTGCGACGGCTTTTCCGCCACCGGAAGGTAGCCAGTGGACTGTCAGCGCGACCGTGCACGAATTCAGTACTAGCCCGCTGAGCATGTTCTATCTTCCTTTCCGGACGTACGAGGAGAGGGAGGGCGAAGGCGAGGTATGTGTCAAATATGTGCCTGATGGCAACAGCAAGATTGGCGCCGTGGAGTTGATGGGCGGAAAGGGCGGTCAGGGGGTCCTGAGGTTCCGATTGTTCGTTGATGGGGAGGAGGTGTGGGATCACGTCCTCACGACAGGACCAACCGTGATCGGGGGAAGGGGAAGCGATGCCGTATGGGGATGATATTGATGCACTTCTAACTTGTGATACCCTACAATGCTGAATTGGATAACTTTCATCCTCTAGCTGCTGAGCAATGATATTATCTCCCAACTTTAGAAAGCTCCTGGAACAGCATACGGCCTCGTCGGTCGGTCTCCCCACTGACGTGCTCTCCAACGAGCGTTGCGGCCTTAGTCACAAGTGGCTCCAGCTCCTCGGTCAGGACAGTCCCCAGGCTCCTTCCCAGCTGCGTGTTCTCCCCAACAACATTCCTCGCCATGCGCATCCCATGCCAAACTGGCGCCCACATCATGAGCTTGTGATTCGCATCGACCCAGTCCTCCCAATCAACATTGCAATTCCTATCCTTCCACACCGCCATCAGCATCTCTGCCGCTCTCTTCACCTTCCCATCATCATCCTTCCCCTTCGCCAAAAGCACACTCCTCAGCGCCCTCGCCCACAACAATACCCCGACAACATCTGGTCTGCTCCTCGGGTCCCCTCCCATCTTCTTCTCCTCTTTACTAACGTGCCGCTCGTCACTCATCATCTCCCAGGCCGCCTCCACAATCCTCCCCGCGCCTCTCACCCCATCCTTTTCCCACCCGCTCTGCACACCCTTCATCACCCCGCCCCACATCACCTCCCTCGCAACATTCACATCCCCCAACCTCACCCCCGTCCCCTCAACCCTCCTCAACATCTCCATCACAACCCCCTGCCTCCCCTGCTCCCCCGCCCTCCTCACAATCTTCTCCACCTGCCACCCCTTCACCTTCCGCCCACTCTGCCTCAGCCCCTCCAAGAAAGGGACCACATTCACCCAATCCCGGCCCTCCTTCATCAAGTCCAGCATCTCCGCGATGCTCCTGCGCGTGCCGGGCTCGTCGGTGATGTGGTTGAGGGGATGCAGTTGGTGCACCTCGTTGCCGAGTTTGACCGTCGCGGGCTCTTCGGGGTTGGTGAGGAGCCGGTGGTTCTTGTGCTTGTAGATGAGGGATTTTTGGGGGGCGAGGAGGTGCGCGGGGAGGAAGATGTTGGTGCGGAAGGTGGAGAGGAGGGTGTCGAGGGCGGGGGAGGAGGTGGGCGTGAAGGTGGGGAGGGCGCCTGAGGAGAAGGACTGTTAGCAGGGGGGGAAGGGGATGGGATTGGAGGGCCGATTACCATGTTTCCGCCGCGCTGGGGAGGTGGTGAAGGTCCGACTAGAGGATGGGTGCTGAAGGCGCTGGAGGCAGCGACGGCAGTAGAGGGATTTATCCATCACAATACGACGGTGAGAGAACACAACAACCTAATTGAAAGTCAAGGCTTGTACAAAATGATGTTTGGAGAGGAAGTCAGTCGAGCTTTAGATTTCAACCGCGGCTGTTTAGCGCCGATCTCAATTCAAACGATCAGATACCAAACGATCAACTTCGACTAACCACCAACCTCACATATCAAGTTTCCTCAAGCCACCATGGCCTGTACGGCATCAACCCACTCCCCTCTCTATCGCTGGTCCTCTCTCCTCCGCGCCCTCCCTACTAACACCACAACACCTCTCCCCATCCGCGCCCTCTCAACTGCCTCCATCTCACCCCCAAAACCGCGTATCCCAGCCCGTCGGCTCCTCCCCAACATCGACTCCAACCTCTTCAGTCAGTCCCTCATCTCCCAACCTCTTCTCTCCCCCAAAAACCATTCTTCCACCTTCGCTCACCTCCCCACTCACCCAAAACCTAATCCACTAACCCTCCCTCCCCCTCTCCCCTCCACCAGAACCCCCCAAAGAAATAAAAACCTACCCCCCACCCCCCTCCCTCCGAAAACAGCACCCCCACGCCATCGCCGCCGTCCAAGAAGCCCACATCGCCTCAACCCTCGACCCCACCGGCTCCCGCACGCGGCTCTTCGCGCGCTCCAACCCCGACGCCCCCCGCCCGGGGGACATCCTGCTCGTGACCTTCACCTCGGGGGACCCCTTCAGCGGCGTATGCCTCAACATCCGGCGGCGCGGGCCCGACACGGGCATCCTGCTGCGGAACCGCGTCATGATGGTCGGCGTGGAGATGTGGGTGAAGATATACTCGCCCAAGGTGAAGAGCATCGAGGTGGTGGAGCGCGCGCAGAAGCGGGCGAGGAGGGCGCGGTTGTATTATATGCGGAAGCCGAAACATGATCGTGGGAGCGTGGAGGGCGTGGTGGAGGAGTATTTGAAGAGGAGAAGGTTGGTCAGGAGTGGGGCGGTGGGGGTGAGGGAGCCGGGGAAGAGTGCGAAGAACCCGAGTGCGGCGAGGGTGGGTGTGGGTGCGAGGTAGACAGGTTGGCCTGTTGAGGAGATGAAAGGATGGTGAGATAGAATAGAGATGGTGAAGAAGGAATCAATTGTGGAGCTAGTCGTGGAAATTTGCAGGCCCTGAAAATCATGTGCCTGTATAGACGACGCACGCAATGGCGACCAAAGCTATTCATTTCTCATCCCTTCATCTCATGCAGTCGTTGCTATGTACTACTCATAAGCCAGCGTATGTGAGTCCGTCATCGTCATAAACCTATCAACCTTCGTTTCTCCCCCTGCAACCGCGGGCCCGGTAACCACCAGTTTCCCCAGCGATTTGTCGTCACTGTTCTTATTTCCGTTCTCATCGACTAACTTGATCTCCACTGAGCTGACCGGTCCTCCAAAGTTCGCGTGCTCAGCCTGTTCACCTCGTCGGTAGTCGTAGATACTGGTCTGAGTAATGGCACCGGCCACTTTGGCATCTGTGAAGGCGTATACGGTCCGAGCACCTGTATTGAGTCTCATGTCTCCCAGCACAGCCAAAGTCAATGGGGCTGCGGTAGACGCAGAATCTTCGAACGTGTAGATCAGACGAGGCCTTGATAAGTGGCCGGTAATCTTGGGCATGACACCTTCGGCGAGCGAGCTTGCATTCCTCCACTGTGCGTACTTTTGCATAATTCCTCTGGGCTGCTCGTTGAAGGTCTTACAAGCTTGCTTGATGGTCGTTGGAGAAGCGATGACGACCGTAGGCTTGACTTTGACGAACGCTGTGTCGAAATGGACCTTTTCGCCGCTCACTGATGTGAGGGCGATGCTCGAGTTGGAGTAGAGAGCTGCGAGCACTACCACCAGGGGGTACATGGAGCTGAGGGAAGCAAGGGACAGCAGCATGTCTGATGGACCGAGTCGATGAGGGCGAGGAAGGGCTGAAACTTGAGCGGAGACAGCTGCCACGATGTTCTGGGCATGTGATTAGCTTCGGCCAAGCTCATCAGTTTGCTCTGCCGTCTCCTACCTGCTGGGTGAACTCGACCAGTTCAAAGCCTTCTGGTTTATTCGGTTGCTTGTTCGAAATCACAGCGAGCTTGCTAGGCGCCTTCTCGGCGCTGTCTGAAGGGAGATCTGCGGAGACCAAGGATCGTCTCTCCTCGATAATATCGTGCCACACGGCAATTTCTGCCTTTCCTCCGAAGCCTTCCGGGACTTCGCTCCACTCCATGTGCCGACTACTTCCCTCGACTACCCAGATTACTTGCTTCAGGTCCGGATAATGCTCCAAGAGGCCTTGTAGAGGAACGGAGCCGGCTGCAGTGACGAGCGTATCTGCGTTGGCGGCTTTCAGCATCTCGCTCAGCTTTTCGAGCGATTGTCCTTGGGGAACAAGAATCGGTGTGAAGCCATAAAAAGCGGACGCTGTGCTCCATATTAGAATAGGAGGAATCTGCGTGCCCTATCATGCTCACCGAAAACAGTGACGAGCAATTCCACCGAATTTGGCAAATACACGGCGACTCGATTGGCTGCATGTTGGGCGAGGTATTCACCCAATGCATTGATCTCCTTGCTGATTTCGCCAAGGTTGTGATGCACAGCCTGCTCTTTGCCCATGATTGTTTGGATATCCGCGGGTTTGCCGGTCGTCTTCCCATCTTCGTCCGTGGGACCCTGCAAGGCTTTCCTCCAGATGTCCCTCAAGTCTCCGTCTTTCCCACTAGCCCAGCGAGGAGCGCCCGGTTCCTTGACATTGAGACCTGACTTCAATGGGTAACTATGTGGAGTTTCCAGCGAACGGTAGATGGCGGACTCGCCGGGTTGTCGGACGAAGGATGGTGAGGACTGTCGTGCGAGAAGAAAGGGATGGGTGTCTGGGTCCGGAGTGAAGAAGATGGGGTAGACTATGTAGGTGACAATTCCGATACAGAGAACAGTGGTGTAGATATTCCAGCCGGTGAAGAGCTGCTCGACCTGCGCGTCGAGCTGCCGGAGAATGGAGCTACCCTCGGCCATAGTGACATATGCATACGATTTGGTCAAGGTGTCTCAAGCAATGGTATTATTTACCAGTTGGATTCTCTATGTTCATTGATCAGCATTGTAGATCACAGTCGTCTTGAGTGATAGCCCCCAAGCATCTCGGCAGTTCCTCCGAATGCTGAAGCTGACTCAGCAGTTCCATCACCGCCTTAGGAAACTAAGTGTAGCAAAAAGGTCTTTACATGGTCATCATCCCTTACTTCATCCCCTTCATCTATGCCAATGACATCTTGCTCTCTTCGTCGAGCCCAAATTGCGAGTCACCTTCGTCCCCCAACACGAGCGTGCCATCAATCGTCCTCTCACCGTTCTTCCATGCCCTGATTTGCTCAGACTTTCCTCGCTCCTTGTAGCCTCCCGTTCCCGCTGCTCTCTCCACTCCCAGACTGTGCGTCCATGTCCTCGACACTTGTCACACCAGGGTGATGGCGGCTCCTGCAGTGCCCTAGAGCAAACAGTGACGGCCATGTCGTGGTAACGAGATACCACTTCCCGCGGATGGATTGATTTGCAGTTGCTTTTCGCTTGACAACCCGTGCGACTTGCCCTGTTCACCTTGTCAAGCATGAGCGAAGGCTTTGTGAAGCCGAAGGCAGGGTACCACTCACATTATGTCGTTCTCCCTCTCTTTCAGAATGGTCTCCAACCTTTCAGTCCCACCCAAGGCGATTGTTTGACCCAGTGCCGCTGCTGATGAGCCCGATGGCGATCAGAAGGTATGTTGAACATTGCTTTCGTTCATCTGCAGTTCTCCGTCAGCCGAGTCGCTTCAGTCTGTGAAAGAGCGTCGTCACTCACAACGTTGCCCGTCCAAATCTCGAACACCCAGCACCAGAGCAGACATGATTTTCGGGGGGTTAATTTTTTTTTTTTTTTTTTTTTTTTTTTTTT
>QQTW01004508.1_pt1 | contig 10466 bp, 5 predicted proteins | sample 1904831 | NCBI WGS metagenome assembly QQTW01 (sample SAMN09435610, study PRJNA476489) | Subsurface metagenome, whole genome shotgun sequencing project.
CGGCGAGGAGAAGAGGGCTCACGTTCTGCAATTGGGTTACGAAGTTGGCGGCATAGAGGACCTTTGAAGAAGTAAGTCGTCCGAGAGACTCAATCAATGGAAACGCGGGGAAGGGACGTACCCAGATACCAAAGACGGCCCACCCGCATGCGGTGCAGGCCAGAATGAAGGCGATATCCGAGGTAAAGGCGGCAACGGGGAGGATCGGCGCGCTCGCCCAGTACAGTTCGATCAGGAAGAAGCCCACGCCGAACAGGAGGCCCAGGATCAGGCAAACGTAGACGTAGGGTTGCTCCCAGCCGACGATGGGAGCTTGATTCCATGCGAAGTTGATCAGAACAAGGCTGGTGACGCCGGTCAGGCCGCCAGGCAAGTCGAGGTGGTTGATCTTTTCGCGCGTCGTCCGATTCCGCGACTCCTCGTTAACGGGCTGCGGGGGAATAACCCAGGCCGAGAAGATGGCCAGACCGGCGAGAGCGATGGCGAAGGTCCAGTACGCCCAGGGCCACCAGGCGAGGGCGAAGAGGCCGCCGGTGGCAAAACCGGTGATTGCACCGAACGGAGCAGTCCCTCCGAAGAATGCAAAGGCCATGTTTTTCTTTGGCCCGGGCGAGTACGACTGACCGAGGATGGCGAGGGCGTTGGGCAGCGTTATAGCTGGACCGATGCCCTGGAATACGCGGGCGAAGACGAAGAGCTCGTGGGTGGAATAGACGGCCAGGCCGGCGATGAGCGTCCAAAGAGCATACCAGCTGTAACCAATGACGAACATTTTCTTGTGACCAAAGTCGTCGCCGAAACGGCCGGCGATGAGAATGAAGGTGCTGATGGTCAAGCTGTAGCCGGCAACGAGCCAGGAGAGATCACCGGCGCTGGTGATGTCGTACCAGTCGCCGATAACATAGATGATGTCCAGGGTTTGTCCCAAGCCGACCTGATTTGTGAACATGGCCATGCAAACGGTACCGGTGAAGAGGATCTGCCGCGGGAGAGAGAGGGAGTCGGCGATGAAGACATGCTCCTTCGTCTGCTCTTTTGACTTCTCGTCAAAAACAACTTTGTATTATACTGTTAGTTATCCTGTCCATTTCTGATATTAGAATGGAAAAGCTCACCTTCCGCAACGTTCTCGCTGGAAGGGACGGGCGACGAGGCCTGAAGATGCGGATCCGATTCTGAGCCCATTGCTGAGCGAGGTTGTTCTCTGAATCTTTGCCTATATGGTCTGTTGAGGACTGGGCGAAGGAGGAGAAAAATTACTTTTATAAAGAGCTTGCAGAAGACTGAAAGGAAATAACAGTGCCGCTTAGGAATGCAGCGGAATGGAATTTCTTTGGCTCCCTCTCTTTTGGATCTATTGATGTGCTCGCCGGAAAATAACATGGGGCTTGGTAGATGTTGTGGTTATCCAGAACGGCCCTGACGTCCCAACTCCGGGTGCACAACCACCCAGCTCCGGTGAGCCAATGTAGGTTTTCAGTCATTGCCCCGGGTGCAAGTTTCTGCTAGAAATGCTGATGGCATCTCTACGCTGCTATTGCTTGCGTATAGAGCATGTCACATATATGAAGGTAAACAAAATCGTATGAGCCCATATAGCTGGTCTTGATCTCTGCTTGACCAGCATTTCGATGGGTTCGATGCATCTCTTCAAAGCCTTACTCTTTGTTCTCTCCTCTATCCTAACTACCCACGCCAGTGTCCACCAACATTATTCAACATGGATGCTGGAGAGTATTATCTCCCGTGGCGAAGGCATCAGCGCTGCTGATGGCTTGCTAGGAGAAATTCAAAAGGTATGCTATAGAGTTGCGTCTTAGACAACCCCCACCATCAGCCCTATAAGTACGTACTCTACCGTACTAACCACCCAAAAAAGGGGTTCTTTCAAGAAGCCCTCCGTGCGGCCGTGTCGAGCACAGATGATGCTTTGCAAGCTACAAAATGGTCGGACTACCACAACAGAAGTGTACGAACAGGCGTCAACCACCTACTCGATGCCACCACCGATGCGCAAGCGCCGCTTGACCGTCTCTGTGCCGGCCGGTCTCTACTGTTGCATAACCCGACCATTCAAACCTTATTCACTCACTGAAATTCTCCCAGCCAGGTCCCAGCGGATGAAAAGACTGATCAAGCAGCGGTGAAAGCCCTGCGCAAGTCAGTCGACCTCCAGCTCCGCAGCGCCAACGGTACGCACGCTCATTTCCCCCAAATCCCCCAATCATTGACTGAACCATGAAGGCGGCCTCTGGTACTTCGCGGACCCTCCAGCACCATACGAGAGATACGGCAACCTATCCTACAGCGATGGCATGTACGGCTTCGCCCCCTTCGCCACTCTCTACGGCCAAGTCTACGCCGACAACAACCTAAACCTCGACCACGCCCTCCACCAGCTCGAACTCATCTACAACCACTGCCTGCACGACGACACGGGCTTGATCGTCCACGGCTACGATGCCTCGAACCGCGCTCCCTGGGCCGACCCCGTCACCGGCGCCAGCCCTGTCATATGGGGCCGCAGTCTCGCTTGGTACACCATCGGCCTCGTCGACGCCCTCGAGATCGCAGAAACGTCGCCGGACCCCGTGCACGCCCGGTCGTTGACGCGCATGCGTGCCATCTTCCAGCGGTTGGCCCTCGCCGAGGTGGCTGCTGTGCGCAAGTCCGCGCGTAAGACGGGCCGCTACGGCGTGTGGCAGGTCGTCGACAGGGCTGGCGAGGTGGACAATTTCGTCGAGGCCAGTGCGACGGCTATGGTCACGTATGCGCTCGCCAAGGGCGTTCGTCTTGGCTACCTGGACCGTCATGCTTTCGATCGCGATGCTGTCGAGTCGCAACAGAGTGTGCAGGGCGTCGAGAGCGTGCTGGATGTCGCCCGCGCTATGTACGGTGACCTCCTGGCGCACTTTGTCGTGCGCAACGGAAATGGCACCCTCGACTACGTCGGCACGAGCGTCATTGCGAGTTTACATGTTCCGAATCCGGATTATCATGTATGTGTACCTGTTTTATTTCTCTGCTGCTGTCGTGTCTGGTTGGCGCTGGAGGGCTGAATTTGGTGGCAGTACTATACCCACAGAACCGTGACGACAAACAGCCTTATTGGGACCAGCGCGTTCGTGCTTGCGAGTCTAGAGCTGGAGCGGCAGTGATGTGTTTGCTGGAGCTCTAAAGATTAACTGATCAATCTTTTAATAGTAATTCTTTCGGAGTAGCATTATTTCTTGAATTTTGAGCTAAGCTACGCACATCGTGACTTCTCAAGCAGCAAAGGATCAATTTTGATTCATCGTCACCTTGATTCAATTGAAAGATTAAGCGATAGAGCGTCGTTACTTTTTGGTCATATTTTCTCGCGCCTACTCTGTACAATTATCTTAGGTCAACAGGCCTAGATCGTGAAACGGTCTGGAACCTGAGTATGCACGCTTGACAAGAAAACTCCGACATCAGACAGCCTTCTGGCCTTGCAGATTCCACTTGACACGCGCGACCCCGCCCTGACCCGTCATCCAGACCTCGCGGTAGTCATCGGCATCGGACCAAATGAAGTTGTTGACGGAAAAGTTGGTCTGCACACGAAGGATCATGTCACCATATTCATCCATGACGCTGAGGCCATTGCCGGTGGCGGTGACGATGTGACCGTTGCGGGCGACTTTGAGGCCATCGGGGACGGTGCCGATGGCGTCATAGTAGATGGGCCGCTTGTTGGTGATGGCGTGGCCTTTGTCGACAAGATCGAACTTGTAGATGGCACGCTTGCCCGTGGCGTTGAACAGAAGGGCACCGACACCGGGGCTGGGGAGGTCGAGCGTGATGGGCGCTTTCAGGCCGGCGGCCGCCGTGTCCGTGATGTAGATGTTCCGCCGATCCGGGCTGAGCGCGATCCCGTTGGGTGAGTGCATTTCGTCGTTGACGACAACGGTGGAGCCGGTGGACGGGTCGAAACGAAAGGTGGCTGACTTGAGCTGCGGCGCAATGTCGGCGATCTCGAGCCACCAGGAGTAGTATGGTACGGTGAACCAGACGAATCCGGTGACAGGGTCGACGATTATGTCGTTGCAATCGGTAAAGGCCAGCCCGTAGTAGTTGTCTAGCAGCGTGGTTGATTTGTTGGTCCAAGGGTCGAGAGTGACGATGCCTGGGCGCTGGCCAGGTCCACCGGCGACAGTGGCGTTGCTGCCGGCAGTCGAGTAGTAGATTTTGCTGTTGTGGTAGAAGCCGCCGTTGGGGGCCCAAATGGGAGGGTCAGCAAGGTATTCTGACAGAGTTGGCGGCTCATCGTTCAGGTCGATAACGAATTGGGGCAGTGACCGCGATAGCTCGGAGAAGAAGATCTTATTGAGGCCGGGCACGAAGGTGGGCGACTCGTGGATGGCGTAGGGATTCACAGAGAACATGAAGTCAACGCTGGGCGAGTCTCCGAGCACCTCACGGCCGCGCTCCTCGTCGAAGAGGACAAAGTCGGCGCCGGCGACCATCTTCCAAGACTCGTCCGCAGGCACGTCCGTGTCGCCGAAATTGCTGGCGGAGGTGCCATTGGGAGCATCGCGGTAAAAGGGGAAGCCCATTTTCGCAGCATGTTTGTGCAGACAGATTGCGCCTGGCACGGCGCACACACGAACAAGAAGTTCGAGCGCTGGCGCGCCCAAAGGCTCCTGCTGCGGAATCACGGCGGCATTGACGCCAGCGGCGGCCAACGCCAACGCAACGATGTTCTTCATAACCTCCCTTTGTTGCAGAGGGCCAGGGAACGTTGTAAAGGACGAAGGTCACCTACTTGCGCATTTGAGCATACTGTAGAACTTGATAAGTATGGGTAAGCTTGAGCCATGGCAAGTAGAAATTGCACGGTTTGATTTAGCCGACGCTGGTTGTCGAGACACGGAGTAGGATCAACGTATTTTGACATCCGGAGATGGATGGTTGTTGGCCAAACTGCTCCGTCGCCTTTGCTGACAAAAGCCGGCGTTGCTGCATTCATTCCACCGTTATTTGCACAACCACCTACTCTTGATATGTAAGGTAGCGAAGTTGGTTGCCTGCGTGTTTTGAACAGTCATCGGTGTGTCTGCAACAGTTCAATTTGCCTCGTTTGTGACAGCCTATGGATCCGCAAGTTGGTAGAGGAGCCATCGAGGTGTTTGTTCTTGACTTTTTCCCTTGACTAGTATACACTCTAACCGGGCATATCCTCTTGAAGCAAATTGTTTTGGGGCACTGTAATCTGGAACGGTTAGCTACGTAGCTATTTCGTATCTAGGTGGCTATACAACAACGACCTAAATGTCGTCACAAAGAAATGGCTGCGCATAGTTTAATTCGACCCCCACGAACTTCCTCAACACCGCCCATAATTGCTGCCCATCTCATTACAGCCTTGTATGTTTCTCAGTCAAGTGAGCTTGGCATAATAGATGCCTCCGTCCCCACCAACTCGATAATGAACCGGCCCGCTTCAGGTAGCCCCTTACCTGCCGCTTGAGCTTGTTCTAGCGACTGCCCCTGCTTCTTGAAAACTACATTCTCTGGGTAGAGTTTGCCTAGCAGCGCAAGCAGCTCAATGTTGTTGCTCGCTTGGATTAAGTGAATTCCTTTGTTCGCCATAACAAGTCCCGGTCCGGATTCCGTAAGAACCTTCCATGCTGAGTGTACCTTGACTTCCTCAGGGACCACTTCACTGGAAGCCCCGTGCTTATGTCCCACCACGTAAGCGTAGCGCCTGCCTCGTGCAATTTGCCCGAGGTCGATCTTCACAGGTGAGTCCTTGCCGCTCTCCAACGTAAGCTGAAGGTGGCGAGCAGCCTTGTCCTCTGCAGGCACAGGCAGCAAACTAGCTTGCAGCTCTGTAGTCGCATTCTGCGCCAATGTGCCCTCCAGCTTATCACCAGATAACAGCTTCTCTGCTCCAGGAATTTCGGTGCGGTGCGCCGTGTAGTAGTCGCGGAACTCATGCTGGAACACCACTTGCTCTTCAAACGAGTCGATCACCGCTGGGATGTAGCGCAGAAGACCGCGAGAAGTGCCTCCGACCACAAAAGCGGGCAATACTAGGCCGTATTTGTACTGGAAGCCGTAGATGTTGTCACTCGACAGGTTCGGAGCTAGCAATGATGTTGCAGATTTCACCACCGAGGCTTGGGTAACAGACTTGGTCATCATCTCCATTAGGAAGGCAGCTCGCATGGCCTCAGTATGCCTCACACCTCGCTTGCCACCCGGCTCGGCCCCAATGGGGATGATCACGTCTTCGAAGTTCTCAAAGGGAAGGAGAGCGTCGCGCAGCAACACCATCTGGTGGAGGTACTCGTTGTAGATTTGCATCAAGTGTCTCAAGCTTCGTGGGCCGAACATGAGATAGGCAACTTCTGGCTTCAGGAGATGGCCTTCGCAGGGGCTACGGACCACATATTCTGGATCGTGTTGCACCTCGCTGACGCTGCGGGCGTAGTCGATGAGCACCTTACCAATCTTGACGGCCTGTTTCGCCATTTCGGCGCGGCTGGGATCTCCGGTGGGGATTGTGATGCTCGACTCGCGCGTTCCCAACGCGAGATTTGATGCCAGATTATCCAACAACATCTCACGGGGTGTCATTAAGCTTCCAGGCGGGTTGGGACCGAGGTGGTGAAGCACGACCTCTAGAAGGGGGGCATTGGCCTCTACAATCTGACGAGGAGTGTAGGTTCCCGCAGGCAAAGCCCATGCCTTGCCCTTGGCCATGGTAGGTCCATTGCTCCCTTTGGACGTGAAGCTCGTCGCGCGACCAAAACGCAGAGGTCCGAGACTGGACACCTCAAACGGCTGCTCGACTAGGGCGGGTGACATCCTCGCAACTGCACTGTGATATCGAATGCCAAGCTTGGTTAGTGAGATCTTCGATACCTGTACTCTTGCAGTTAGGAACATTGTCGATGGCAAAACTGCTCAGACTGGTACTTTACTTGGGAGACTGCCACTAAGCCAACAACTGTTCCGACGAGTGCTTGGCCAGTACGGGATGCGAAGATGAGCATGAGATGGTCTCGGTTTCAATTCCAAAGGCCTTGAAGGAGATGTGTCATTTCTCACAAAGCTGTCTATGACAACGGAACACGTTGTCAAACAACCTCTTTGTTATAACTCCATAGCGGACTTCCTGGCATCTCGTGACAACCAACGAACTCCGAACCCCTTCTCTTGTCTGCCATGGTGCATTTGTCAGCCAGTGTGTCCATAGGTACGTATGCAGGCGCGTATAGATTTGCAGATATGCATGACTATTGCATTGCACTGTGCAGATGAGTGTTGATGCCAGCCACGAAGCTCGAAATTAGAATGTCTTGAGCGTCCATGGAACCGTAACATATCTTTTCTTTGGTTGTCAAGTAGCCAGCTTCACCTTCCAAAAAGGGCTTCTGCTTATTTGTAAATCGTAGTGTCTGTGGAGTTGTAAGGCTCATGGAGTCTTTGTTGCGTGATGGGTTCTAGGCACTGTCTTGCAAGCTGTTCAATGAGAAGCCTGAATGCTACCCTTGGCACCCACAACATCCCTATGAAGCGATAGCAACAGGTTCTGGTCTTGCTGTGTACATAACAACCCCTTCGGAGCGGGAGCTATATCAAAAAGGAATTCTTCGATCTGAGCTGACCCGTTTCCACCGTTTTTAGTGAAGATATAATGAATGATGCCTGGTATCTACTTCCAAGATTAGGGCAAAATGAGAAGAGTGGGATTCGAACCCACGCGGCTTTCGCCAAATGAATGCGGCAACCAAGTTTATATCCAGGTCGAAGCTTGAGGGCTTGAGTCATTCGCCATAACCACTCGGCCACCTTCCCAATAAAGACCGAGACACTATTGTCATAAATCAAAGTTACTGCAATCGAGTGAACACAGTAATTGACTCGGTCCCCGCTCCACCGAGCTTCGGCAACCGTCGTATAATCTAGCAGCAAACTTCTGGTGTAATAAGTCATCTCTGTTTCTACTCCGAAGAAATCATAGATGAGACCTCTCCGCGGGTCGAATCTAGCAGGACCAGTGCTAAGACGCGACCTCCGAGCTCATTGGGGCTCTACAGTTAGCCTTGTGTCGACAATTCCTCGGTACGCAGCAATGTCTACGGGCTTTAAGAAGAGTGATCCATTCAGACCCGCAAAGAGAGTAGCCGGGCAAAAAGCAGATGTCTGGTATAGGATCCGTATTATCAAATCGGAATGGAGGAGGGAATTTTGTTGAAGCCTTGACAGGACTATTGTCAATGAAGCCGCGGCTGCTTCCCCGTTCCAGCCGATCATAAACATGGGCCAAGGTTTCTAGTGAGTATGATGAACCTTGCCTGTACGAATGTAAGTGTATAAAGGATTCTAAGGGATATAGTGGCTACAATCCCCCAGAATTTGTTATCAATGCTGCCAAGGAAGCGCTAAATAGGGTCGAATGCAATCAATACTCACCGACCAAGGTAGACCCTCTAGAATCAGGACTGCTACGTGATGTTGATGAGAGACCAGGGACGGCCACGGCTGAAGAAGGCATTGGCTGATGCGTACTCGCCGTTCTTCGGGAGAACCCTGAACCCGGATACAGAAGTCACAATCACGACAGGGGCAAATGAGGGCATACTGAGTGCTTTGATGGGTTTCATCGAAGAGGGAGACGAAGTGATAGTCTTCGAACCGTTCTTTGATCAGTAAGCTTGGGGTTAGCCCTTGGAAGCTTGGCTTGGCTGAAAAGCTCTACAGATACATCAGTAATATCAAGATGCCTGGCGGCATAGTACGATACGTGCCATTACATCCGCCTAAGGATGGTGCAACGAAAGTCTCTTCAGCTGCGGACTGGACGGTAGACATGGATGAGCTTGAGCGAGCTATTAGCCCTAAGACAAGGATGATCGTGAGTGCTGGCGTCGGGTTCTCCAGAGATATTTCCATACTGACATACCGCTAAAGATCCTCAATTCGCCGTAAGTAGACGTATCAGCGCATTGCCTGAACAGTATATCTGACCCTGACGCAGCCACAACCCTGTCGGAAAAGTCTTCTCGCGCGAAGAGTTGCAGGCCATTGGCGATCTGTGCGTGAAGAACGACATCATAATCCTCTCCGACGAAGTACGCTTCAGGCACTCGGCCGCAATGCCCGCACTCCTCACCAATTTAGGCTCGCGCGCTTACATCCCACTCTAGGTCTATGACCGCTTATACTATGTCCCATTCACACGTGTCGCTACCCTCTCACCCGAGATATCTCGACTCACTCTGACCGTCGGCTCCGCCGGGAAGAACTTCTACGCCACAGGTTGGCGTGTGGGCTGGCTGATCGGACCGGAGCATCTGATCACCCACGTATCTGCCGCGCACACGCGCATCTGCTACAGCAGCGTCAGTCCGCTGCAAGAGGCCGCAGCGGTGGGCTTCGAACAAGCGGACAAGCTAGGCTTCTGGGACGAGAGCAAGAAGGAAATGCAGGGCAAGATGCACATGTTCAATGAGATCTGGGACGAACTTGGTCTACCAGTGAGTTGTGCCCCCATCTTTCTCGACATGGAACTGCCAGCTAATATCATACCACAGTATTCTGATCCAGAAGGCGGTTACTTCGTCCTCGTGAACATGCAGAAAGTGCAATTGCCTGCGGACTACGAATTCCCTCCCCACGTCGCCGAGCGGCCGCGGGATTTCAAGTTAAGCTGGTTTTTGATCATGGAGGTTGGCGTTGCCGCCGTTCCGCCGACCGAGTTTTACACGGATGCCAACGCCCACCTCGCCGAGGACTACTTGCGCTTTGCGTTTTGCAAGAACGACGACGTGCTGGAAGCTGCAAAGGAGCGATTAAGGAGTTTGAAGAAGTACATTCGGGACTCTTAGCGTCTTTGCTTCGTCAACCGAGATTTGCTTACGCCGATATGATTTCAATGCCGAGTACGGGACGTCGACCGAGCACACGTGTATCAAAAGTTTAGAGCTTGAGATCTAGGGCTTGAGACCGTCGCTTCCGGGGTTGTGTTTAGATATTTCGCCCATAGAATAGATTGAACCTGCGCTCAATTACGAATATTCCCAATGGTAAATGGATGCCGGTATTTGAATCAAAGTGCAAGGAGATCTGAGGATGGAGGCCTCCTCAACAGGACACCTTCGGTAAGATTCTAGCCTTCGTTGGAAGCGCGCCACTATAACTGATGCTATGGAGGTCATCTCGAGTACCCCAAGTAGTGATGAGCGGTATTCATTCATGACCTGAAAGATCACAACATTAGATCTATAATGCTTCCTGAAATCACAATCGTAATTGTCCATCCGCACTGTTGTGTGACTATACCTGGAAAGGCACTCACTCCCCTTTATCAATCTATTCAGCGACGGCAGTTCTACCGGTGCCGTTGATATATACTATACGAGGTCGGGCCATATAGTATTCAGAATGGGCCACCGTAGGAAATGTGCGAGCAAATGCAGCTTCTAAGTTAC
>QQTW01004509.1_pt1 | contig 10466 bp, 10 predicted proteins | sample 1904831 | NCBI WGS metagenome assembly QQTW01 (sample SAMN09435610, study PRJNA476489) | Subsurface metagenome, whole genome shotgun sequencing project.
CAACTCGAAACCATTTTGGTCAAGCAAAGTTAGCAAATCATCATAGCCCGGTTTGAAGGACAAACTCCCCAGCCGGATTTTAATAGCCATCTCCCAGAGCGAAGCGATGCTCACATAGGAGACATTAGCCGAATCGGTGATGAGTTGTTTAGCTTTTGCCGAAAGATCGGTTTCATTGCCATTTAGAAACCAGATAAGGGTGTGGGTGTCGAGGAGTAGGTTCATTATTGATAGTCCGCAAAATCGTCCAGTGGTGCATCAAAATCAGGACTCATTTGAAACTGGCCCTGAGCGCTACCAAATACGGGTGTTTTTCGATCAAGAAGCTTATCCGTTGCTTTCCGGGTAGCCAAAAAATCAACAAAATCAGCTACTTCTGCTTGGTAGACAGGCGGTAAAGTCTGATATTTCTGATACAGTTGGAGGTATGTCATGGGTGTATAATTAATTAGCCTGGCCCATAGCAAAGATAGTAAGTTTGCCAGTTCGCCATAACTATCAACTTTGTCAGTGGGCCTTTTCTGTCAGGTAGGGTTCCGGGTGGTAGCAAGCTTGTTCCGAGGGAGAGTTTACAGCCCAACCGGCCATGTGTGCAGAGGCTTCCTATAGTCGCCATCAACACCTGTGGGTGTTGAGCAATTTCAAACATGAAAAAGGGGAATGTTTTTGTAGCACCGATATGGTCAATACATAAACGAGTTAGCTAACAGCCAGTTATTAGCTGTTTGCCCATCACTAAAGTATACAAAATGGAAGTCAGGAAATTGAAACGTATGGCTCTGCTGGCGATGGTGATCGTTGCGGCATGTGGGTGTAGTACAAAACAATCGGTCACGCCGATCATTGGAACGTGGGAGTTAGTGTCGGCAACAACTACAGAGAAAGACACGACTTTCTCCACATTCGATCCGACGCACAAGATGATCAAGATTATCAATCCAACCCATTTTGCTTTCCTGAATCATGCCGTAGTTTCGGGGAAAGACTCGGCTGCGAATGCGTTCACGGCGGGCGGAGGAAAATACACGCTGGTCGATAGTGTTTACACGGAACACTTAGACTATTTCACGGACAGACAGTGGGAAAATAACCAGTTCCGGTTCGTTGTTAAAATCACAAAGGATACCCTGATTCAGAAAGGGGTTGAAAAGGTAGATAAACTGGGCATTGACCGGGTGATCGTTGAGACGTACAAAAAAGTCCAGATTTAGCTTTCTGTTTACAGCTCTGTGTTGCGATGCGCTTGGTCCAATCAGTCCTGATACACTATCGAAAAAGCCGCCGATCAGGTCGATTAGCGGCTTTTTTGGTGAACCAGAGATGACACCTCGGATAAATCCGGTAGTTTCACGGACGAACCAACGCCCACTCCCATGACCCGACTGCTACTTCTGTGTCTGCTTACCAGTCCCTTCTTTACTAAGGCCCAGTCGACCCGCCCCGGAGCGACACCGGCTGGCGCAGCTACGTTTTCTATTTCGTTTCCTGCTTCGCAAAGCAGCAAACCGCTCGATGGACGCGTGCTGCTCATACTGGCTAAGACGAACAAGTCAGAACCGCGTGAGCAGGTGAGCGATGCCATCGAAACGGCGCAATTGTTCGGCGTTGACGTTAATGGCCTGAAGCCCGGTCAGCCCGCAACGATTGATGCGGCTGCGTTCGGCTATCCCAAACGCAGCCTGCGTGACCTGCCGCCCGGCGATTACTACGTGCAGGCGGTGCTGCACAAATACGAAACGTTTCAGGTAAAAAACGGACCCAACGGAACCCGGCGCACCGTTAAGCTACCCATGGACCGGGGTGAGGGGCAGAACTGGCGCACAGCCCCCGGCAACCTGTTCAGCAAGCCTCAGAAGATTACGCTCCGGGCCGGGGCGACACAAACGTTCGCGGTGGTGATGGATCAGGTGAATCCGGCGATTGCCGAGCCGAAGGACACGAAGTTTATCAAGCACATCAAAATTCAGAGTAAACGCCTGACTGAGTTCTGGGGACGGCCGATGTACCTCGGAGCGCACGTGCTGCTACCGGCCGGATTCGCCGAACACCCCGAAGCACGCTACCCGATCTGCATCAACCACGGGCACTTCCCGGCCGACTTCGACGGCTTCAGCGAGACGCCCCCGGCCGCCAACATGGACACGACCGACTACATCGAGCGGTTTAAGCTCTACGGCTATAAGAAAATTGTGGCGCAGGAAGCGTACGATTTCTATAAAAAGTGGACCAGCAGAGACTTCCCGCGTATGCTGATTGTGGAGATTCAACACGCCAACCCCTACTATGACGACTCCTACGCCGTGAACTCCGAAAACCTCGGTCCCTACGGCGACGCCATCATGTACGAACTGCTGCCCGAAATTGAGCGGCAGTTCCGGGGCATTGGGCAGGGCTGGGCGCGGTTTACCTACGGCGGCTCCACGGGCGGCTGGGAAGCCTTGGCCGCGCAGGTGTTTTACCCCGACGAGTTCAACGGTTGCTTTGCCGCCTGCCCCGATCCCATTGCGTTCGATGCCTACACGGTGTTTAATCTCTACAAAGACAAGAATGCGTATTACAGCGAAGGCCCGTTTCGGCGAACGCCCAGGCCCGGTCAGCGCAACTACCTCGGTCAGGTGAAGGTGACGCTCGAAGAAACCAACCACCGCGAACTGGCCCTGGGTACCCACAGCCGCTCCGGCGATCAGTTCGACATTTGGGAGGCTGTCTACTCACCCGCCGGACCGGATGGCTACCCCAAACGCATCTGGGACAAGCTCACCGGCGACATCGACACCACGGTAGCCGCTTACTGGCGCGACCACTACGACCTGCTCCACATTCTGAAGCGCGACTGGAAAACGCTCGGCCCTAAAGTGACCGGCAAAATTCACCTCTACTGTGGCGATATGGACAATTATTACCTCAACAACGCGGTTTACCTGATGGAGGATTTTTTGAAAGGCGTTCAGAACCCAACGGCAAACAGCGAAGTGGCCTACGGCGACCGCGCCGAACATTGCTGGAACGGCGATCCCACGCAACCCAATTACATCAGCCGCCTGCGCTACAACACCCTGTACGTGGACAAAATCCTGAAGCGTATTGAAACGTCGGCCCCCAAAGGTGCCGATCTGAAAAGCTGGCGGTATTGAACCTAAGATTGTATGGATTTACCACGCACGTTAAACGGAAACCGCATTCTCGGAAAGCTGAATTTTGATTTATTACGAACCAAGTTCGTTAAGCATCGGCGCTTACAGGTGTTCGCCAAAAAAGGAACAGCCTGCGTCCGCTGTGGTGTGGATGGCGTGTATCTGTTGAGTTCCGTCGATCAGGGGGGCGGGCACCACGTCGACCTGTATACGGCGGATTTCGTTCTCATGACCATCGACCATATCATCCCTAAATCGAAAGGTGGAGAGAGTTCATTGGCCAACTACCAGCCCATGTGCCAGCACTGCAACGCACGGAAAGGTAATACCCTCGAAAGCGCCAGTCAATAAGCGTATCTACTTTCTGATCCTATCCTGGTGTTAAATGGTCAGGCTGCTCGGAGCAGGGCCACTAAATCGCTTGTGCCTTTGTAACTGACTAACAGACAGCTTTTTGACTTTTATGCCTTCGTTGCATGGGCAACAATCATATGTAAAGTGCCGTTCCTAATGAAGTTCATGGATAGAAACGACCCGGTGACATCGGCCCGTTTTTATCCATTATTTCTCACCTAAATACTCAACAGTATGAAAAAGAAAGCGTTTTTCTCAACAGCCCAGCAACTGGGAGCGGCCCTTTTGATAAGCGCCGTTGCTATGATGAGTAGTTGCATAAGCGTAAACGAACCGACCCCCGCGCCCGGACAGAGTACGACACCCGGCTCATCAACCGTTGTTACGCCCGGTTCGTCAACTACGGCCTCACCTGGCTCATCCACTGCAACGCCTGGCTCCTCAACTACGGCAACACCGGGTTCTTCGACAACGGCAACACCCGGAACCGTGGTAGTGGCTTTCACCGAATACATTGCTACGAATGCTGAATTAAGTTTGCTGCGGGCAGCCGTTGCGCGGGCGGGTTTGGGAGCGGCCCTGAACGCGGGTCAGATAACTATTTTTGCCCCATCGAACACGGCGTTCAGGGCGAGTCAGTATCCCGATGAAGCCGCCATAAACGCGGCTTCTCCCGAAACACTGAAGCAGATTTTGCAGTACCACGTGATCAACGACAAGGTCGATCAGCCCGCCTTCCCCACGGAAGTCAGCACAATTTACCAGACGCAGTTGCCGAACGCCAAGGTTTATGTCTATAAAACCAGTGGCGGAGTCATAACGGTAAACAACGCAACCATTACAACGGCCAACATCCCCACGACCAATACCGTCGTTCACATAATTAACCGGGTGTTGTCGCCGAATACGCAGAACGTAATCGACTATGCAAAGGGTAATACCAACTTATCGCTCTTTACGGCTGCCGTAACCCGGGCGGGCGCGGATGTACAAACGGCGCTGACCCAGGCAGCGCGCAATGGCATTACCATCTTTGCGCCAACCAACGACGCGTTTAAAGCCGCTGGCTACGCCGACGAAGCAGCCATCAGGAGCGCCGACGCTGCCAAACTGGCCACGATCCTGACCTATCATGTGCTGCCTTCAACGATATTCTCGCCGACTTTCCGAGACAATTCTGAGTTAACCACGGCTCAGGGAGGTAAGCTGACCGTTCGGGTGAGTGGTGGCAAGGTGACACTGATCGGAAAAGGCAACGGTACGAACGTATCAAACGTAGCACAGGCGGATATGGCTCTCTCGAACGGCGTCGTGCACGTCATCGACCGGGTACTTCTGCCTCAATAAACAGCCCGTGCTGAATTCGGAAGAAACGAATCGGCGGCTGCAAAGCAATCCTTTTTAACACTAAAACGCCACTGCCGAGTCCGGCAGTGGCGTTTTAGTGTGGGGTACGTTTGGGATATTTCCCCGTGTTGCTCAAGAACGGTTTGCTGTCTCTACAGCGCAGTCAAGAACGCCATTGTGTCCACGCCATCTGCATAATCACCCAGACCAGGACGTTGCGTCTGACCAAACGGAACGCTGCCGGGAAACCATCCCTGCGCCGAAGCCACAACCTGAATCTGATCGGCACGGGCAGTGAGCCACGCATCTGCATCGGCCTGCATTCGGTACGTTTGGTAGTACAGAACTGAAATCGGGGATACTAAGCTATCGTTCTCCGTCACTAACAGGTAGCCGTTATCGAGATGAGGGACGGCGTTAATCAAATAAATCGACTTGTTGTAGTCGTAATTATTCTGGTACTTGTGGTTGTTGAGGTAAATTGATACCTGAGGCTCCAGCGTACGCAGCAAGGGCGTAAAATCGTACGGTTCCGGCCCGGCGTTGCGGCCACTATGACCTTCCGGCACTAAAATCGTCGACACGTTGCGGCATCCCAAACCGTAGTAATCCGAAATATCGTGGCCCAGTTTCAGGAATTCGTCGTCGCTTTCCTCACCCATCAGTAATCCCACCGACGTGCGGTTTTTACGGATTAGGTGTGGTTTTTTGCCAAAGTAATACGTAAAGTAGCGGGCTGTGTTGTTGCTGCCAGTGGCAATGAAAGCATCGGCCGCATTAAGCCGTTCCGCTTCCTCAATCCATTTACCAATATCCGGATTGATGTCTACCAATTTTTGTATTAAATAATGAATTAGTACAAAATCCTGCGAGCTGAGTTTGGCCAGCAGCCGATGCCCGCTGAGCAGCACACAAAGCAGATCGTGGAAGCCAACGGCGGGAATGTTGCCCGCCATAACTACACCAACCGTGCGGGGATTCGGCGTGGACGGGGCAGGGTAGTGTTGCAGCCACGGCGTGAGTTTGTCGGCAGTCAGAAATTCGTCGGCGATAGCCCGCAACGCACTGAGTGAGTTATCGACGGTAAACCAGTTATTACGGTAGTTGGCCTGTTGCGCTACGGCTGCCAGTTCGGGTTGGGCTGCTGCCGAACGCAGGAAGTTTCCTAAGGCTACGAACGTTTGTAGTCGTTCTGATTGGAGCATGTATTGGATAAGCAAATGGAATACCTCACCAACGGTTGTGATTAAAATTTAGTTTTTCACCAACCTTTAAATAGTTATATTTGTTGTTCAATACATAAGAACCAGAATTTACGCTCTATAAATCTGTACTGCTCATGGCAATCATGATCACCGATGAGTGCATCAACTGTGGTGCCTGCGAACCCGAATGTCCCAACACGGCTATCTACGAAGGTGGCGTTGAGTGGACCTGGGGTGGGGGAACTGAATTAACCGACGTTGACTTTGGCGACGGCACGGTTGTCAGCGGTAAAGCCCCCCAGTCTCCGGTTTCGAACGAGTTTTACTACATAGTAAGCGACAAGTGCACCGAGTGCATGGGTTTCCACGAAGAACCGCAATGCGCAGCCGTTTGCCCGGTAGACTGCTGCGTACCCGATCCTGAACACGAAGAAGACGAAGAAACGCTGCTGGCTAAGAAGGCATGGCTCCACGCTGAAGCCTGAGCAAATAACATTTGTCAGACTAATTAAAAACCCCAACCAGTAGCTGGTTGGGGTTTTTAGTTTCATCACAGTCTCGCCCCAAAATGAGTTTGAAGGAAATTTATAATATTTGGTAAAATACGGTTTTGACAAAATATTATGCAGTCATACTAAGTTGCGTTATTTTTCAGTATTTATAGTGGAAATAGTAGAATATTTCAAACAAAATTAGCTAAAAGGTCTAAACATCTTAGAATATTTAAGGTAATCGGTTGCATACGCTCATTTTTATCCTAAAATTTGCTGTCAAACAAACCGGTGTTGGACCGCCCGACGCACCAAACATTCACTATGAAAAAAATCATTTTACTTATTAGTTCTTTGTTTTCCATTCAAGCCATTCAAGCCCAGGACACCACGGCCACCTCACAGAAGCGACCCGCTGATCCAACGGCAGAATCGGCACCAGCGCCGGGTAGATTCACTTTTTCGGGCTATTTGGACACGTATTATTTCGGTAACTTCAACAGGCCGCTCTTCCGCGAGAATGTCGGCGTAAACGGAGCCGCCCGCGCCTTCGACCAGCGGGCCGGTCAATTCCAGTTGGGCTTGGTGCAGGCCAAAGCTACCTACACGTCCGAGAAAGTGGACGCCGTGTTCGACATGGCGTTTGGCAACAACGCTGACCTCGGTAACTACGGCAACTCGCTGTCATTGAATACGGGGGCGGCTACCTCCACCGCGCTGGCCATCAAACAGGCATACCTGACGCTGAAAGCATCGTCTAAGTTATCATTCACGGTTGGGCAGTTCGGTACGCACATTGGTTACGAGGTTATTGATGCGCCGGTCAATTACAATTACTCCCTGTCTAATCTGTTCAATAACGGACCATTCTACCACCTCGGTCTCAAAGCGCAGTATGCCTTTAGTGACCGGGCTTACCTGATGGTTGGATTGGTAAACAACATCGACCGTAGCTTCGATAATAACCGGGCGAAGGGATTCATCGCGCAGTTGTTCGTCAGCCCGGCCAGTGGCTGGAACGTGTACCTGAATACGGCCGTCTCTAATGAAGCGAACGTACGAACGCTCAATGGCAACGCAGGCGACGATTCGACGGGCACCTACTCCATCTTCGACCTGACGACGACGTACCAGATTTCTCCGAAATTCTTTCTTGGCGTCAATGCCGCAATCGGTTCACAGACGGGTGGTTACCAGCAGTTTAACCCGTATTTCACCGGCACGTCCGTTCGTGAATCTACGAGTTGGGGCGGGGTTGCTGTGTATGGTAACTACGCCATCTCGGACAAGTTTGGCTTGGGTGCCCGCTACGAAGTGTTCGACAATACGGGCGGTGCCCGCGCTCTAACGGCTGCCGATGGCTCGGGTGTAAGCGTTAACTCACTGACGATTACGGGCAACATCACCGCAGCCGATGGTCACGTGCTGCTTAAGCCTGAACTGCGGATAGACAGCTACAGCAAAGACAAATTCCTTGACGGTGACGGACAGCTACAGACGGGTCAGACGACGCTCGGTATGGCTGCCATATTTAAATTTTAAGCGGTTGTTTTCTCGTTTTTTACTTAACCCAATTCATAATTAGTACAACAAAAATCCCTTAAGTACCATGCAAAAACCAAACTACATTCCGTTAGCTATTCTGCTGATTATTAGCTTAGTGGCTGTATTTTCACCCGCCGTTCCGACCCAGATCGTGACGGAAGGTATCAACGCTGGTGACACCGCCTGGATGCTGGTTGCTACGGCCCTCGTGCTGATCATGACGCCTGGTCTGGCCTACTTCTACGGTGGGATGGTGAACAACAAAAACGTGATTTCGACCATGTTGCAAAGCTTCATTGCCATGGGTATTATTAGCGTTCTGTGGGTTGTTGTTGGTTACAGTCTGGCGTTTGGTTCAACCATTGGTGGCTTTGTTGGCAACCCAATGGATCACTTCATGTTCAACGGTGTGCTGGATGGCAAGCCCTGGTCGCTGGCCCCTACGATTCCGTTGGTTGTGTTTGCGTTTTTTCAACTGAAGTTCGCCGTCAATGAACTTGTCTTTACTGTAGCTATCGACCCGTAGCTCAGGCTTGAGCAGCACGTGACCATCGGCTACGGTGATATTGCCCGTAATCGTCAGTGAGTTGACGCTCACGCCCGACCCGTCGGCGGCTGTCAGGGCGCGGGCCCCGCCCGTGTTGTCGAAGACTTCGTAGCGGGCACCGAGGCCGAACTTATCCGAGACGGCGTAGTTGCCATACACAGCAACCCCGCCCCAACTCGTGGATTGGCCGACCAGTGTACCTGTGAAATAAGGGTTCATCTGCTGATAGCCACCCGTTTGTGAGCCAATCGCGGCATTCAGGCCCAAGAAAAACCTCGACGAAATCTGGTACGTTGTCGTCAAGTCGAAGATGGAGTAAGTCCCCGTTGAATCATCGCCTGCGTTGCCATTGGAGGTCCGTACGTTGGCTTCATTGGAGATCGCCGTGTTCAGATACACGTTCCAGCCACTGACCGGGCTGACAAACAACTGAGCAATGAACCCCTTGGCCCGGTTGTTGTCAAAACTACGATCGATGTTATTGACCAACCCCACCATTAGGTAGGCCCGGTCGCTGAAAGCGTACTGCGCTTTTACACCGAGGTGATAGAAGGGCCCGTTGTTGAACAGGTTAGACAGCGAGTAATTGAAGTTGACGGGCGCGTCGATCACCTCATAGCCAATGTGGGTACCGAACTGCCCAGCCGTGAACGACAGTTTAGATGACGCTTTCAGCGTGAGGTACGCCTGCTTGATGGCCAGTGCAGTAGAGGTGGCTGCGCCGGTGTTGAGGGATAACGAGTTGCCGTAGTTACCGAGGTCCGCGTTGTTGCCAAACGCCATGTCGAACACGGCATCTACCTTATCCGATGTGTACGCGGCTTTAGCCTGGACTAAACCCAGTTGAAACTGACCAGCCCGTTGATCGAACGCACGGGCAGCACCAAAAACCCCAACGTTCGAGCGGTCGAGCGGCTTGTTAAAGTTACCGAAGTAGTAGGTGTCCATGTACCCGGAGAAGGTAAATTTACCCGGCTCCGGTGCCGACTCAGGCGCTGGATCAGCGGGGCGCTTCTGCGAAGTAGCCGTAGTATCCTGGGCTTGAAGGGCATGAACGAAGAACAAAGATGTACTAAGTAAAATGATTTTTTTCATAGTGAATGTTTGGTATGTCGGGCGGTCCGGCAGCGGTTTGTTCGGGAACAAATTTTAGGATAAAAATAAGCGTATGCAACTGATTACCTTAAATATTCTAAGACATTTCCCCGATTTAGCCAATTTTGTTTGAAATATTCTACTAATTCCAATATAAATACTGAAAACAACTCTTATTAATATGCTTACATAATATTTTGCCAAAATCACAATTTACCAAATATTATATATAGCTTAATTGATGGCCACTATTAAGGCAAATGAGCCACAAACAAAAAATCCGCACCAGTTGCTGATGCGGATTTTTTGTTCATCCGGTAAAAATACTGTTGCTTATGCTTCAGCGTGGAGCCAGGCTTTTTTAGCCAGCAGGGTTTCTTCGTCTTCTTCGTGTTCAGGATCGGGTACGCAGCAATCCACCGGGCAGACGGCCGCGCACTGCGGCTCTTCGTGGAAACCCATGCACTCGGTGCATTTGTCGCTCACTATGTAGTAAAACTCGTTCGAAACCGGAGACTGCGGAGCTTTGCCACTGATGACCGTGCCGTCGCCAAAGTCAACATCAGTTAATTCAGTTCCCCCACCCCAGGTCCATTCAACACCACCTTCGTAGATGGCTGTGTTGGGGCATTCAGGTTCGCAGGCACCACAGTTGATGCACTCATCGGTGATCATGATTGCCATGAGCAGTACAAATTTATAGAGCGTAAATTCTGGTTCTTATGAATTGGACAACAAATGGAATACC
>QQTW01004510.1_pt1 | contig 10464 bp, 13 predicted proteins | sample 1904831 | NCBI WGS metagenome assembly QQTW01 (sample SAMN09435610, study PRJNA476489) | Subsurface metagenome, whole genome shotgun sequencing project.
TACTTAGCAGCCAAGAGCTAGACCAGCTAGCCAATAAGATCATGGCTAGCTATCTTCGTTAACTTCGTTACACATCCCTCTAGTCAGAACTATGGTCAGGATTGAAAGACCAACATTCTAGACGTCCTGGAACATTGCTCTTCTTTGGCAGGAGTGATGATTTGCCCTATTGGCATGACGTGCCTTGGTTGAGTCTGCCAATCAGCTAAGAACATTTACTTGGTTTGTTTCATCTGACAAGACTAAGCTATCCTTTAACATGAGAACTTTGTTCTGGACTCCTGTCTCTGACTAATGGTTATCACAAGGCTCTTCAAGGACAATACCAAGGGCATGAAAAAGCCAAAGGCCGAGGCAAGAGAATAGAGCAGATGATTCCTATGTGTCATGGGTGGCAAGGTTGCTTCGTTTACTTTGTCAGAATGGTAAAGAAGCATAGCATGGCTCAAACCTTAGATGTGTATATAAAGGCTGCTCCGACGCCATCCAAAGAACCTAACTTCAAACTCATTCAGTAACCAAAGCCTACCTTTGACTATTGAGCAGTAAGATTGACAATTCATTTGCTTCGTTCACGGCTGCTAGCCCCACTTTGTTTACTTCGTTCTTGACCCTTGAGCCTTTGAATTCTCTTGAAGAGGACTTGTCGCCCGCAGGTCTGCTAAGCAGTGACGACGCCGTTGACGCCTTACACATACCATTGATACGGCAGCAATTCAGAGAGTTTGTTCATTGGCGCATGCAGCGGAGTATGCAATGGCTCAGAACGCTGTTTTGATAGCTGAAAATTGTCAGCTGTCATTACAAAACAAAGAACGGATAAGACGCAGGGCCACTGGCAACTGGATCCTAAGCCGAGCAAAACTCATGACCGCTGAAAACATTGCTACTGCTTGTAGTGTGAGGCAAGAAGGTCTCGCAGTGGCCAAGCCATCAGATTTGAGCCTACAGCAACAATCCCCAACCGCAATAGCACAGAAAGGAGAAGCAACAGTACCAGTTATCGCTCTACCTATTGCAATTGAGCCGGCTGACCCATAGCTTAGTTGCGATGGATTGATGCTTGATGATGAAGACATTACTGAACTTGCTGCTGAATATGTAGACCCATATGGTAGCGATATGAAATGACTTAGCAAGCTTAATCTAAAGTTTTGAGAATGTGTTCCGCCAGAGGTGTGTCCCACGAGCGGGTGACCCACGTTAAACCAATGAAAATTATCCTCGGCATTGATTTTTAGGATGAGGCTCGGTCTTGGCCCGATCGGGTTAGGGCCATCTGGGATTTCCACCCGCTAGAATTTTTCTCCTCCACGTTCATCTGCATCTTGTATTGTCGACCTCTACTCGGTCGATCCCAACTCCACTCCACCAAGACATCACAACCCATCTTCGTTCTCCTATCCTGCTCTCATCAAGTCCTCCTTATAGGTTCCGGTATCAACATGTAAGTGCTGAAACTTTCCTTCGCCCACGCATTCGCACGTTCGGTGATGATATGAACTGATCGTCATCAGGTTCTTCCGACGCGCCGCTGCTCGCGCGCTTTCGGCGTCATCTCGACAGTTTTGCGCTCCTGCTCGAACCCCGCCCATCGCCTTGCTCGCTCCCTCCCTCCGGCTGTCTCCGAGTCGTCCGTCGACGTTGGTGTTGTTCCAGAAGCGATGTAACAGCAGTGCGCCGACCGAGACCCATGATGAGTCGGCCGCGGCGGAGATCATGTCGAGCGAGGCTATGTCGGGCGAGGCTGAGTCGGGCTCCGTGTTTGAGCCCACATCAGAGTCTACCAGGACCGAGGCCTCGACGCAAGGCATGTCCGGCTTTACTGCTGCCCGGTCCGGTGACTCTCAGCGGAGCGCATTCCGACCCGACTTTCCTCCCGAGCCGAACCCGAACGTCTACATTGGCAACCTCTACTTTAGCATCTCGGAGTTGGATCTGGAAAAGCAGATGAGCAAATTTGGGCCGCTCAAGCACCTCAAGCTGCTGTACGATGCTAGGGGCATGAGCCGAGGGTGAGCAACAGCCTGCACGTTCTCGTGTCTTTACCAATGACGAGTCCATGGCGCGCTGACCGCTGTCTGTGTTTGTCTTTGACAGCGTCGCCTTTGCAACGTTTGAGACGACCGAGGCCGCTGGGCGTGCTGTCCGCGAGATGAATGGCCGCTTTTTCGAAGGCCGACCGGTGTCGGTGCAGTATGCACGACAACAAATGAACACGGCCGGGCAGGGGCAGAATGCGAAAAATCCGCCGAGCGCGACCCTGTTCATGGGAAACTTGTCGTATGAGTTGACTGATAAGGACCTCAACGACCTCTTTGCCAACATCCAGAATGTGGTGGACGTGCGCGTGGCCATCGATCGGCGGACGGGGCAGCCTCGCGGCTTTGCCCATGCTGACTTCACCGACGTCGAGAGCGCCGTCAGGGCCTACGAGGAGCTGAACGGCAAGATCATGTTTGGGCGTCGGCTCCGGGTCGATTACACCAAACGCAAGCAAATGGGGGACGCTGGATCGGCCGCGGCGACTGCCGAGCCGGCTCAAGGAATGGAGCATTCCCAGTCATGAGGGGAAGGTGCTCGAATGACCTTGGAAAATTTGCGGACCTTTCTAGAGCTGGGGACTTCTTCTACGAACATCGTCTGGTCTTTGTGTACTTGTTTGTTCAATTTCCGGCTGTCAATCAGCTTCTCTCGACTCTACTCGCATTATTTTTACGTGTCTTTTCAATTGCTCTTCACCACCTTCTTCTCCCATTGCATCTTCCATGAACATTGGAATCGGTCGTTGTGTGCTGCATTCTGTGGTCTCTGCCTGTCCACGTGACTTGTTGTCGTCACGCTCAACCTCGGCTTTGTATTATCGGCAGAGCCTCAATCAAGTGCCTCCCATCAGCCAACGTCCTTCAGTTGGCAACGGCGGTGTTCACCACACCAAACACACGATCCGAACAGCAACTCATTATCTGCGATATCGATGTCTCTGCTGGGGGGCGCCGAATGCTCGACGGCTTCAAACCCACTCAGTCAGTTCAGCAAACACGTTCACGACGATCAATCGCAGTATCTTGAGCGCCTGACGGGACCCCGGGCCGATGGCGCCTCACAGAGCATTCGAGGCAACGCGCCTGTGGGCGAGCAAGATGCAGTGAGTGAAACATTAAGTTATCATCTAGAAGACAATATATGAAATCGACGAAACGCTAACGATATGTAGATGCTGGAGGGGTTTCTCCAGAATTCAGATCGCTCATTGAATGACCCCGCTACGGCCCTGCCAGTCACATTTGACCAGATCCGGCAAGAATTGAGTAGCCTTCAGATATCGTCCGCTCCCATGGTGGGAGCATCGATGGAATGGACCGCCGAGTTCAACCGGTCGGATGTTGGAGCTCAGAGGGGCATGGAAGCTGCGTGGGAAGCAGAGTCCATGACAATCGACCAGCAAGGATCGTCACAGCCAACACATGCCGCCACGATGGTGTCGTCAGGGCCAGCGATTGCGCAGCAGCCACAACAGCCGTTGGGTCGACCCATGGTCGGGCCCTGGTTGAGGCCATTAAACATGGGCGCATATCGCCCATCGGTGGCTTCCAGGATGCCATTCTCCGCTTCAACCATGAGTAGGCCAATAGAAGGCAAAGGAAAAGGACGTTTGGTAGAGCTCGATGACGACAAGTGGGAAGCGCAGTTTGCGCAGGTGGACGCACAAGGACAAGATCATGACCGAGACGGGGCGGCGCGAGCAGCGATGGCGCAAGAGCTGAACGAGATGGATCGAGTGGCGACAGATGACACCAGCGACCTTGACGGGCTGTGGCGGGGCATCCATGCCGAGACGGGCTTCGACTTCGACCGGTGGCTGGGAAAAAACGATGACGGCAAGAACATCATGGCGAATGAGGTGGAGGACCTGTTTCTCGCCGACGAAGATATGCCAGGACTTCGCACCCACGAAGGCTTCAAGTGGGATTCAGAGTTGGGCGGATACATCTTTGAAGAAGACAATCCGTTTGAGAACGTGGCGGACCCATTCGCCGAGGGCATGCGAATCATGCAAGAGGGAGGCAATCTCTCGCTCGCCGCGCTCGCCTTTGAAGCTGTCGTCCGAAAGAACCCCGAACATGTCCAAGCCTGGACGATGTTGGGCAATGCACAGGCGCAGAACGAGAAAGAGTTGCCCGCCATTCGTGCCCTGGAACGCGCCATCCAGCTCGACCCGACGAAGCTCTCTGCGCTGATGGGTCTCGCGGTGTCCTATACAAACGAAGGATACGATGTGAGCGCCTACCGCACCCTCGAGCGCTGGCTGGCAACTAAATACCCGGACATTGCGTCGATCGAGGCGCCGACAACCAGCGACGATATCGACGGCATATTCTCCAGTCGGGCCCGACTCGCGGATCGGATCCGCAGCATGTTCATCAAAGCGGCGCAGCTCTCACCCGCAGGTGAAGCCATGGATCCCGACGTCCAGGTCGGACTCGGGGTGCTCTTCTACGGCGCCGAAGAGCACGATAAAGCCGTGGATTGCTTTTCGGCGGCCCTGGCCTCCACCGAAACCGGGACCAGCAACGCCCGCACTCAGCGTCATCTACTCTGGAACCGCCTTGGCGCGACGCTGGCCAACTCCGGCCGCAGCGAGGAGGCCATCGCCGCGTACGAAGAAGCGCTGAGACTTCGTCCGAACTTCGTCAGAGCGAGATACAATCTCGGCGTCAGTTGCATCAACATCGGCTGTCTCGAGGCCGCAGCCCAGCATCTCTTGGGAGCGTTGGCGATGCATAAGATCATGATCAAGGACGGTCTAGAACGTCGAAGAGGCTTGTTAGGCGGTGGTGGTGGGGATGAAGACGTCCTAGCAGCAGGTGGTGATGGCAAGAGAGCAGGGACCGAGATGGCGGAAGGTGATGGAATTTACGGCTCGCTCAATCCCAGCACGAACCTGTTTGATACCCTCCGGCGGGTCTTCGTTCAGATGGGCCGAGTGGACTTGGCGGGGCGAGTGGGACCCACGATCGACCTCGAAGCGTTTCGAAAGGAGTTTGACTTCTGATGGTTGTTTACAATCTTTACGTTGGTTATATTTCATGCATGTCATGTTTCGGCTTCTATCATCATCATCATCATCGGGTGATTTTGTTCTACTGTCATCAAGCGTCTCTGACGAATACATAAAAACGACCATGGCGTCGTGGTAGGAACCAGGGCATGATGGTTTTAATATACGATCTACATACGATATTCTAGCCGAGCTAGCGGTAAGTATATATCACACATTTCCGACAATCGAGATAGAATTCGCCCATTCAACAATTTCTCCATGGTGGGGGTCCGTTCTGATTCAGGCTTCCCGGGAAGGGGATATTCTGTTTTGACTTGTTAAGACCAGCTTTCAAGCCGGCTTTACTTTTATTTGAAAACCAATTGGACTCGGCTCAGTTCAGCTCCGTTGGAGGGATCACACAACTATCCCGTTTGATCCTCATGTGGCCGCGATCTTCGAGAGGTCGAACAGTTTTACGAAATAGTTTATACCCGATGAGAGCCATCGCATTTCTGGAGCAAGTCAGGATACTTGAGATCGTGATCAGACCGGGTCAAACGGCACCTTGATATCAAGTCATCATTTCCGTCATAGATTTTATCGGTTATGACTGGTTTCGAGTACTTATTCCAACGGCTTTTCTCTTGGGAAGTGATGACCGTCTCAGTTATATGATGTGTGACAACATCCAGTGGATGATCAGTTGAGTTAGCGTCCACTGGAGTAACCCATATCGCGTCACTCATCGTCATTCCATCCCTCGTTGGTCTGAGATTCTGAATCTGTTGTTCCTGCTAGACTTCGAACAAGCGTTCGCCTTCTACCGTGTGCGGTCGGTGGATATGAAGGTGTCTGAGTAGCATTTCGCGCTTGGCTTTGTGGCAACGGAGGGACCTTCCTACATCTTTGTGTTAACCGTACGATGGACATCATCTGCGCTACCATTCCATGAGAGATGGCGAGTGATGGATGGTAGACGACATTGAAAGAAGTGGGTGAGGATGCAGAATGAATATTCAGCTTAGTTACAGGAAGTAGATACATGAGATGAATGGCCGATGTTATGATTCCAGCAAAAGAATATAAGGAGGTTCCCATATGGTAGACTTGAGAATGGACATTTGCCAAGAGCTGAGGCATGAGGCAATATATAAGAGCGAACACAAATATGATATAAGATGCAAAGATAACAAGACGAAACATCATCAGCTAATCGATGGCATAGAACGAAAAAACCAAGAAAAAATCATTTACCTGCTGGGATAGAAGAAAGAAAAGTGGAAATATTTGAGAGCTAAGCCAATATCCTAACCTTGCACGCTCGCAACGACCCAAAAACCATCATCAAAAACCAACTAAACGGCTCTTTACAACCCACCCAGAGAGCCATTCAACAGACGAAAAGCCTTCGACTTCATCCGCCTGGACCATTCGACCGAGATCTTGCATTGTTCCTGTCCATCGAGGGTGTACGGACGACTTTCCTGGCATTAGAGGTAGAATGATGGCCGTCATCATCACCACACCGGCCAAGACAATCCAGGCAAAACACCGTTCCGTCCGGACCTTGTTCCACGCAGCACGTGCTGCAGATCTTCTTCTCTCGCCCCTCGTCCTGACAGAATCCCTCGCAGACACGCAAACAGATAAAGCATGTCCGTTGCTGACACGCCTCGCAGTCACCATAGGACGATAGTTGAGTCTTGGTCAGTGGGCGACGGTAGCAGATGTGACAGCTTGAGAGCAGTGAGGCTGGTGGTGGGGGATTATTGGACTTCGAGAGAGCTGCTGAGGCGACGGTGGGAGACTTGGATGCGGGTAATGGAGGCGTAGGTTGGATCTGGGACTCGTTCTTGACCACTCGAAGACGCTTTCGGGGCCGCGATGCTGCTGCTGCTGCTGCACCTTGGGTGGTGTGTTTGGTAGGGGCAGGAACGTCTGAGCTTTCACTTGGGTGCCCATGGCTTGGAAGAGTCTCAGGGGAGTCGGTCTCAAGGCTATAAGAGCTCAGTATGAGGGCATGTTCGCTAATTGAGCTCTTCTGGTTGAGTTTGTTTCACCTGGTTACTCTCGGTGTAGGTCCACCAGACTCGTTACCATCTCTTTTCCGCTTCTTGGAGCTCGGTGAGGTCCCATTGTTGTTAAGAGCTGGATAGTCCTGCGTCATGAGGATATCGGAAGGAGAAAGTCGACCGGGCATTTGTGTTGTACAGGGTGAGGGAGAGGCTTAGGAGCTCCGGGTACACATGGGGAATGTCTATTCCCAAGGAAGTTTGTACAGGGCAAGCTGAATGCTGTGGGCTGACCCAAAGCAGAGCGGACGAAGTGGGCTGAAGTTCATGTCATGGTTGTTCGGTTGCAGTGCAGGTCGGAGCTTTGGGTCGACGCGCTTCCGTGAAGGGACGGGAAACCTGCATCGCTGGTTACACGTGACCTCATACACGACACATATGATCTCAACGCGTCTTTTGTTGACAATCCAGAGGACAACAGGAACTTCCTCTTCCTTTGGAGACATCTTCATGGTTTATTTGTTGTTGATGGTTGTTCAGATACTACGGAGTTGATGCTTTGGAGCATTCCGTGGTTGAGCTCTCAGCACGTGACCTCGGCGTCGGAGTTAACCCCAGTGCCGACCACCAACAGAAGCGCGTCATTGCAAAGACTCCCCCACGACGAGGACTGTGAACATGTCGACATCTGGAGCAAAGATCATTGCCCAAGCTCTGCGGAGCCTGGGCGTGACGGTCATCTTCGGCATCGTAGGAATTCCAGTGGTGGAAATTGCTGAAGAGGCCATTAATCTTGGGATTCGCTTCATTGGATTCCGCAATGAGCAAGCGGCCAGCTACGCAGCGAGCGCATATGGATACCTAACTGGAGAGCCTGGAGTGTGCTTGGTCGTTGGTGGACCAGGCGTATTCCATGCCATTGCTGGTGTTAGTTCTTCGTGTCGCCGGCAAACATCAATTCATGTTGATGTTCGCTGACGATATTCCAGGTTGGCAATGCTTCTGCCAATGCGTTTCCTCTTTTGCTGCTGGCTGGATCCTCGGAGACACACCTGATTGGAAAGGGCGCCTTTCAAGAATTGGATGCTGTTGCACTTCTAAAACCTCATACAAAACTATCTGTGCGGCCGTCAAGCTTCGATGTGCTACCACATGCTGTTCGAGATGCTTACCAAGCAGCATGGTGTGGAAAGCCAGGCGCAGGATTTGTTGATCTCCCTGCGGATCTCATCCAAGGCATGCAAGATGTAGAGCAACAAGTGGAGCAGGTACGGAAGGTGCTTCAGCCGGCAGAACCGGGCTCGAATGAGCGGCATATCCGCAAAGTAGCCTCTGTCATACGAGAGGCTAAAGCACCGTTGGTAGTCATTGGCAAGGGGGCGGCGTACGCTAGAGCTGAAGGCGCCATTCGTAAGCTCGTTGATAGGTATTCTTAGCAGCAACGGACATACTCAAAGCCACTCAGTGACTGGTGTCTAGGACAGGAGTGCCGTTCTTGCCAACGCCGATGGGAAAAGGAGTCGTGCCAGACTCGCACCCGCAAAACATGGCTGCGGCACGCTCAACTGCCCTGAAGCACGCCGACGTGGTGTTACTCCTTGGAGCACGTCTGAACTGGATCGTCCATTTTGGAGAACCGCCGAAATGGAACCCCGGGGCTCGCTTCATCCAAGTGGACATCTCCGCAGAAGAACTTGGCCGTAACCGGGCTGACCCAGAGCTCGGAATACTGGGTGATATTGATATCGTCGTGCGGCAGCTGGTTTCCGCTCTGGAGGACTGGCAATGGCAGCCCAGTGTCTCCGAATATGAGAAGCTACTTTACGAAGCGAAGAGGAGAAATGAGGCTGCCGCTGCGAAGAAGGCAGAAGAAGATAAATTACCAATGACTTTCAACCGAGCGTTTGATGTCATTCGGTCTACGTTGCATCAATTGTCTCCACCTGAAGAGGGAGGCATCGTGTACGTCTCGGAAGGAGCAAATACCATGGATATTTCACGATCTATGTTTCCCGTCGAGCATCCTCGCCTGCGCCTCGATGCAGGGACGTACGCCACGATGGGTGTCGGATTGGGATATGCGATCGCCGCTCATGCCGCATACAACAGTGGATCAAGGTCGTCCGAGAGAAACTCAAAGAAGATTGTGGCACTAGAAGGCGACTCGGCATTTGGATTCTCGGCCATGGAGGTCGAGACGATGGCCCGCTACGGTATGGACGTGCTCATCTTTGTGCTGAACAATGGTGGCGTGTACCATGGCGACTCGACGTCCGCGGATGAATGGCTCAATCTCCAGAAAGCGACACTGGAAGGAAGATTGCATGGCGGGCTACGCAGCACCAGCTTAGGTTGGGAAGTGCGCTATGAGAAGATTGCGGAAGCCTGTGGAGGACTGGGCTTCTTTGTACGCACGCCAGAGGAGGTCGAACGGGCAACTGTCGAAGGATTCAAAGCCAAGGTCCCGGTGGTGGTCAACATTGTTATCGAGGCTGGTTCATCCAAGAAACTAGTAGGTGGTCATGTTTCGTCTTTGCCTTCGCTGTTTCTTGTAACTTGTTCGACATGTATCTCAAGTTCGTGAAGGATACTTGATTGACCAAGCTTTAACAGGAATTTGGATGGCAAGCAAGCTCTCAGAAACCGGGCAAGCAAACCAAGTTATGATGACTCTGTCAATTGGATCTTCACCATCAAGAGACGGAGGTTTAATGACCTGGAGAAGTGCTACTTCGAAGAAGACAGACCCAGCTCGCACAGGGCTAGATACACGGGTGCAAGCCAGTCCTGCGCATTGATAAATCCCACGTACCCGAGGAGGCCTCGTCCAACCTTTGTGACAGCCGCAGGCGAAGTGTTGCTCATCATACCCCAGTCTTCCTCTGGCCTGCAGCGATAGATCTGATCAAGCAACTTGACATTTGCCAACCTAAGGCCCGTGTGTTGGTCTCCCACCACGAGGAATTCGACCATATCCTCCCAGGAAATTTTTTCCGAAAGGGTCGTGACCATTTTGTCGGAATTAGTTACCCAGTCTAATTCGTCGAAGTATCCATATCGCCAAGGGAGATCCCAGATCAGCTGGAAGAAGCGATTGAGGTCTGGCGGTCCGACTCCGTCGGCAAAAGCACCTCCCAGGACGACTGTGCCGCCAGCACGAGCATAGAGAGCCAAGATCAGGGCCAGATTACGATGATTCGGCTTGGTGATAGCGGCATCGACGACGAGCACCGCAGCAAGGTTGGACGCGCTGGCCATCTCCTCAATAGCCTTCTTGCCCTCGGTGGTCTCAATGAGGTTGTATATGTCGCTCAGTTCCTCCAGAACATCCACGTAGTGACGCCGTACGGCAGAGAAGGGAATTGGACTATCCGGAAGCGACAGCAACAGGAGCTGTGGCTTGAT
>QQTW01004511.1_pt1 | contig 10463 bp, 3 predicted proteins | sample 1904831 | NCBI WGS metagenome assembly QQTW01 (sample SAMN09435610, study PRJNA476489) | Subsurface metagenome, whole genome shotgun sequencing project.
AATGGGTTTATTCTCCTGCGGATTATCAAATGCTAAATTATCCGGATGTCAAATTTAATTGCCAGGATATCGAGTAAATAACTAGTACTATTTTTATACAAAGCGATTGGGTAAATCGTATTTGCATTCGAGACAAAATTAAGTTTAAGAATGAGAAACTATATTTAACCAAATCGCGTCTAGCTGCTTGCTTAAATAGTTACCATCCGATTAAAAATTTAATGTTTTCTTTCAAGGCCACAATGCTAGGGAGTAGAGTATACTTTGTCAAGAATCAGATAAATAGTTATTATTGACCAGTAATAAATATAGTTAAATTCAATAGTTTACTTAACCTTAATCAATAACTAGGTTGTTGAAATCAAAAAACTTCAGCCTGGATGATTTATGTTTAAATAGGACTTACGCTTTATAGATCCCCCAACAAGAGCGCTAAATTAGGGGCTTTATAGATTCCCCCCAATTTATCGGGGGGCTAGGGGGGATCGAGGTTTCAGGTTTTCAGTGCGTAACTCCTGTTAAAGTCAAATAAATATTTTCTATCTGTTAAATATCTTGATTTTTGCTAATGAACATGCAAATTTTCAGGATTATCTACATAGTACTGGGTATCTAATATCTAAATAAACTCTGTTATAAAGTACCGATAGTCACGGTGCTTGGTGGTTCAAGCCGTGTAAGGAGCGTGCAAAGTGGAGAACAATAAGTCATTTGGCTGGACGCAAGGCGCAATAATCGCATTGGTGGGGTTGGGAAGCTGTCTAAGTTTGGGTTTGATGCTGCTTGTTAAACCCGATACATTAATTAAGCAGAGTACGCAAACAATCGATGTTAAAGATTTATCTCTCAAAGCTGTGACAACGCAAATTGAGGGATTCAAAACAGAAATGCTTACTAGTTTCCAAAAGGAAGCTGCAATCAAAGGCTTTGGTTACAATTTACCGAAACGTTTTGAGGGAGGACTGATCTCGGAAGCAACACTTCCGCCTAAGGATAAAACTATTGCTTTAACATTTGATGACGGACCGTGGCCCAAGAGTACGACACAAGTGTTAGATATCCTGAAAAAAAATAATATCAAAGCAACATTTTTTATCGTTGGGCAGAACCTGAAGGAGTACCCAGAGTTGGGTAAGCGGGTTGTAAATGATGGACATATCATTGCCAATCACACTTGGCATCACTGGTATCATCACATGAACCCGCAAACTTCTGCTTTTGAAATCGATAACACGACGAATTTAATTTATAAAGTAACAGGTGTGAAGACCAATTTATTCCGACCACCCGGAGGAATTAAAACGAATGGTCCATACAATTACGCGAAAAATCAAAAATATGCAACGATAATGTGGTCATCGGATTCGAACGATTATTCACGACCATCCGTATCGAGATTAATTCATAACGTCATGCGAGAAGCTAAACCCGGTGGGATTGTACTCATGCATGATGGTGGTGGAAATCGTTCAAATACAGTGAAGGCTTTACCACAAATCATCAGTACTTTTAGGAAGCAGGGTTATCGTTTTGTAACAGTTCCTGAACTGTTAGAGTTGGAAGACAAACATTTGCAGACAACTGTTACAGCTACAGCTAAAACTACACCTGCAACTACAGTGACAATTAAAAAGCCGTAGTATATTTACGCTGCTTTAACTCCAAGAGAATATTGTCAGAAATTGGAGATTGTAAAAAACGGTTTAATATAATACCAAATCCGTTGATTGCACACGGTATTTGTAAGGGCACAGCACTACTGTGTTCCTACCGTTTGTGTTTTCATTTAACCGGATTCGATATAACTAGTACTCTACCAAGTTCGATAATTCGGGCTTGGTTTTACAATAAGTAATTTTACTTCAAATAATGCACCATCTGTTAATCTGTAATTAAATTTTTGCTATTGCTCGAAAATCAGCATTAATTTGTAGAAAAAGTAAAACTGACGGTGAATAGTGAAGGAGTTACGGTGTGAGAAAGAAAAGACGAAGACGGTTAAAATTACTTAATTTAGCTTTATTAATCGGTTTAGCTGTTTTAACAGTCACCTTAATTGTGGGAATGCTAATTCCAATTAAACAAACTGTTTTTAGCAATAATTTTAAGCAAGCGGTCAACGCTAGTAGTTTCACAAATAATACAAATGCACTAATAGAGTCACTCAAAACGCAAATGCTGGACAGTTGGCAGCAAGAAGCGAAAGAAAAGGGTGTTTTTGAGGAAATACCAAAGCGGTATCAAGGAGTAACGCTAAATAGCGTCAAACCCAATCAAAGTGAGAAAATAATTGCGCTGACCTTTGATGATGGACCTTGGCCCAAATATACTGAGAAAATTTTAGATATCCTTAAAGAAAATAACGTTAAGGGAACATTTTTTGTCATCGGACAAAACCTCAAAAACTTTTCCGAAATTGGTAAACGGATTGTCAGCGACGGACATACAATTGCCAACCACACCTGGCATCATTGGTATCACAAAATGAATTCCAAAACTGCTGCTTTTGAAATTGATGCAACAGCAGACCTAATTTATAAAACTACAGGTGTGAGAACTACTTTATTTCGACCACCCGGAGGCATTGTTAGCAACGGTCCGGCTGGATATGCTAGTAGTAAAAATTACTCTGTGATTATGTGGTCGGCTGATTCGATTGATTATAAACGACCGACTGTTACCAGGTTACTTAGGAACGTCACGCGGGCATCAAAGCCTGGTGGTATCGTATTAATGCATGATGGTGGTGGTATACGCGATCGCACTGTTCAAGCGTTACCAAAAATGATTAAAACGTTTCGCAAACAAGGTTACAAGTTTGTAACGATACCAGAAATGTTAGAAATCGAAGACAAACAATTAGCGTCGATATCGAAGAAGTAGGGAGTGGGGAGTTAGGGAGTTAGGAGTTAAGAGTTAAAAAATATTCTTTCCTTCCTCCACCCCCCCTTGTCCCCCTTGTCCCCCTTGTTCCCCTACTCCCTAATTACACTGGACTTAGTTGTTTTTCAACTTGAGAAGCTTCGGGACTGTCCTCTTCAGAGGGTGGAACTAATTGCCAGAACTTGGGTAGGTAATCAAGCCAGTTTTCGAGAATTATTCGGGCTTTGGGTGAATTAGTGCGATCGCAATGTGCTTGAATTAAATCGCGCAGTTGTTTTTCACCTATTTTGGAATTAACTCGTTGAATTTTGACATTCTCCTTGTTGACTAATTCCGCAAAACTACCAGTCTCATCCAAGAAGTACGCAAGTCCACCGGTCATCCCCGCTGCAACGTTGCGACCGACTTTACCCAAAACCACAATTACACCACCTGTCATGTACTCGCAGCAATGGTCGCCGGCACCTTCAATGACTGCTGTCGCTTTGGAGTTACGCACCGCAAATCTTTCTCCAGCGAGTCCGTTGGCATATAAGTAACCACCAGTCGCCCCATAAAGACAGGTGTTGCCAATTATTACGTTTTGTGCTGGGTCATATTTGGCATTCGCAGGGGGCTTAATAATAATTTCACCGCCGTTCATACCCTTACCAACATAATCGTTGGCTTCACCCGTCAGAGTCAGAACCATACCGGGAAGGTTAAACGCACCAAAACTCTGTCCGACACTGCCTATAAAGTTGAGATTAATTTGCCCTTCAAAGCCATTATTGCCGTATTGCGATGCAATTAAACCAGCTAATCGTGCCCCCACTGTCCGGTCTGTATTAATAATCTTTTTCGTGAGGGTGACGCTGGACTGGTTGGCAATTGCGGTTTGAATGTTCGCATCAGCAAGTAATTCGTCATCCAATACCGTACCATTGCTGTGAACTTCTTCATGCTGCAACCAAGTCCGATTCTCCCGCGTGTCGGGTAAATTTAATAAGCAATCGAGGTTAAGTGCTTGCGTCTTCACAAGCTGTGCATCTGCGCGTGCTTTCAACAAGTCAGCGCGTCCGACAACTTCCAATAACGACCGATAACCCAGGTGTGCTAGCAAACTCCGGACTTCTTCAGCAATGAAGTAGAAGAAATTTACGACATGTTCGGGCATTCCCGTAAACCGCTTCCGCAATTCTTCTTTTTGCGAAGCCACACCTACCGGGCAATTATTGGTGTGGCAAACCCGCGCCATTATACATCCTTCGGCAATCATGGCTATCGACCCAAAGCCGAATTCTTCCGCACCCATTAAAGCACCCATTACCACATCCCAACCACTCTTCAAACCGCCATCGACACGCAAAATTACGCGATCGCGCAGTTGGTTGTGCATCAGCACGCGATGAACTTCGGTTAATCCAAGTTCCCACGGTGAACCAGCGTGTTTAATCGAACTTAAGGGAGATGCGCCCGTACCGCCGTCGTGCCCGGATATTTGGATGATGTCGGCATTCGCTTTTGCCACGCCTGCCGCAATTGTACCGATACCGATTTCCGCTACCAACTTCACCGAGACCTGCGCTTTCGGATTAATTTGGTGCAAATCAAAGATTAACTGCGCCAAATCTTCAATCGAGTAAATATCGTGGTGCGGGGGTGGCGAAATCAAAGTTACACCAGGTTTAGAAAGGCGCAACATCGCAATATACGGGCTAACTTTTTTACCAGGTAGCTGTCCGCCTTCACCCGGTTTTGCACCTTGGGCAATCTTAATTTCGATTTGCTTGGCACTCATCAGGTATTCGGGTGTAACTCCAAATCGACCTGACGCAACTTGTTTTATCGAACTTTTGGCTCTGTCTCCATTCTTTAAACCTTTAAGATGGGGTAAAGTCTGAGAAAATCCTTCTGCATCAACATCATCTAAGACTTTATAGCGTACCGGGTCTTCACCACCTTCACCCGAATTCGATTTCCCTCCGATGCGGTTCATGGCAATTGCGAGGGTTTCGTGTGCTTCTCTCGATAGCGCACCCAACGACATCCCACCCGTGCAGAACCGTTTGACAATTTCAGCTACCGATTCGACTTCTTCAACGTTTATCGGTTGCCTGTCGCTTTGGAAATCCAACAAATCGCGTAATGCTGTTACAGGTCGGTCTTCGAGATACTTCCTGTAAACTTCGTAATGGTTATATCCTTCACCCTTAATAGCTTTATGCAGCGCTTTCGCCAATTCTGGGCTGTTCATATGGTACTCGCCACCGGGACGGTACTGCACGAATCCCAAGTTTTCCAACTTTTTGACGTTGAGTTCGGGGAAAGCTTTACAGTGAAACGAGAAAACTTCTTGTGTTAGTTCGCGTAAACTCAAACCACCGATGCGCGAAGTTGTCCCCCTGAATCCGAGTGAGAGTAAATCTTCACCAATCCCAATCGCTTCAAAAATTTGTGCAGCTTGGTAACTCGCAAGCAGCGAAATACCCATTTTCGACAGAATTTTTAATAAGCCAGATGCGATCGCTTTGCAGTAGTTTTTCAGCACTTTATCTAAGCTAATCGCCTCAATTTTACCCCGTTGCATAAATTGTTGGGTTTTGGGGTCTATCCACCAATCGCGCACTGTCATCAATGCCATATACGGGCAAACTGCATCTGCACCGTATCCTATTAAACATGCAAAATGATGCGTACTCCAACATTGAGCAGTATTGACAATTAAAGATGCTTGCGTTCGTAATCCTTGACCAATCAAGTAATGGTGAACTGCACCAACTGCCAATAAAGGTGGAATGTAGGTTGATTCTGCGTCGAGGAGAGCGCCAATTCGGTCACTCAGTACCAAAATTTTTGCACCTGCACGTACCGCGTCGGCAGCTTTGGCTTGGAGTGCAACAACGGCAGACTTTAAGCCATCAGGACTTTCTCCAATTGGAAATAATGTCGATAATTCGACAGTCTTAAACGACGACTGCTTGATGACATCTAACTCAATTTCCAGTAAAACTGGAGAATCCAACTTCAACCGCCGTGCGTATTCGGGTTTAGGGTCTAATATATTACCTCGTTCGCCCAATTCAACTTTGAGCGACATTACCAAACTTTCGCGTAGCGGGTCGATTGGCGGATTCGTCACCTGTGCAAACCGTTGTTTGAAATAGTCATACAACAGGTGGGGTTTTTCTGAAAGCACTGCCAGCGGAATATCGTCACCCATGCAGAAGGTTGCTTCTTTCCCATCCTGTGCCATCGGCACAATCACCATTTCCACATCTTCAGTGGTGTAGCCAAAAGCTATTTGCTGCCGTAATAAATTTTGACGGTCAGTTGTTCGTTGTTGGTTGTCATTGGTTAGTTGTCCGTTGGCTGTTGTCTGTTGTCTGTTGTTATTGGTTAGTTGTCCGTTGGCTGTTGTCTGTTGTCCGTTGTCATTGGTTAGTTGTGTGTTGGCTGTCAGTTGTCCGTTGACAGATGACCCATTACCATTGACAAATGACCCATTACCATTGACAAATGACAAATGACCATTAACTAACGACGATAATTCCTGTCGATGCTGCCCTAACCATTCCCCATAAGGGTGCTTTTTCGCAATTCGCTGCTTAATCTCCCAGTTCTTCAATACCTCCTTGGTTTCCAAATCCACGGCAATCATTTGCCCAGGCCCTAAGCGACCTTTCTCAATAATGTTTTCTTCGGGAAAATCAACTACACCCGCTTCGGAAGCTACAACTATATAATCATCCTTCGTAATGCAGTAACGCGCAGGTCTTAAACCATTACGGTCAAGCGTTGCACCGACCTTACGACCATCCCCAAATACCAACAGCGCTGGACCATCCCAAGCTTCTTGCATCCCGCTGTAGTATTCATAAAAATCTACAATCTCCGGATAATTACGCAAATCGGGCTGGTTGTTGTACGCCTCCGGAACCATTATCATCAACGCTTCCAGCGGACTGCGTCCCGAACGTACTAGCACTTCTAGAACGTTATCTAAAGTTGCCGAATCGCTGCTATCAATTTGTACAAATGGCTTGAGTTCGTCGAAGCGTCCCGACCAAACCGGATGATTCAAACTCGCTTCGCGTGCTGTCATCCAATTGATATTACCCAGCAAAGTATTAATTTCGCCGTTGTGACCCAACAACCGCATCGGTTGCGCGAGATGCCACTTCGGCATTGTGTTAGTACTGAAGCGACGGTGATACACAGCAAAAGCACTAATATAAGCAGAATCTTTTAAGTCGGTATAAAACTCACCCAATACTGCCGAACGCACCATGCCTTTGTAAACAATAGTACGGTTCGACAATGATGCAACATAAATGTCTTCAGAAATATTTTTTACAGCTTTGACAATGCGACGACGAGCAAGATAAAGTTGTCGCTCTAATTCATCACCGCTTTTATCTTCTGAAACTAGTAAAACTTGTTCAATCGTCGGTAGGTTTTCCCGCGCTTGCACGCCTAACAAATTTGATTGAATTGGTACTTCTCGCCAGCCCAATACTGTCAGTTTTTCTTCGGATGCTACTTGCTCAAAAATACTACGTGCTTGTTTCGCTAGTTCCTGTGACTGTGGTAAAAAAATCATTCCGACCGCATGTTTATCTGTAGCAGAATCATGTATAAACTGCGATGGAAATTCTTTTTGGAACAACTGCCAGGGGATCGCAGTCAATATTCCTGCACCATCACCAGAATCTCGATCTGCACTACACCCACCCCGGTGTTCCAAACAGGTTAAAGCTGCTAGAGCTTTTTCAATAATTTCATGGCTAGCTTGATTTTGACGATGAGCAATAAAACCCACACCACAAGCATCGCGTTCTTCTACCAGCCATTTTTGTCCTTGATACATATACCTCTTATGCGAATCACCTGAATTTGTCATTTTTTGTACTTGACTGTTTGACTCTTTATTCATATGTCCCTGACACCAAAATTAGTGATTTTTTTGACTTGATTATGCGAATGTGAAAAAATTTTCTAAAATTTTCTTTTAGGAATGATGGAGAAAATACGATAACGCAAAATTTTAGAAAAAAAGGAAAAAAAATTCTAACTTCGGGTTTGATTTTTTAGTACCCGTGTTCAAATCATACCGTTATTTTTTAGGGTTTATGCTGAGTTAGGCAAATTACATTCGCCTAATCGTCTTCTATTTATATCCTGAAGCTATGTATTTCTTCAATTACCTTTTTCCAAAATCGAATTAGTTTCCAGGTACAGCTTGGCTTTACTTACCTGAAACGATCGCATTTTACCTAAGCTTGTTTATAAAGCTGCGAATATTGAATTTTTTGCCACCAAATCAGCCTATTACACTACATGCCCATTTGACAATTCCTGACTATTTCTTTAATTATGCCAATTAATAATCATTCTTAGTTGTCACTTGTGTTGCTGTGAGTTCAACCCCTACTTAAGTAGCAACCATGAGTGAAGATTGAAAATCTTTACTTCAATTGCATTTAAAACTAATGCATTGGCGTAGCCTGTCCGTAGGACTAAGGAAACGCAGCCACTCCTTCTTTTAAGTATCGCTTGGCTTGTACAAGTGCCAATCGGTACAGTTATTTGCATGTTTTTTGGTAGGAAAATTGCTTTTTGGCTCACAAGAGACAAAAGTCCATATTTACATTATCACGTTCCGATCTAAAAGTTGCGCCATTGCTTTTTTTAATACTGGAAAATTTTTCAAGTCGATGTCTTTGCAGACAATTCTTACCAAGTAACAAAATTATGCTTCAAAAGTCGAATATTTACTTAAACTCAAACTGGAATCTAATTGCTACTATCAAGCTTTCATTCGGTTGTGGGTTATCAATACTATCAATCTTACTGTATTTAACTGCTCATCTTCATACCGTAAATGCACAGACTCAAACCCCAATTAAACCGCAACCCGGAACAACTCAAACACCAATATCACCACTAATATCGCCACTACCACCACCCGTACCGAATGCCAGTGCTTACGGCAATCAAATTTCTCTTAACGGTCGCACTCTTCCTGGTGTGTGGTTCCAACAAGCAACATCCAAAAAGGTTACTACGCACATCGCTGATGGAACGTTACGACAATTGATAGGTATAGACCTGTTAGACACCAATAATCCGACAAAACAACCTATACAGTGGTTTTCTTCGTATACCAAACCGCAAACTCTGACGGCGATTCTGGCAGGAAGTTATCGCTATCTGGATATTACCGATCTAATTAAAACAGCAGGGTGGCAAATCCAAACCCAAGGCAACACGATCGCGATTTCCACCCCGCGTTCAATAATCACAGGTATTAGTGAAAGTAACTACGTAGTTTCAGAAACGCAGCTAAATACACCTTCACCCAAACTAGTTGTCATCAACCTAGAACGTCCAACTCCTTGGCAAGTGCGACAAGAACTGCCAGCCAAACGAGTTGTAGACCCCGATGCAGTCAATCAACCAACAGCACCACCAAACCGCGAGTGGACAATTTTGCTTGATGGCATTGCCGACCCGGCATTAGTTCAACGCTACACGCCAATAATATCAACACCAATACCAACACCGATACCCCAAGTTACACCACCACTAAATCTGACCAAGCAACTACCAATACCAGTACCAAACCCAATACCGATTGTTACACTACCCGAACCCACAATTAAACAAGTCGAAGTCGTTAACAATCAAACTTTAATTAGGATTAGTGTCCCCTTTGGTTTTGCACCTCGAATCCAGTCTGCACCGAATCGTTCCAGCTTGAATGTTGAAATAGTCAGCGAAGCATTATTACCCCGTAATATCGCTTGGGCATCTGGGTTACGCTGGCGACAACAGTGGGTAAATTTAGCACAAGACCGTTTTCCAGCAGTATGGTTAGAAATCAATCCCCGTGCTGTTGAGATAAAACCGATAGTTTCTAACCCAGATACCCTGATTGGCACCGCACCTTTAATTCAAACTGCCCAAAAATACGGTTCTGTCGCGGGAATTAACGGTGGATACTTCAATCGTAACAACAGATACCCATTAGGCGCAATACGCCGCGATGGACAATGGTTATCGAGTCCGATATTAAACCGGGGCGCGATCGCATGGAATAATTCAGGGCAATTTTACGTAGGCAGACTAGCACTCGAAGAAACATTAATTACAGCTAATAACCAACGCCTACCATTACTATTTCTTAATAGCGGCTACGTTCAAAGCGGCATTGCCCGTTATACACCCGTTTGGGGCACTACCTATACCCCGCTTACCGACAACGAAATTATTATTACCATCCAAAAAAATCAAATCATTAGTCAACTATCCGCGCTCAAAGCCGGCGAAACCCCCATCCCGATCCCCGCTGACGGTTATATTTTAACTTTGCGCGGTAACGCCGCCACTAATCTAACCCTCTTACCACCAGGTACTAGAGTCAGCATTCAAAGTTCAACCATCCCTACCGACTTCAACCGTTACCCCAACATCATCGGTGCTGGTCCCTTGCTAGTTCAAAATCGCCAAGTCGTCCTTGATGCTAAAGCCGAAAAATTTAGCGATGCCTTTATTACCGAAAAAGCTATTCGCAGCGCCATTTGTACCAATGAGCGCGG
>QQTW01004512.1_pt1 | contig 10462 bp, 4 predicted proteins | sample 1904831 | NCBI WGS metagenome assembly QQTW01 (sample SAMN09435610, study PRJNA476489) | Subsurface metagenome, whole genome shotgun sequencing project.
AATGAGGGGCGAAGGTCAGGAATCCGTCCACCTTGAAAAAGAGTCGTACCACTCTACCACGAATGAAATCTAGAGCTTCTGATTGCCGCATAAGCTGCTTAGCGGAGAGCGTGAGCATACACACAATATGCCGCCCGGTCGAAGATCGTCGAGAACGGCAGAAGGGCACCATTATACTGAGTACGACAATGTGATCGTCATTCGTATGAGAGAAACCCAGGGTAAGTCGTCGCCAGAGACTGCAGGGGAGGAATTTCCCAGCCGCGGTCAGGGGAATGGCTAGATTTGGCCCGGGCACAATTAAATTAATGCTAGCTCTAGTCGATGTCCATGTCGTAGTCGTGAATATATACGTCGCTGTCGCTTTCGCTGCCTTCGCTCGGGTCGTCAAACGGAACCATCGGCTGGTGGTGGTGCTGATATTGCAACTGTAGCTGCAACTGCTGCATCTGTTGTTGCCGTAGCTGCTGGTGCTGCTGCAGCGTCTCTAACATCCGGTCCTGCCGGCGCTGCGTCCTCTCCCTTTTCTTCTATCCAGCCGTCAGCATCCAAGTCACTGAGCTCATACTGTATAGACTTACCGCGGACAGGGTCTTTCTGATGGCGCTGCCGTCCGTTCGGTCAATGTAGTGGCCCTTTCCCGGCCCTCCACCACCCCGGCCCCTCCGCGCTCCGCGCTCCGCGCCCTCCCATCGTCTGAAAAACGTGTGAGCATCCTTGAGAACAAGTTAGGCAGAATGTTTCACATACAGTGATGGTATTTCGTCCTTGGAAGTGATCACCGCTGAAAATCTTGTATCATTTCTGTTTGATGTACAGGGAGAAAGGTTGGGGAATTTTCTTTTTAAATCGTTCAATTGTGCAACATCCGCCACCGCCTCTTCGGGCCCCCAGGGACTGTGCTCTGAAAACGTGTGAGCATCCCTAAGAACAAGCCAGGCAGAGTAATCCACATACCGTTATCGTCGTCCTGCCGCTGAAACTGCAATTATAGAATATCTTGAATGGTTTCATTGTGATGTGTACGGAAAACCGATTAGGGAAAAATCTAGAAAGTTATTCAATTGTGCACCGTCCGCCACGGTCTCCTCATCCGCTCGTGGTCGTGCTCTGAAAAAGTGTGATTATCTCCAAGAACAAGATAGAGGGAGTAATCCTGGTAGTGGTGATCACTCCTGATTCTGAGTCAAGAAGATGCCGGCAACATACAATGACAAGATTGAAAGAAAAGTTGAGAGAGTACTAGTTATCACCGAGGACTCTTCAAGGGTGATGTGACGAGGTTATGAGGAACCAGGATGTGGCGGGTAATGAGCGACTGTGACTTTGGCCCCCACCAGGACCACCGGCGGGTAAGCCATCCACCGACTCCTTGCCTGCTTGAGACTGCCACTTAGGTTGAAATCATGTCTCCCGCTGGACGCTGATAGAGAAGGGTAAGAGAATGTGTTGCATTATGACGGGATAGGAGCCGAAGTCGGATCAGTAGAAGAAGGGTAAGGTGATGCTGTTGCTAGTGCAAACGCACACCACAATTTATCAATACATGTGCTGCGGACGAATGTGTGTGGGGTTTGACAGTCACGACCAAAATTCGCAAATGGGTTTTGCGCCGGTGAGGATGACCTCACCAATACCACCGAACGCGCCGGTGGTCACCGTGAGGACTTTCATGTCCTCGCAACCGGCTCAGCATTGTCCAGATCGTCGACCGTACGGTTAATGATGGACAATTAGTCTCCTCAGCTGCCACTTTGATAGCCCTCCCACGTTTGACCAACTTACCGTGCGCCTCGGTACCAGGCTTCTTTGATGAGGCCGATATCGCGGCCAATTCCATGCCGCGCAGAATACCTGTACAGCCTGCAAGCACATCTCGAGGGTCTTGGCATTGTGCAATCCAAATTCGTAGGGGATCTCGCTGCACACCCTGTTAGCATGTTACTCTTGAGATGCGTTCAGCATTGGCGACTCAAATTTGACACGAGCGAGGCACGTGCCGTAGCCCATAGAAGCCGGGAGCAACTGGAAATGAACATTCCGGCAGCTTGGTTCCGCATCTGCTGAGGTACCAAATCTCTAAGCGTAGTAGAACAGCAAAGCTGCTGGTGCTGTTGAGATTGTTGAAGCTAGCGTGGCTAATGCTGGAGATACTGGAGAAGCTAGAAATGCTGAGAAGAGAGGAGACTGTTGATGCTGGTAAGGCTGAGGAAAACGAAGATAAAATGGAACAGAACATAGAGATCCTTGTATACTCTGCTTCGACAGCTCTGATATAATGCAGGAGTATGAATCAGAAAATTCTGCATGCCTCGGCCGCAGACATGTCGCCAATTGCACCATGAAATAGGATCTCAGAGTCTCAGAGTATCTTGGTCTTTTAGTGAACCCTTGGATGTCCAGTATGGTGACAAAGTAGGCATCGAAAAACAAGCTTGACGTTAGTAGCGTCGGGCGTTTTGCTCACCATAGATTAAGGAAGGAGTATGAGAAAGGGCTTTATCGTTCAATTAAACTCTTCGAGCTCTATCAAGGCGGCAGTGTATGCTTTGAAAAGTAAATCGATATATTTAGCGCCAATTGTACCGCTAAATACAACTCGAGGGGAAAGGAATCGACATGACTGTATTGGTGAAGTCCGATCATACTGGCAAGTTTGCAAATTGAAGGACGGTGGCATTAGCCAGATTGATGCATGTAGCTCATCGTGTAAAACCCATATCGAGGCCGCCCTTTTCGGCGTTACGTGCGTCATCTCGTCTGGTGTTGTGGTCTTGTTGATGTTGAACAGGCCGTATATCTTTGACATGAGTGCAATAGGCAAGGTGGTCTACCAGACGTGTAAGAAATCACTACTCTTCTGGCATGTCAGGAGAGATGATCCAACATCCCTTAGGATTGAGCTCGTCTTAGCTTCGCCTCCGGAGGCTACACTACAGTAGCCCCCAGCACCGCGTTGAGGTGCGAGCTCTCGGTTAGGGAAGACTATGGCAGCAATAGGCCGTCGGCCAGGCTAGTCAGATTCGCGTGAGGCGACAAAATCGCGTTCTTACCGCGCGTTGCGGAACGTAAGAGGAGGGCCAAAAGAAAGAATGAGGTTGCTGTCCATATGAAACGAGTGACTGGACTACTTGTCCCTAGACCATATGCGGCTAGAGTCTATCCAGTGCGGGAGCAACCCAGGGCTGGAAACCTTGGGCTTGGAAACCTTGGAAAAGAGCCCTGGAGCGGAATATCTTTGGAAGCTCCGTGACCGGCAGGTAAACATCCACACATCTAAGCCCTGGAAGGCGCATCAACGAGACAGTCAAGATTCAAAAGACAGCGTAAGCCATTTGATCTACAAGCGCCCATGATTACCGGACGAAGCCAGAAGAGACGAAGCAACAAAGTTTCCTGTATGATACAACGACGCTCGACGGATACGAGCGCAACTCTAAGGACGAAAAACACGTCCGAAGCCAACAGAGACGCAAGCATCGTCCCACACGCCCGAGTTTCGATGCCAGCCTGGAGAAAAACCGAACACGGCTTGTTCCTAATAATTCACGGGAGGTTGAAAGAAGGTATCTGTCGCTCTCTTATTACAGCCCGATGCGTGGAGGCACCGGACAAATCTCGACTGTGCGCCCCCATCTGCTACGACTCACGAATCACTGGCCCTCCTCGTTGTCGGTGAAGTACTCGAACTCGTTGGGCATCTCGGCCTCCTCGCCGCCCTCGACGTCTTCGTCGACGGCCGTGAGCACGGCTGCGCCGGCGGCCGCTCCGCCGGTCTCGGAAGCCTGGGCCTGCGCGTCGGGCATGTTTGTGTCGGTGAGGGCGGTGGGCGCGGGTGCTTTCTTGATCTTGAGTTCGAGCAGAGATTTCGGTTCGGTGGGTTGGGTGTCTGTCAGAAGTATGACGCCTCCGGTAGGCTTGATGAAATCAGCATGAGTTCACACAACCACCCAGTGAATGGAGCAAGTTACCTTCTTGACAGGCACGTATCGCCCCTCTGGAAAGCTGATGTGCTTGAGCTGCGCGGGCAGCACACGCGACATGTTTTCCAGATTGTAGCCCACTTTCTCCTTTTCCACCTTCTTCTTCGGCGACTCCGCTGACGGGGTGCTCTCTTTCTCACCTTCTATTCTCGTGGGCGTCTGGTCGATGTCCATACTCTCGCGCCGCTGCTGCCGTTCCTTGACCAGCTTCCGCCGTTTCGCTTGCGCGGTCGTCGACAACACCGCCGTCTTGACCTTCTCCGGCGCCTCTTCGGTCTTCACCTCTTGTTCGGGCGGGTAGTCGAACAGACTGGGTCGTGCCGCGCAGTAGTATTTGAAGCTGGGGACCTCTAGGTCTTGGTCGACGCCGATGATCGCGGTGGGAGTGAAGCTGAGGGAGAGGAAATGGGTGAGCGGAAACCAGTACCAGTACTGCGTGAACACAGCCATGCCCACGATGGCGGCCATGTTCAGGTTGCCGGTTTGAGTCTGCAGTCCGATTGTGCAGTTGCGGCCGCCAGCATCGATGATTCCAAGAGCCAAAGCACATCCGAATTTGGCCATGGCGTCCTCGTGCCGGTCCGCCACTATCTTCTGCAGCGTTTTCCGTATGGCGGTGGATTTAGAGTTCATCGCCTCGTTCTGCTGGACCATGATCATGGCGAGTGATATCAGAGCGCCCTGCCGCACAAAGTCCGTCGAGTCTTTCATCATCGGTTCCAGCAGATCGATTGCCTCGTCGAGTCCCGTGCCAGCGCAAGCGATACCGAGAGCCATCGTCGCCCCGTACCGCACGTGAGGGTTGTACGACTCGGCGAGAAGCTCGACCATCCGCGGTACGCTTCCGGGTTTGCGGAACAGGACGAAGCCCAGACTCATGACGGCCACGCGTCTGACGTCGTCGCTGACATCGCTGACCGCGACGTGCAGCAGTCTCCGCACGGCTTTGTTGCTGCCGGTGCCGCAATAAGCCAGAGCGATGGTCATGATACCACCGTATCTCAGCGTCGGGTCCGGATCTTCGAGCAGGCCGTTGATCAGCTCGTCCGCTGCCTCTTGACGTGCGTACATGATCAGAGCCATGCCCATTGCGACGCCGCGCACGATCTTCTCGTGCTGAGTGTCGTGGGCGTACTGGATCATGTCTTCGAGAGCCTTGATGTTGCCGGTGCCCAGCATCACCAAACCCATCGAGAGCCCGACGGCCTCGCCGTTGATGGCGGAGTCGCTGTAGAGCACGTCCTTGAGTTCCTCGTAAATCTCCTCCGATCCCGTCGCCATGCCCGCGACACCCAGACCGAGCGCACCGCCGTGTTGCACCACCTCCTCGGTAGCCTTCTTGAAGTGATTGCGCAGGTACTCCAGGACGTGGGTGCCATGGTTGGTGTAGATGAGTCCGAGCGCATACAGAGACCCGCCCTGGCTGTAAGCTGATCCGACAAAGCCGTCCTTTGGCAGGTAGGGATCGAGCAGCTTCTGGCCTTGACCGAGGTTACCCCGGTGGATGACCCCTAGAGCTGCCGTTGCCGTAAACTTTGACCAGTTTACCGCCTTACCCAGCCACTCGAGGTTATCTCGGAAGAACTGGTCGTTGGTGGTGCCCGAGTTCATGAAGGCGGTTGCGAAGGTGACTGAAGTGTGAAAGATCGAGTTTCGAGGCTCCAGACTGTCCCGGATCTTGTTCAGGATGTTGCGGTCCGCGTGGTTATTTCGATAGAGGAATTCCAGGCTCAGCTCGATGCTCTTGGTACCACGCAATATGTGTCGTATCGATGCGAAAGCCTTCTTGTCATCCTCCGCCGCGCGCGGAGGATGGTGCGAGATGTCTCCGTTCGCCGTGGGTGTCTCCTCCTTCGCTTCGTCTGGGTCGGGGATTTCCGCTATCACCTTGGAGAGAAACTCCTGCGTGCTGTTGTCGTACAGATCGAACGATATCTGATAGGCGGTGGCTAGCGATTCCCCGTCTCCGCGTTCGACCAAGTGTCGGAGCATGTTCGAAGCCATCGAGTGTTGGTCGAGATATACCACGCATTTTGCGATCGAGAAATAGTCCGGATTCGGGATGTCGTTCAGTAGGTGTAAGATTAGACGGAGGATCTAGTGCGCAGATTAGAGAAGCCAGTCTTGAGGAACGCGGTGTGGCTGCCTACCTCCTGACGTAAGCTTCGCTCCTGGACGATGTTCATGCACACATCCAAGACGTATTCCAGGAGCTCTTCGCCCTTGCCCGTCCCTCCGTCTTCGTCTGTCAGGCCGTGCTGCCGCTCATCTTTGTTGGCTCTGACGATCGCCTCCCGAAGAACCTCCAGGTTGCGCGCCTCTATCGCGATGCCGACCACCTGCAGATACGCGCCGACTTCGAAACAGCTCTCAAAGATCTGCCTTATTATGGCCTGTAAGCTCTTCTGCACGTTCTTTGGGAGGGCCAGTGGCGAAGGATGCGCCCCGACGACGCCGGCGTTGCCGCCACCGGGCAGGGATGGATCGAAGGCGAGCGTATCCTGACGCGAGAGGAGCGAACGCGAAGGGAGCATCGACTGCGAGAAGGGAGTGGTGGGAGAGCTCAGGACGGCTGACGTGCTGGCACTCCCATTCGCGTTGCTCGGGAAGGCGGTCGTTAGCTGCGGCGGAGGCTGTTTTGTGTTGGTCGAAGGCGCAGGGGGATTCTGCATTGCTGACAGCGCGATGTAGGTGTCGATGCATTTTGCTACAGCAATACCTCTGTCAGCCAGCCGTTTGATTCGAGATGAACCATGCAGCGCGTGCGCCAAGTCAACGCACCCAGTATAGTCTCCTCGAACTCGCCGGGGTTGTGAATATCGAACAGCTTCCCTGCACCCAGCGCGAAGATCATGCTTTCATTATACTCCTGAAGCTGATAATACACCTTTGCTGCGACCAGAGCCGCAAGCTCGCGCTGAGGGAATGACTCGTCTTCATAGAGCGCCTCACTAGAGTCAAGAACCGGTCAGCCTCCACCACGTCAAATGGTCGCGTCGCCTTATCAGCAGCTCGTGCTGCAGAGGGTCACTCCAAACGGAAGTGCAGGCGCAGCTGTAGCGTTTGTCAAAAGCACGCACATTTGACCGATAGAACCCGCCACCTCCGTCCATAACAGGTCTATACTCTGATCCAGCCGTCGGAGGGCGAATGTTTGCAGCGCCGGATCCGGCTCCGACAGATAACCGACAAGGCCAGCCGCAGAGGTGAGGCCGACCATAGCGGACGTGATGTCGCGCAGAGACGAAAACTGTGCTCTTGGTTACTCGGAATAACGGAGTCAGGGTGCTGAAGCTTGTCAAGATGGCGAGGGAGTAGATGAGCTGGCGCTAACCGGGCGTGACTGGACGGGAGGCGGTCGCGGCGGATGGGAAGGACGGACTGGAAGGCGGAAGAAGATGAAGAGCTGATGGAGGGAAAGGAGAGTGGCGAAAGGACAAAGGGAAGAAGATGAGATGAAGCCGGATGGTTGGACGGGAATAGAAGAAGAAGAAGAAGTAGTAGTGAAGTCGGGAAGGCAGAAAGATGGGTCGTCACTCTCTGACTTTCTTGACGGGCCAGCTTCTCACACGTTTGCCCGGGGCCGACGGCAGCTGCCCGGATCAACGTTCGGCCGGCCATAACACCAAAACACCGATGATCACAAGCCCAAAGGTAAAAGAGCCCCAAAGGATGTCGAGGATTCCTTCATCCCTTGACTTGCTTGCGTGCTCGCTGTGCTGGATGCATAGAGCGCTTTCGCACTCTGAACAGGTATATAGTAGGCTCGAGTAGATATATAGAACATGAGATAGCTGCATGCTGCCACTGCCTGCACCGTGAACGGCACCCTTGTCACTGTTTCGCGCAGGGATCTGCCGCATCTGTACTTTCTGTGTGAACACCTTTACGGCTTCATCTATCAACACTCGACATCAATATCCTCGGCGGCGCAACTACATCGGCTATCTTCCTCGAGTCTGCTCTCGCCTTCGGCCGCCCTTTGGTAGCATGCGTTCCCGCCGACCAAGGCTCGTCCATTGCGTTGGAGTCTAGGCGCAAAGTCGACGACCACCCGCGCGACAGCATCATGGACCTCCGGTCCATCATCAATACAGACACTCCTGGCACAGCTGAGCTGCCGGCGTCCTCGATACGACAGCCTTCGCCGTCCACACGGCCTCCGGTGCGGGAGCTCCATCATTCCGGACAGGGATACTTGGCCTCGCCGACTTCATATCACCAGCCCACCAGCTCTCCCCTCTCGGCGGTGCTCTATCATCAGAATCCGACTCACGATGTCAGGCACGAGAGGGCATTGAGCCATGTATCGATCGCGAGACAGTCCCCGCAGCAGCAGTCGCCGGCGTCACCGTTCGCGGGCACGCAACACCAATTCTCCCAACGTACGAGTCTTAGTCCCGTGCAACAACACCAGCCACAACCATTCCTACAACGAGATGCTTTCCATACCTCCGCTCCGTTGGGTTACGCGAGTCATCATGGGCACAGTCACGCTGCTACGTCGCCCCATCCTCTGTCGGCCGCGTCGACCGGCTCGTACCATGTGCCGCACCCGCAGTATCGACATCACTCGACGCAACCTTATTCTCCGAAGTCGACGCCCGTCCATGGCACCATGCACCATCTCATGTTGCAGAGCCCTATAAGCGCCAGTCCGGTGGCCGCTCCGGCGACTCTTCATCAGCCACACCTGCCTCCGACCTCCCACGGTTCTCATCCAGGCACGCCGTTGGGACCGCCCCTCTCTGTCCACAGGGCCTCTTCGCAGAGTCAGAGGGACCCGGTCAGTCCGTTCAGTCATCACAGATCGCAGTCCGGGACTTCATACGCGGGCACTCCACACACTCCTGGGTCGAGTTTTGGGGGACCACCGGCTAGCTCCCCACGAATCTACGAGAGGTCCGGCGGCAATCCTCTGAGCTCGTTGATGCACAAAGATTTGGAGCTCGAAAGAGATAGAAGTATAAGTGTGAGCCCAAAGACCAGAGTCAACAGTCGAAACCTCTCAACCGAGACGATACCGAGCGAGCGGGACCATGGACCGCGGCATGTTCAGACTTTTTCGACGTCCTCTGTTGGTCCTGGTGGTGACGAAACCCAGAGAGGCCGTTTCTCTTACCCGGGGAGCCAGTCCGATGGTCTCTTCTCAATATCGGCCGAGGGTGTCGCTACCGTCTCGAAGAGTGCGCGCAACGACGTTCCCATGGAACGCGCGGACGCCAACCACTCCCACATCTCGGATAGGGCGCATTCGGGCCCACGGATCCAGCAACATCCTGACACCCCGACTCAGACTCCGGACAAACATTTCTCGTCGCAGGAGAGTGAAATAGCGCCTATGACTAACAGGAAGAACTCTGTCTACGCAGACCAACCACCTCATCTTTCGTCTTCACCTGCTAGCACCGTTGAAGCAGTCAAAAGTGAACAGTCGCCATTGTTCCCAAACAAATCATCACGCTATATAACTGCAACGGACTGCAGCCTCCCTGGAAACACACACCAGACCAGTCAACTCACTTCCTCTGTGAAATCCGAACTTCACCAAGACGCCTCGTTCAATCAGTCTTCCAGCAAAACAGCTTCGCCCACGCCGCAACTCACCTCAACTCCGCCCGCACACAAACTTCAACACTCATCTCTCCAAAACGAGACACGCAAAATGTCATCTGTCACAACTGAGGAGGTCTCCCAGCCGGCTCAGCCGGTGCCGCAGGCAGTCTCTGACACCAAAGTTGCCAAACCTGCCAAGCGTCAGGGAGTACCGAACTGGGCAAAGCGAGCACGTCCGGGAGAGATTATCTCGATCAAGCGCACTTCGAAGAACCCTCTCACACAGGAACGATCTCTGACTCCCATGGGTGGTCCTGCGGCCGAGATGCCAAACGGCTCGCGCCTCAATCAAGGTCAAGGCCCTTCCAGAGCCAACGTCAACGGCTTCTTGATAGAGCCCAGCATCACCAACGAGAGGCCTTACGATGAGATGGCGCGAGAACTGTCAGAGTTCCTAAAGGCCTACGTCGTGATGAACGATGGCTGGAAAACGCTCGAAGGCGCCAAGCTCGAGGTCGAAGCGAAAATCGGCATGCTCATCGACACAGAAACGAACGAGCGCCTAAGCCTCCCACTCCGAACCGAGACCGTCCTTGACTCGTCGCGGATCTCCGCCTCCTTCCGAAGCTCCATCACACTCGAGCAACACCGCGCGGTCAACGCGTTCCTCAACGCCGCATACACCGAGTCCCAGAACGGAACACGCCTCCCCATGAAGTACAAGCACACCAAGGAGCGCGACACCTTCTACGAGTTCCGCGACAGCGCCTTCGACGCCATGTCCAAGTCGGCGCGCAACGTCCTCATCGTCACGCCGCGCACCCGCATCCGCGTCACCAAGGACGAGTCCGGCCACGCGCTGTCCAGCATCGTCAAGCACCGCGTCGGCGACTTCGACATCTACTCCCCGCGCACCCAGTTCG